>UINC01001001.1_pt1 | contig 33072 bp, 28 predicted proteins | sample 5385821 | NCBI WGS metagenome assembly UINC01 (sample SAMEA4666929, study PRJEB26691) | marine metagenome | isolation source: Pacific Ocean | place: Pacific Ocean | collected 2011-10-13 | reverse complement strand
ACCTCCGACCAATGGATTATGAGTCCACTGCTCTAACCAACTGAGCTACAGGCCCTCTTAAAATAAAGATTGTACCTGTTTTATCTATTCTTCTAAAAGAAAACTTTTTAATTGATCTGAACGTGTCGGATGGCGAAGTTTACGTAGGGCTTTTGCTTCAATTTGACGTATTCTTTCACGAGTTACATCAAACTGTTTACCAACTTCTTCTAGAGTATGATCCGTGTTCATATCGATTCCAAAACGCATACGTAGAACTTTCGCTTCTCTAGGTGTAAGTCCAGCGAGAACTGTATGAGTGCTCTCTTTTAGTCCTGATCCTGTTGCTGCTTGATCAGGAGAATCTATGGTCACATCTTCAATAAAATCACCAAGATGAGAATCTTCTTCATCACCTATTGGGGTTTCCATAGATATTGGTTCTTTCGCGATTTTTAAAACTTTTCTTACCTTGTCTTCCGGCATTTCCATACGCTCTGCAAGTTCTTCTGGGATAGGTTCTCGTCCCATCTCTTGAAGCATTTGCCTTGAAATACGATTTAATTTGTTAATTGTTTCGATCATATGTACCGGAATTCGGATTGTTCTAGCTTGATCGGCAATTGAACGAGTTATTGCTTGACGTATCCACCAAGTTGCATATGTAGAGAATTTATATCCACGTCGATATTCAAATTTATCGACTGCCTTCATTAATCCAATGTTTCCTTCTTGTATAAGATCTAGAAATTGCAGTCCTCGATTTGTATATTTTTTAGCAATAGAAATAACTAACCTAAGATTAGCTTCTACCATTTCTTTCTTTGCTCGCCTAGCTTTTGCATCGCCAATGAGCATTTTTCGATTAAGTTCTTTTATTTCTGATATGTTTAAATTTGTATCATTTTCTATTTTGATGAGTTTTCGCTGAGCACGTAGCACATCATTTTTCAGTTTAGAGAGTGTTGATGAATGTTTGCGTTTTGCACGAATGTGTTTTTCAATCCATTCAATATTTGTTTGGTTGTTTTTAAAACCCGAAATAAAATCTTTCCTAGGCATTCCAGCTTTATTAACTGCAATTTTCATTACCAGACGTTCTTGAGTTCGGATAGTAGTTACTGCGCTTTGCAGGCAAAATACGATAAGGTCAGTTATTTTAGGCGCGAGTTTAAGTTCCATAACTTGGTCGGCAAGTTTAGTTTGTAGCTCAATTGTTTTTGGATCACTGCTACCAAGATTTTCGAGAGAGGCTTTTGTTTTTATAAAGAGTTTTTTTATTCTTTTTAAGCGCTTTTTAACTTCTTTAGGATCTGGTCCTAAATCTACTACCTCTTCTTCCTCATCTTCTTTACTTTCTGCGGTATTTACATCGCCTTTATTTATTGGAGATTTTATTACATCTGGTGCATTCGGATCTATAAAATCCACCACAAAATCTTGCATTCGGGTTTCCCCTATATCGACGAGCTCGTATATTTCAAGCATTTTTTCAATGCTTGGAGGATAGTGAGTAGTAAGAAATTTTACTTGATTAAGGCCTGTTTCGATTCGTTTTGCTATTTCAATTTCACTTTCTCGCGTGAGAAGTTCCACTGTACCCATTTCTCGCATATACATTCTAACTGGATCTGTGGTTCTCCCAAATTCTGCATCCACGCTTGCTAGGGCAGCTTCTGCTTCTGCAGCAGCATCATCATCACTTGTTGCTACAGTTTCAGATAGTACTATTGATTCGCTTTCAGGTGCGGTTTCGTAAACAGAAATTCCCATATCATTAATCATATTAACGATATCTTCAATTTGTTCAGTATCTACTATTTCGTTTGGGAGATGGTCATTAACTTCACTGTAAGTGAGATAACCCTGTTCTTTGCCTTTGGCGATAAGATCTTTGAGTTGTTGCGCTCCTTTACTAACTTGATTTGTTTCCTGTTTATCGCTCAAAATGTCCTAGCCTCATAGAAAGATCAACCGCTTATTATACACTAGTTAACTTAGTTAATTACACAGTTATTTTTTCACTGAACTTTTAATTAAGTCTAGTAGTTCTGTTTTTTCTTTATCAGTAATTAGGGCTTGTTTTTCTTTTTCAATAAGGGCATGGATTCTTTTTCGATTAGCTAACACAATTAATTGATTAATACAGTTCTTCAGTTCTTCCATGGCATTAAAATCTTCATGTTCGGGTAATTCCATTGCTGCTAATTTTCCAAGATGTTTGCCTTCCTTGTCATCACGCCATCTTTCAATTAATCCTGCTGTAGTTATTTTCGGTTCATTTTTACTAGTTTTGATTAGTTCATATAGTAATTGCACACCAGGTAGCTGAAGCTCAGTGATTGAATTAATATCAATGTTTTGTGACGATTGTGGAAAATTAAGAATAATCGTTATAGCTTTTCTGACTATTGATGGTCTAGTTTTTGAAAAATTCCTGGATATTTTACGTGTACTTAGAGAACTTCCCCTTTTTTTATTTTGTTTAGATTTATCAGTAGATTTTAGTAATAATTTATTTAATTTTTTAGCTGAAATATTTATAGATATCGCCAGTTTCTCAATCAGTAACTCTTTATAGATACCGGTCGCTATTGAATTAATGAGGGGGCGAGCTTTTTCAGCCAGTCGAGCTTTACCATCAATAGATTTTATATCAATATTCTTTGCTAATTTCTCAATTAAGAAGTCCGATAAATCTTTTCCATTGTCTAGTTCTTTTTCAAAAATTGCTGCACTATTTTTTTTAATAAAAGTGTCTGGGTCATCATTCTTTGGAAGGAATACAAACTTTATTTGACGTCCTTCACGGATATGCGGCAATGCATTTTCGAGGGCTCGCCAAGCCGCATCTAGACCAGCTTGGTCACCATCGAAACAAAAGTAAATATAATCAGTAAGACGAAATAAGCGATTAAAATGATCATCAGTTGTTGCGGTACCCATCGATGCAACTGCATAGTCAATACCATGCTGTGCCAGGCTTAAAACATCCATATAGCCTTCCACTACAACCAGTCTTTCTATATTTCTTAAGGCCTGCTGGCATTCATACAAGCCATAAAGCTCTCTGCCTTTATGAAATATTGGAGTTTCTGGTGAATTAAGATATTTTGGCTGATCTTGGGTTAATACACGCCCTCCAAAACCGATGAAGCGTCCACGATTATCACGAATTGGAAATATGATACGGTCACGGAATCGGTCATAATGATTGTTGTCATCCTTGCGAATTATCAAACCAAGGGTCAATAATTTTTTGATTTCAGCCGAGGATCTACCGAATTTATCCAAGACACTTCGCCAGCCTGATGGTGCATAGCCAATATTAAATCGTTTTGCTGTCTTTCCAGTGATGCCTCTTTTTTTTAGGTAATCAATGGCCTTCTTATCTGTTTTCAGCATCTCTTGATAATGGGATTGTATTTTTGCCAGTAAATCAAACAAGTTATTATTTCGTTTGATTGGTTGTTGATTTTTCTCATATGGAATTTCAATACCTAGGTTGGATGCCAAACTCTCAATAGCCTCAACAAAACCAAGATGTTCAAAATTCATTAAAAATCCCACCGCTGTTCCGTGAGCGCCACAACTAAAACAATGGTAGAAACCCTTTGCGGGGCTGATGGTTAATGATGGATTGCTATCGTCGTGAAATGGGCAAATCGCTTTGAATTCTCCCTTTCCGGCTTTTATTAGTGGAATGTGTTTTCCCAGAACTTCAGTGATATCAACTCTATCTATTAGATCATTAATAAAATGTTGTGGTATTAGACCAGGCATATAGTTTTAGATCACGCTTCTTGTATAGATAAAGATTTATCCGTACATTTTTTAATGAGTGTGTACTGACAATTTTCTTTGTTAATAATTACTAGGATACTCAATCAAAGATTGTGCGTCAGTTATTTTATAAACAAATGCTATATTAACTGAGGCGAGCTTTAACTTTTGAGCTGACTAAGCTCATATCTGCGCGACCTTCTATTGCGTGTTTAACAGTATTCATAACTTTTCCCATATCTTTCATGTTATCAGCTTTAAGATTGCTAACAGCCTCAGCAATAATAGTATCTAATTCGCTGTCTGAAAGTTTCTTAGGAAGATAGTTTTCAAGAATGGCGATCTCATTTGTCTCAATTTCAACTAAATCGTCCCGACCTCCTTTAGAAAATTGAGCAATAGAATCTCTACGTTGTTTTACCATCTTATTAATTGTTTTAATAATATCATTATCTTCAAGGATGGTTCTTGAATCTATTTCAATTTGATTGATTGCGGCTAGGATGAGTCGGATCACTTTCAGTCGGTCACGATCACCCGACTTCATGGCTGTTTTCATTTCCTCTTTGATTTGACCTTTAAGGTCCATGTATTAACCTAAAATAGTTTTCAGATGTTACTGAAGATTTGATTTTTGCTAGTAAAAGCGCTTTCTCTTTGTAATATCACGAGAAGAATTTTTTAAATGTCGCTTTACAGCAGCCGCTTTTTTGCGTTTACGTTCTTGAGTTGGTTTCTCATAAAATTCCCGGCGACGGAGTTCGGCAAGTATTCCAGCCTTTTCACAGGTTCGTTTGAAACGCCGCATTGCAGCGTCAAAGTACTCATTTTCCTTTATTTGGACAATTGGCATAAATTAGTTCACTCAACATCAAAAAAATAACATTTTTACTTAATTGGGCAGGAATCATATCGATTGGTTACATAATTTGCAAAGTAAAATATTAATTATATCCTTTTAAAGGAGTTTCTAAGCAATAATCCTCGTGTATCATCATACCCCTATGATAGTTCTTGGAATTGAAACTAGTTGTGATGAAACAGGCGTAGCTCTTTTTGATAAGAAACGTGGCCTACTTGCCCAAGCTTTGCACAGCCAGGTTAATCTACATAGTGTATATGGGGGAGTTGTTCCAGAGATTGCTGCTCGTGATCATATTCGTTGTTTATTACCACTTGTCAATCAAGTTTTAGGTGCAGCAAATATAAAAAAACCAGATATTGTTGCATATACGGCTGGACCAGGATTAATTGGTGCGCTTATGGTAGGCGGCGGCTTAGCTAGTGGTCTTGCCTTAGCATGGGATTGCAAAATACTACCAATACATCATATGGAAGGGCATTTAGCTGCACCTTTTTTAGAATCTAATCCCCCAAAATATCCTTTTATTGCTTTACTTGTTTCAGGCGGACACACCATGCTTGTACTCGTCACTAGTTTTGGGAAATATCAAATTCTTGGTACGACTCTAGATGATGCTGCAGGCGAGGCTTTTGATAAAATTGCGAAGATTTTAGATCTTGGTTATCCTGGCGGTCCTGCTATTGCAGAATTAGCAATGGAAGGAAATGAAACTGCTTATCCATTTCCTCGACCAATGATTAATCACGCGGGATTCGATTTTAGTTTCAGCGGATTGAAAACAGCTGTTATGTTGACCTTTCAATCTGAACAAAAAAAAGGTTTAAATAAAAAGATAAAAGCAAATATAGCTGCTTCTTTTCAACGCGCTGTCATTGATACATTGGTAGCAAAAACTATAAAAGTAGCAAAAATAAAGAATATCAATAGAATAGTTATAGCGGGCGGAGTGGGAGCTAACTTATTATTACGTCATGAGTTAGAATATCATTTTGATGGTGAAATCCATTTTCCAAAAGTAGAATTATGTACCGATAATGGCGTTATGATTGCCGTTGCAGGAGCCTTTCGTTGTGCAGAAGCTATGGATGTTAACGAAATTAAAGCAACAGCTCGTTGGCCTCTAGAGTCATTAATATCAGTCTAGAAATAGTATCATCATAGAAAGGGAACAAATCATGGATAGAATATTTATTCATAATATTGAGGTTAAAACTACAATTGGTGTTTGGGAGTGGGAGCGTAAGATAAAACAAACTGTTTTGATCGATCTGGAAATAGGAACAGATATTCATCGCGCTTCCAAAACTGATGATATCGAAGACACTTTAAATTATAAAACTGTTGTCAAGCATATAGAGAAATTTGTAGCTGGGTCTAGTTTTCAACTTGTTGAAACTATGGCTGAAAAAATTTCAGAAATCATACTTACTGAATATGAAGTTCCCTGGGTTGAAGTTAAGGTCAATAAGCCCGGAGCTATTAGTATTGCTCAGGATGTAGGTGTAATAATTAGACGTGACAGGAAGCGAGATTAATGACTAAGGTTCATGTTGGGGTTGGCAGTAACATTAATCCAAAAAAGAATCTTCGTCTGGCAATTCAAAAGCTTCAAGAAAGATTCGGCACTTTAAATATCTCGCCTGTCTATAAGAGCAATTCGGTTGGTTTTATAGGTGAAGATTTTTTAAACTTGGTTATTGGTTTTGTTACGTATGAAAGCATAGAAAATGTTTTAAAGATTATAGAAACTCTCCATCAATTATCCGGACGAAAAAGAACGCATGAGAAATTCTTATCTCGAGCACTTGATATTGATTTATTATTATATGGAAATTTAATATACAAGAGTGAATTAGTGACAATTCCAAGGCCTGATATTCTAGAATATAGTTTTGTTCTAAAACCGCTATCAGTCGTTGCCCCAGATTTAATTCACCCTCTAACAAAAAAAACTATTCAAGAACATTGGCAAATTATGAATAAGAAAAAAAATTCACTTGAGATTATTGACCTAAAAATTACTTAGTGATGTATTATTTTTTTATCTAAAACTTCTTCCCCCATCAATTGTTATGATTTGCCCAGTAATATAACTAGCGTCACGAATTAAAAATGTTATACAGTCAGCAATATCTTCGGGTGATCCAGATCGTTGCATAGGTATTTTCTGTAAAATATTTTCTTTTAATGATTCATTCATATTTTTCTCAGGCCAAAGAATTGCACCTGGAGAAATTCCATTTACTCTTACATTCGGAGCCAAATCCTTTGCTAATGAGCGCGTCATCATTTTGAGACCAGCTTTTGCAGAGCTATATACTATATGATTAGCTAATGGTTGTGTTGCATGTATATCAATGATGTTAATTATCGTTCCTTGAGAAGTACATAGAAAAGGAAATGCTTGCTGGGATAGGAATAAGGGTGCTTTTAAGTTTATTCCGATAAGATCATTCCATTGCTTTTTGGTTATTTTTCCAATGGGAGTTGGATAAAAACTTGACGCATTATTGATTAGTACATCGAGAGTATTTCTCCAAAGTGAAAAATCATTAATTAACTGTTTGATTTCACTATTCTTTTTTAGATTTGCAATAAAGACTTTAGCAGAATTGTTTCTTGATTTATTTAATATGGCTTGAAGTTCATTAGCCTGATTGATTGATTTGTTACAGTGAATACCAATATTCATTCCTAAGTTGTGTAGAATTTTGGCTATTTCTTTTCCAATACGCCTTGATGCGCCAGTAATAAGTACATTTTTTTCATCAAGTGATTTATTAGTCTTCATCATTAACCATAGAGTAAAAGTTTTACATATTTGTTAGAAAAAAAGAAAAATACATTCTTGTTATTGTCTGTTACTGTTTGAATCTATGCTGCCCGAAGTAAAAATTCCTGCTGGTTTACCAAAAACCGATCCCGAGTCTATTATTCATAGCGCCCGAGTTCGGGATTATATCTTTTCTAAGATTGATTTAGCAGGGGGAAGTATTAGTTTTTCTGAATATATGCATGATGCTTTGTATGCTCCAGGTCTCGGTTATTATGTGGCAGGGATGACTAAATTTGGTAGGAATGGAGATTTTGTAACAGCACCCGAGGTATCACATTTATATGGACGTGTTCTAGCAAATCAATGTGCACAAATTTTAGATAGTATTCCAAATGGCTCAATACTTGAGGTTGGGGCAGGTACTGGAATATTAGCAATAACAATTCTTAAAAAACTTGGTGAAATTGGACAGTTACCATCAAGCTATAAAATTTTAGAAGTTTCACCAGATCTTATTGAACGCCAAAGAAAAAATATATCTATGGAAGTACCTGAATTTAATTCTGTTGTTACTTGGATTGATACTTTGCCAGCAGATTTTGAAGGAGTTATTCTTGCAAACGAGGTAGCCGATGCGCTTCCTTTTGAGCGATTTATTAGGACAAAATCAGATGTACTCGAAGTTAGTGTCACTTATAGTGATAAAAATTTTATTTATCAAATGCGACCTGCGAAAGACCAGCTCAAAGAAAGTGTACTCAATATTGAAAATCAATTAGATGCAAGGTTAGCTGAAGGATATTCTTCAGAAGTCTCGCTTACTTTAGAGGCTTGGGGACGAGATCTCATTACCAGCTTAAATCATGGTATTTTATTGGTATTGGATTACGGTCTAGGAATGAGAGATTATTATCATTCGGAGCGAGATCAGGGATGGATAAGATGTCATTATAAACATCATGCTCATGAAGAGCCGCTGATTTTTCCTGGAATTCAGGATATTACGTCTTGGGTAAATTTTTCTATTCTAGCTCGTGTAGCTATACAATGTGGGGCTAAAATATCTGGATTCACAAACCAATCTAATTTTCTTATAAATAGTGGATTGGAAAAGGAGTTCGTTAACTTTAAGCATTTATCAACAAGAGACCAGTTAACATTATCCAAAGAAATAAAAGTTCTTACATTGCCTTCAGAAATGGGCGAAAATTTTAAATGCCTTGGAATTCAAAAGGGTAATTTGCCAGTGATTAATGCTTTTTCTAATGGAAATAGGTCACATATCCTATGAGAGAGGAAAGTAATAGTAGGGCTCTAATATGACTTTGATGCAGATTATCGTTCTTTCAATCGTTCAGGGCATCACTGAATTTCTTCCTATATCTAGCTCAGGTCACCTTATTTTAGTTCCAGCATTCTTCGGATGGACAGATCAAGGAATTTTTTTCGATGTAGCATTGCATGCGGGTTCACTATTGGCCGTTTGTGTTTATTTTCGGCATGATTTGATTAGAATTCTCTATGGCAGCGTTGATTTATTCAAGCGGGTTCCTAATAGCCCTGAATCTAAATTAGCGGCGGGCATTGCTCTAGCAACAGTTCCTGCTGTGATAGGTGGATTATTTTTTTCTGAGTGGATTGGACAGAATCTTCGTGGCCCTATAGTAGTATCTTTTGCGCTTGCTTTCTACGCTGTTCTCATGTGGTTCGCTGATTTGTTTGCTTCACGGAAACGAAAAATTACTGAGATAAAATTAGGCGATGCTTTTCTTATAGGATTAGCTCAGGCCTTGGCGTTAATTCCAGGTACATCAAGATCAGGAATTACAATTACAGCCGGCTTAATGCTAGGCATGCGACGACGAGATGCCACGAAATTCTCATTCATCTTGTCTATACCTGTCATTTTACTTGCCGCAGGATATGAATTTTTAACAATACTTTTTTCGGAGGAAATCATTAATTGGCAACAACTTTTTGGGGCAATGTTTTTATCTAGTGTAGTTGCATATTTAAGTATTAGTTTCTTTATGCGAATTGTCAGCAAAATAGGATTGATTCCCTTCGTAATTTATCGTTTATTCCTTGCAGGTATAATTGTTTATGTATTTATCTAGGCCAAATTACAGATTAATTATATGTTTTTTTATATGCTCTAATTGCATGAATACGTCTATTTTTGATTCTTGCTGAAATTTTTATTTTGTTTTTTTCTTCATTAATTATATCTTTTGTGGCAATTGATATAGCTACGTTGAATGTATCGAGTAAAAATTTATTTTGATTAAGTTCTAATTGAGCTGATGTTTTATCCATACTTTCAATTGCTTCACACGAATCTAAAAAGTTTCCTAATCTCTCGGGCCTCCTAAAGGCATCAAGCTTCTCAAATAAATTCATTACTGCTATTGGATTTAAATTGAATGCTTGCTGATAGTCTTTGTAAGAATTAGCTACAAGTAAAGCTAGATCTTTATATTTCGATGGGATTGGTAGTCGTCGTGATATTTCGTTAATGGCAATAATATTTTCTTTCTTGTGATCCAATAAAGCCTTATTGTTATCCAGTTTTTCTGATCCTAAAAACCTATATACGAGTGCTGCGAATCTAACTTCAGGCACATTACTGATTTTTGCAGATTTTTTTAATACATCAAGTGTGTAAGTGCTAGGTATTTTAGTGTGTTTAGATTGTTGTTGGTTTTTGTCTATAGTAATTTCAGGGTAGAGAATCTGAAGTGCATTGCACTTGTTTAATACCTCAAAAAAAATATGTGGATTTTCTCCTGAAAGAGCTTCTTGCGTTTCTTTCCAGATACGATCAGGTATTAGACTATTAATTTCCCCATCTTCTACCATTTCTGACATTATTTTTATGGTGCTAGGATCTATTTCAAATTTTAGACTTAAGAATCTGGCTGCAAATTTTGCGGTACGAAGAATTCTAACTGGATCTTCTTTAAAAGCATCTGAAACATGGCGTAAAATTTTATTTCTTAAATCGATCATTCCATCAAAAGGATCAATTAAATTATTTTTATTGTCCTTTGCCATTGCATTAATGGTTAAATCTCTCCGTTTAAGATCCTCATCAATACTAACATCTGGAGACGTTTGAAATGTGAAGCCATCATAACCAGGAGCAACTTTTTTTTCAGTTCTTGCGAGTGCATATTCTTCACCAGTTTTTGGATGTAAAAAAACTGGAAAATCCTTTCCAACTCGACGATAACCTTTTGATAATAGATCCTCCGGTTTTGCGCCAACTACGCACCAATCCCTTTCATTTATGGGGAGACCTAGTTGTTCATCCCTAATTGCACCGCCCACTAGATATATTTTCATTGTTTTATACTAGTTAGTATTAAATTGTAGGTAAGTATATTACTTTTCAGTTGTAACTTTTATTCAAATTTTTCAGCGTATTTGGATCATTAGCATTCGATTATCACGCTGAATCAGTAAAAAAAGGATGTTACTTTGCTTTGCAATTTTTTGAAGTTGCTGGAGGTTTTCAATTTGCTGTCTATTGACCGCCGTAATAAGATCTCCAGAACGGAGACCACGTTGAAATGCAGCTGAGCCAGACTCAACGGTTGAAACTTCTACGCCGCCTCCAGACATTGTAGATGCTGAAGCGAATGAAGCTCCAACAAGACCCGGATGAATATCGGTGCCCTCACTACGAGATAGTTGCTGTTGTCCGAGTATAGCTATAACATTTATTTTGTTGTTATTACGAACAAGTTGTATTTCTACCTCTTCACCTGAGCCTTTTAATCCAATTGCGTTAGCTAGTTCTCTACTGTTAGAGATTTTTTCATTATCAATCTGAATAATAATATCATCAACTTGCAATCCTGCTTTTTCAGCCGCTGATCCAGGTTCAATTGATGATATTAAAGCACCATAATCTATCTCTACCCCAAGTGCGGAAGCATTTTCAGGATCAATTGATTGAATTGAGACTCCAAGTAATCCTCGACGTACTTCTCCAAAATCAAGAATTTGCTGCATAATTGATTGTGCTATTTCAGAGGGGACTGCAAAACCAATACCAACATTTCCTCCTGAGCGGCTTATTATTGCAGAGTTAATACCCACAAGTTCTCCTTTCATATTAACTAACGCTCCTCCAGAGTTACCAGGGTTAATAGAGGCATCGGTCTGAATAAAGTCCTCGTATCCATTATTGCTAATTCCTGTTCTACCCAGGGCGCTAACTATTCCCGATGTAACTGTATGACTTAATCCAAATGGATTGCCAATCGCAATTACAAAATCTCCTACTTGAACTATATCTGAATCACCTATTTTTATATCAATGAGATTTTTAGAATCTACCTTTAATAAAGCAATATCTGTGGCTGGATCAGAACCTATAACTTCTGCATCTAGAGTCTCGCCATTAATCAGGGAGATTTGTATTTTTTCAGCACCTTCTATTACATGATGATTGGTTAAGATATATCCATTTATCGCATCTACGATAACTCCTGAACCCGCACTCTGAACTTCTCTTGAGTTTCCCGGGTTATTAGGCATACCAAAAAAGCGTCGAAACATTTCATCATTGTAGGGGGATCGTCTTGTTACGGTTTGACTAACACGAATATTAACTACTGCTGGAGCTACTTGTTTGACCAGTGGCGCCAAACTAGATATGGGCTGATTGTTAATTTCATTTGGCAGCGCTGCAAAACTATTATTTAGCAGAAAAAAGACAAGTAATGAGAATAATGAAAAATATTTAGTGCGCATCGAAAAAACCTTCGGTAATTTTTAATTGTTATGAATTCTTAATTATATTAAAAAAATATATCCTATTCGTTAAATAATAGTCAAAATTTGTCAAGAAATAATTTCGTTTACTACGAAAGTATTATAGCTATCAATTTATGCATGAATAAAGGTTTACGTTTGATTTTTAAGTGCAACATAAATTTTATTTGCAAATAATCACTCTTTTTGCGCCCATGTTGAGATATTGTTAATTATACAATATATTGTGTTTAACAATATAAAAAAAAATAAAAAAAATTAATTATATTTTTTAGGTACTTATTATTATATTTTCTATAAGTCATTGACTTATATAATAATTTTATAAAACGTAAAATTTAAATTATTTCTTGACACAGCCCGATCTGAAGCATATTCTTATAAACCAGTAAAGCACAATATCTTGTGCCTGAAAAGTTAGGATAAATAGAGTTATATTAATATTCTGTTATATATAGAACAAACAGAATTAGGCCTTTCTTTTGCCTAAAAAAAGTATTGGGGGTTTATTAGAAAATGTTTGCGGAGTTGGATATCTTATGAAATCAATGCCAAACATTGATAAAACGGATTATAAAGAAATAGAACTTCAACCGACATCCCTTGATATATGGAAAACTAAATACCGCTTAACGTCAAAAGATGGCACTGTTATTGATTCATGTGTCGATGATACCTATCAACGTATTGCTCGTTCTCTAGCAGATGTTGAGAAAGAATCTTTAAGAGAAAAGTCTTTTGAGAATTTTCTGTGGGCATTGCGCAATGGAGCGATTCCAGCTGGGCGTATTGTTTCAAATGCAGGTGCAGAAGAATATAAACCAGCGACTTCAACTATCAATTGTACGGTTTCTGGAATTGTTCAAGATTCGATGGATAATATTCTAGAGAAGGTTCATGAAGCTGGCCTTACACTTAAAGCTGGATGCGGTATCGGTTATGAATTCTCAACTCTTCGACCCCAAGGTGCTTATGTTTCAGGAGCAGGAGCTTATACATCAGGGCCACTTTCATTCATGGATATATATGACAAGATGTGTTTCACAGTATCTTCAGCTGGAGGTCGTCGTGGCGCACAAATGGCTACCTTTGATGTGGGGCACCCAGACGCAAAAGATTTTATTCGTGCAAAACGTGAAGATGGACGTCTTAGACAATTTAATCTTTCGTTGCTCATTACCGAAGAATTTATGGAAGCGGTTAGGCAAAATAAGGATTGGAAACTTGCATTTCCAGTTACTCAAAAAGAGGTCAATGATGAGGCATTAAATTTAAAGGATGATGACAAGGTTATATGGAGAGAATGGCCCGATCCAAAAGATTATGTTTGTAATTCAGAAGGATTAGTTGCTTGTAAAGTTTTTGAGACTATGAAGGCATCTGATGTATGGGATCTCATTATGTCTTCCACTTATGACTATGCTGAACCAGGCTTTGTTCTCATCGACAAAGTCAACCAAATGAACAACAATTGGTTTGTGGAAAACATAAGGGCAACCAATCCATGCGGCGAGCAACCTCTGCCACCCTATGGTTCATGTTTGTTAGGCTCTGTCAATTTGACAAAGTTCGTTAACGAACCCTTTACTGATAAAGCCGATTTTGACTGGGAAGCATTTTGTAAAGTTGTGAAGATATTTACACGAATGTTAGATAACGTCGTAGAAATTAATGGCTTACCTCTCGGGCAACAACAAAAAGAAATACTTCGTAAAAGACGTCACGGTATGGGATTTTTAGGCCTTGGTTCAACCTTAACAATGCTTCGCATGAAATATGGCTCTAAAGATTCGGTTGTATTTACAGAAGAAATTGCTAAAAGGATGGCTTTGTCTGGATGGGAGGCCGCGCTTGATTTGTCCATTGAGAAAGGTCCTGCACCAATCATGGAAGAAGACTTTGAAGTCACTCAAAGCATGTTAACAAAACGTTCAGAAATGCTTGATGATGGGTACAAAATTGGTGATAAAGTTAAGGGTAAAGTCTTACATAGTCGATATAGCCGTTATATGCAACTTATCGCCCAAGAGAATCAGGACTTAGTTGATAAGTTAGCTGAATATGGTGCTCGTTTTACACACCATAGCTCCATCGCGCCGACTGGAACAATTTCACTGTCACTAGCAAATAATGTGAGCAACGGTATTGAACCCAGTTTTAGCCAATGTTATTCAAGGAATGTAATCCGTGAGGGAAAGAGCACAAAAGAGAAAGTACCTGTTTTTTCTTATGAGTTATTACTCTATCGGAATCTTGTGAATCCAGATGCCCTAGCATCTAATAGTTCTGGGGATATAGAAGAGCAAAATAAATTACCGGATTATTTTGTTACCGCAACTGATATTACACCAACAGAACATGTAGATATTCAGGCCGCCGCACAACGTTGGATAGATTCCTCAATTTCAAAGACAGCTAATGTACCGACAGATTTCCCATACGAAGATTTTAAAGATATTTATATGTATGCATACGAACAAGGGCTGAAAGGATGTACAACTTTTCGTTTCAATCCTGAAGGGGGCTTTCAAGGGGTTCTCGTAAACGAGAAAGATTTAAAAAATACTACCTTTACATTCACTTTAGAAGATGGCTCTACTGTGGAATTTAAGGGCGATGAAGAGCTTGAGTATGAAGGAGATGTCCATACGGCAGGCAATTTGTATGATGCACTAAAAGAAGGTTATTACGGTAAGTTCTAATACAGTAGATATATTTAATACTATTTGAGCGAATAATTATCCAGATATACATGAAAAAAATAGATAAAAAAATTGTGAGCTATACTGCTAAAAGCATCGATATGAGTAATGAGAATACAGATAAGCTCAATATAACAATAGAAGATCACGGGAAAGAGCGTGCTGAAGTTATTCGTATGCATGAAAAACTCGAACGCCCTGAAATGCTCGTCGGATCAACTTATAAAGTAAAAACCCCGAATACTGACCATGCGATGTACATTACAATCAATGACATTATTCTTAATCAGGGAACAGAATACGAAAAACGGCGGCCATTTGAAATTTTTATTAATTCTAAAAATCTTGATCACTATCAGTGGATCGTCGCGCTAACTAGAATTATATCCGCTGTTTTTAGAAAAGGCGGAGACGTAACATTTTTAGTTGAGGAATTGAAAGCGGTCTTCGATCCTCGCGGAGGTTGGTTTAAACCTGGTGGTATTTATGTACCTTCAATAATTGCTGAGCTTGGTATTATTGTAGAAAGACATTTGATTTCCATAGGTTTGTTGTCTGAATCAGGGCTTGATGCAACACAAAAAAAAGTTATTCAAAAAAAACGAGAAGAATTTGAAGAAAGTAATAAACAACAAGATGCTTTTTTGGACGAAAATAACTCAACGTCTGGAAAACAATTATGTGTTAAATGCAACACTACAGCAGTTGTTATGATGGACGGATGTATGACTTGCCTCTCATGTGGCGATTCAAAATGCGGTTAGTTTCTTGAATTGCAAAAAATATAATTAAATTTTTTGTTAGTCATTTTGCATCATTAGGGTATTTTTTCATATTCCTGTAGTAGGATAAGGTTGTGACTCTTAATATTCCTGAATTTTCTAAAGCTAACGTGCTTGTTGTTGGCGATGTGATGCTAGATCGTTATGTATTTGGCATGTCGAGTCGTATTTCTCCAGAAGCACCTGTTCCTGTGGTCCTTGAAGAAAAAACTGAAGAGCGCCCAGGTGGAGCTGCTAATGTAGCACTTAATTTGTCTAGTTTAGGGGTAAAAACTACCTTAGTTGGAATAGTTGGTATTGATGAAGCTGGAAAAAAAATTGAATCAATGCTGGAAGATACCTCAATTTCATGTGATCTAGAAAGAGATAAAGAATGGGTCACTATAACAAAAACCCGAATCCAAAGTCGTGGACAGCAGCTCTTAAGAATTGATAGGGAAACATATCCTAATGCTAACAAAACATCTCTCCTAAACCTTTCTAAGAAGTATTTATCTTCAGTGGATGTAGTGATCTTATCTGATTATGGTAAAGGTTCACTTGTAGATGTTTCTAATATTATTAAATCTTGTAAGGTTGCTGGTGTACCAGTTTTAGTTGATCCCAAAGGAATTAATTTTGAAAAATATTCTGGGGCTTCTTTATTAACACCTAATCAAATGGAGTTTGAAGCCATTGTGGGTGTTTGTAATACAGATGATGAATTGGTAGAAAAATCACGGAGAATCATTAATGAATTGAATCTAGGAGCACTACTAATAACACGCAGTGAAAAGGGCATGTTATTAGTTGAGTCAGATAAAGATCCTTTGTTTTTAGAAACAAAAGCCCAGGAAGTATATGATGTGACCGGCGCTGGTGATACAGTAATTGCCACAATTGCAAGCTCATTAGCTAGGCAAAATAATCTCGGATCTGCAGCTAAATTAGCCAATCTAGCAGCGAGTTTAGTGGTCAGAAAAATTGGCGTAACTTCTATAGAGCCTTCTGAATTAAGAAACGAAATCATACGACTTAATAAGGACAAGCTTGGAATAATCTCAGCTTCTGATATATCGAAAACTATTAATGAAGCTAAATCTCGATCGGAGAAGATTGTTATGACCAACGGATGTTTTGACTTCATACATGCTGGGCATGTAGCTTATCTTCAGGAAGCAAAGCATTTAGGGGATAGACTTGTTGTTGCTGTCAACGACGACAATTCAGTCAGACGCTTAAAGGGTGATAAACGCCCTATAAATAAACTTGAAGATAGGATGATAGTGCTCGCAGGTTTGTCCTCGGTTGATTGGGTAGTAGCTTTTTCAGAGGATACTCCAGTAAATATTATTACTTTATTAATGCCAGATATTCTAGTAAAAGGTGGAAATTATGATGTGAAGGACATTGTTGGCGCTAATGAAGTTTTAAAGAATGGCGGAGAGGTAAAAACACTATTGTTCCGCGATGGCCTGTCATCGAGTAAAATAATTGAAGAGATTGATTAGATTTCTGACAAAAAGGACTTTTTATTGCATGTCGATATAAAGGCTATTTCTTCTAACACTAGTTTATAATCAAGCATAAAGATGCGCCTACTCTATTCAATAATAACCTATCTCTTAATGCCGATATATGTATTGTATTGGCTTATAAAAGGAATTTTTAATCCAACCTATAGAGAAGGTTTGAGGCAGCGGTTCGGTATAGGTTTTCCAAATTGTGGAAAAGGCGCCATATGGCTTCACGCAGTTTCAGTTGGAGAGGTTCAGGCATCAGCCCCACTTGTTCGCATTCTATTATCAAATTTTCCTGATAGAAATATACTAATTACAACTGTTACTCCAACCGGTGCTTGCAGAGTTAAAGAATTGTTTAGCGATAGTGTTTTACATTGTTATATCCCTTTTGAGACGTCTTATGCAGTGAAGAATTTCTTTAATACTGTGAATCCTTGTCTTGCACTAATTATGGAGACTGAAATATGGCCTGAAATATTTCATACATGCGGTAAACGAGAAATTCCGCTTGTTCTTGTTAACGCACGTATTTCCCCGAAATCTCTCAAAAATTATAAGAGACTACTTCCTTTATTTCGTGAAGCCCTATCAAATGGAATTTTAATAGCTGCACAAAGTGAGGCAGACGCACAACGATTTTTAGAACTTGGTGCTAATACTGAGAGGATATGGATAACTGGAAATATAAAATTTGATGTAGATCTTCCATCTAATTTAGTCCTACAAGGAAAAAAATTTCGCGATGAAAATTTTTCAGATAGACCTGTTTGGATTGCCGCGAGCACTCATCATAGCGAGGAAGAGTTAATATTAGATGCGCATAGAATGATATTAAAAAAAATCAATAATGCTATGTTAATTCTTATTCCAAGACATCCTGATAGATTTTTTTTAGTTAAATCTATACTGGAAAGGAGAAAGTTCAAATTTATAAGTAGATCTACAAACGAAGAATGTATGGGAACTACAGAAGTATTTTTAGGCGATACCATGGGGGAGTTACCATTCTTTTACGCCTCAAGTGATGTTGCTTTTGTTGGAGGTAGTTTAGTATCTATCGGTGGTCATAATATTCTTGAGCCAGCGTCATTGGGAGTACCCGTGATAACTGGATCATACTTATTTAATACTCAGGACATTGCTGATTCATTCATTACAGATGGGGCGTTAAAGATTGTTACTAATAAACAGAATTTAACTGAAATCGTTTTAGATTTATTTCATAACAAAACTGAAGCCCTAATTATGGGAGAGAAAGGGAAAAAAATTATCCAGAATAATAAGGGAGCAATTGATCGTCTTATTAAGCTATTAGATCCTTTTATAAATAGGATTAATAATCATTGAATATTTTCTGTTGAAAATATTTCTTCTGGTGATTGACGCTCCTTTAACCACTTATCAACTTCTTCAAGATCCTGAACCCTAAGCATTCCTGCAGCTTGCTTGAGCAAGAATATGTTAACAATATAATCATAACGACTTTTATAGTGATTTGTTATTGCGGCATCCAGCGCGAATTGTGAATTAAGTACATCGACTATAGTTCGAGTCCCTACCTCGAAGCCAACCTGTGTAGCTTCAAGTGCAGTTTTACTTGATAGTACGGCCTGCTCAAAAGCTTTTACTCTACTCATTTCTGAGGTTATGCCTAAGTAAGCATCTCTAGTTTTTCTTTCTGTTTCACGTACTAATCGTTGTAGTTTATCTCTTGTAGCTCTGTGGAGATAAACTGCTTCTTTGACTCTCGATGATGTGTAGCCACCAGAGAATATAGGGAGAGAAAACTGTATATACACTGAGTCATTGCGATTTTGAGTGTCTAAATCAGGAAATGCGATGCCGTTTCTAATTTGATTGGCCGTATCTGCGTCCGAACCCCCTATATTTGCCACCAAATCTAGAGTCGGGTAGTGTCCTGTTCGTCTATAAGTTATTTCATTTCTTGCAATTTCCTCCTCTAAGCGTCCAGATATTAAAGATAAATTTTGTTGCATTGCCATATCAATCCAGCTCGATTCATTTGCTGGATCAGGAAGAGATAAAGGAAAATCATTATCTGGCGCAGTTAGTGCTAGAACATATTCCCCAGTTATTTCTCTCAGTAGCTCTCTTGTTGTTGCTAATGACCGCTTTGCCCCAATCTCATTTGCTACAGATTGGTCGTAAGCTGCTTGTGATTCTTGTACATCAGTAATTGCAATTGAGCCAACTTCAAATTTTTGTTTCGCTTGCTCTAATTGTCGAGCAATAGCTAAACGATTTGTATGAATTGAGTTTAGATTATCTTCAGCAGCAAGCACATTAAAGTAATTTTTTGCGACTCTAATAATAAGATCCTGTTGAGTTATTTCGTAATCAATTTGAGCTTTAGCAGATTTCTTTATAGCTTGTTTGAGACCAATCAATTGATCCCATCTAAGAATTGTTTGTGTCAATTGAAACTGCCACCCAATTGATGACGAAGATGATTGTGAGTTCACCTCAGCAATATTTCCTGCAGCGTCCCCTTCTACTGATGATCCATCAAAACCTGATTTTGTATATCTTGCTCCTGCAGTCAACTGCGGTAAAAATACACTTCTTGCTTGAGGGTTCCTTTCGAGTGCTGCTTGGCGTCTTGATTCAGCTTCTCGTATCGAAGGATCGCTTTGAAGAGCCTGTTGATATACTTCCAAAAGAGAGGTGCCGTTTACCATAGCTGGTACAGTAATTAATAAAAAAATAAAAATTATTTTTTCTCTCATTTGCAATCTATCCATCAATTCAGAATTCTATATAGCTAACTATATCACTTACCATTACGATCTTATCAATTGAAATTTAATAGCGAGGTAGCGAAGAATCAATTTGTTCTGACCATGCATCAATTCCACCTTCAATGTTGGCGACTTTTTTAAATCCTTCATTTACCAGTATTTCTGATACTTTAGCGCTTCGAACGCCACTATGGCAAAGTACTGCTACAGGTTTGTTAAGATCTAATTCCGTTTTTTTCGAGAAGATTTCACTCATCGGAATATGTATAGCGTCTTTAACAGATACAATGTTAACTTCCCATTCTTCCCTAACATCAAGAAGTTGCCAGTTTTTTTCTGATTCTTTATATAAAAGAAATTCTTTTGGAGTAATTTTATCAAACATATTTTACTTTATTCTCATAATTACAGATTTTAACAAAATAGAAGTCTATTAATAGGATGCAAACTATAAGAAATGTAAATTAGATTTAAGAAATGATATCTATGTGTTTTAAGGTTATCAATTTAAGTCATTAAAGGAACCATAAGCAATGCAACAATATTAATGATTTTTATAAGCGGGTTTATTGCAGGTCCCGCAGTATCTTTGTATGGGTCACCTACTGTATCACCAGTTACAGCAGCTTTATGAGCATCAGATCCTTTTCCTCCACAGTTTCCATCTTCAATATATTTTTTTGCATTATCCCAAGCACCCCCCCCAGTAGTCATTGATATTGCAACGAACAATCCTGTGATAATTGTTCCAAGCAATAATCCTCCGAGAGCTTTTGGCCCAAGTGTTAAACCTACTGCTAAGGGGACAAGAATGGGCAATAATGAAGGAATAACCATTTCTTTTATTGCTGCTTTTGTTAGTAAGTCAACCGCTCGACTATAATCGGGTTTTCCTGTACCTTCCATAATTCCTTCTATTTCTCTAAATTGACGTCTCACTTCATTTACAACAGAACCAGCCGCCCTTCCAACTGCTTCCATTGCCATAGATCCAAATAAATAAGGGACAAGACCACCAAGGAAAAGACCAATAATCACCAAATGATCTGATAGATCAAAATCAACAAGAATATTGGCCGATTCGAGGGCATGAGTGTAATCAGCGAACAAGACTAATGCCGCAAGACCAGCAGAACCGATTGCATAACCTTTAGTTACTGCCTTAGTTGTATTGCCTACAGCATCCAATTTATCAGTTATATTTCTTACTTCTGAAGGAAGTTCGGACATTTCAGCTATACCGCCGGCGTTATCTGTAATTGGCCCAAAAGCATCGAGAGCAACTACAACACCTGTCATTGATAACATCGATGTTGCTGCTATAGCAATATTATAAAGTCCCAACATTGTGTCGCCTTGAGGAGCGAGTTCAAATGCCCCCCATATACTTGCACAAACAGCTATCACCGGGAGAGCCGTAGATTTCATGGAAATACCTAGGCCTGCGATTATATTAGTTGCATCACCTGTTAATGACGCATCAGCAATGGTTTTAACAGGAGCATAGTCGGTACTTGTATAATACTCAGTGATAACAACCATCGCCGCGGTTAATGCGAGACCGATTAATGCTGAGCCAAAGATTCCTGAAGTGTTACCTGTATCTATCATCATTATATTCGTTATTGGGTAAAAAGCGATTGCTGCTAATATTCCAGAAACGGCCATTCCTTTATACAGGGCGCCCATGATCTTTCCTCCATCTGAGGTCCGGACAAAAAATGTGCCGATGATGGAGGCTACAATTGAAACAGCGCCGAGTACTAAAGGATATAAAATTACAGAATTCCCTAAGACTGGAGCAAGTAAGCTACCCAAGAGCATCGTAGCAATAATCGTTACCGCATAAGTTTCAAAAAGATCAGCCGCCATACCAGCACAGTCACCTACATTGTCCCCCACATTGTCTGCAATTACTCCGGGATTACGAGGGTCATCTTCAGGGATACCAGCTTCGACTTTGCCGACTAAGTCAGCCCCAACGTCTGCTCCTTTGGTAAAAATTCCTCCTCCTAAGCGAGCAAAAATTGATATTAGAGACCCACCGAAAGCTAGCCCGACTAGGGCATGTATGGAATCAGCTGTCTCTTTACCCATTGTTTCCATGAAAAAATAGTAACCTGATACTCCAAATAGACCGAGACCTACAACCAGCAGTCCGGTAATTGTTCCTCCCTTAAAAGCAATATTAAGTGCTGGATTTACTCCTTTTTTTGCTGCTTCGGCTGTCCTCACATTTGCTCGGACAGAGACAAACATTCCAATATAACCGGCTAAAGCTGAAAATATTGCTCCGATCGCAAAACCAATTGCTGTATACCAATCGAGAGTGATTCCTAGCAAAATAAATAATACAAGCCCGACAATACCAATAGTTGAATATTGACGATTCATGTAAGCACTTGCTCCTTCTTGAATAGCTTGTGCAATCTCTTGCATTCGTTGATTTCCAGCTGGTTGTTTAATTATCCATCTGGTTGAGATCATTCCGTATATCACGGCTAGTAGACCTGCGCTGATTGCCATCCATAGGGCAGACTCATTTGTCATTTATTTATCTCCGAAAATTAAAATTTCAAAAAACCTATTGAAATATCAAAGTAGGTTATGTTTTTCCTTAAAAATTAAGTACCAAATATTATGAATTTCTGTTCAAAAAACTTCAATATTTTCTTAATTAATTGGCCGATAATATTTGTCGGGCAGGATCATACCACAAATTTTGTGTTAATCCGCTTAGCAACTGGGACGTTTTTTAAGGATATATATTTTGGCATACCTTTATTGTAGGGCGGATAGTCTTCTCCACAAATCAATGGTGCTAAATATCTACGACATGATTTTGTAATAGAGAAACCATCTTTTGATATAAATCGTCGTGGCAACATTTTTTCCTTGTTAGCTATTTTAGATAAAGGCGCTATATCAATACGCCATCGATATGGTTTATTAGAAATCCTTTTGATTACAGGCATTACTCCTGATTTTCCCTCTAAAGCTATTTTAACGGCAGCTTTTCCAACTGCATATGCTTGTTTCACATCAACTGATGAAGCAATATGTCTAGCAGAACGTTGTAGATAATCTGCCACCGCGTAATGATATTTATAACCCAGATTTTGACGAACGATATTTGCTAAAACGGGAGCAACTCCACCCAATTGTGAGTGACCAAAAGCATCCTTAGTTCCTGCTTCAGCAAGGAATTTTCCATTGGCAAAACGCGCGCCTTCGCTCACAACAATTACGCAATAATCATATTTTTCTACACTTTGTTTTACGCGGTCTAGAAAAGCTTTTTTATTAAATGGTATCTCCGGGAATAATATTATGTGTGGAGGGTCCCCTTTTTCTATACCTGCTAATCCGCCAGCTGCAGCTATCCAACCAGCATGACGCCCCATTACCTCCAGAATAAATACTTTAGTGGATGTTTGGGCCATCGATAGGACATCTAGAGCTGCTTCTTTTGTTGATATTGCAATATATTTTGCAACCGAGCCAAATCCAGGGCAATTATCAGTAACAGGCAGATCGTTATCGACAGTCTTGGGTATTCCGATACATGTAACGGGGAATGATAAATCCTGACTGATCTGAGAAACTTTTAGTGCAGTATCCATGGAATCATTACCGCCATTGTAAAAAAAGTATCTAATGTTGTGAGCACGAAAAACTTCAATAAGTCGTTCATATTCAGATCGGTTTTCTTTAATGCTTTTGAGTTTGTAGCGAGCGGATCCAAATGCCCCCCCAGGCGTATATTTTAGAGCTGCGATAGTACGATTTGTTTCCTTATTAGTGTCAATCATATTTTCTGTAAGAGCCCCGAGAATCCCGTTGCGGCCAGCATAGACATTAGAAATAAATCGTTTATTACGACGAGCTGTTTCTATAACAGCGCATGCTGTGGCATTGATTACTGCCGTAACACCACCTGATTGAGCATAGAATGCATTCTTTTTTGACATAATTGTTCCTAAAATATCATTTCAGTAACCAAGAATAGCTGAATCTGTTATAACCTTCATCGCCATTATAATATTTGGTTTGACCTTATCTTCGATAGTCGGTAATTTTGCAGACATATTATGATTTTACAATGAACACTAATCAATAAAGAGTACTATAAATAAATGCGCATCGTATTATTGGGGGCACCGGGTTCCGGAAAGGGCACACAAGCTAAAAAACTGATGTCCGAAAGGAATATTTCCCATATCTCAACTGGGGATATGTTAAGGCTGGCGGTGAGTTCAGGAACAAAATTGGGAATGCAAGCAAAAAACATAATGGAAACAGGACAATTAGTTCCTGATGATATTATGGCGGGTATTATAAGGGAGCGTCTTTCTGAAGATGACATTAAAAATGATTTTGTTCTAGATGGTTTTCCGCGTACAGAAAACCAAGCTCTTGATCTTGAGAAATTATTGATCGAAATTAAACAGCCTTTGGATTTTGCTATTTTAATGGATGTTGATTCTGATGTGTTACTAAAGCGGCTTACAGGGCGCCGTACCTGTTCATTAACAGGAAAATTACTCAACATCTATTTTTCACCGCAGTCAGAACTCGATGCTTGCCTTAATGCAGGTGGTGAATTGCTGCAACGGGAAGATGATAATGAAGCGACTATTAGCAGCCGTCTTAATGTTTATCATGATCAAACTGAACCTCTTATTGAATTTTATTGTTCGCGTAATTTACTCAAAACATTAGATGCTGATGGCGAGATTCAAGATATATATACTCGTTTGTTAGCTTTGCTTGGGTATGTTTAAAGTAATTTTAATAATTCTTCGCCTATAATTTTTTTTCGCCACCCATTAAATACACGAGAGTTGTTTTCTCCAAGACCGATTGCCAAAAGTTCCTTTTTTGAACAAAGAATTTCAGGGTAAATTTTTAGGTTTAATGCTTTTTGTTCGACTCTTTTTGACATTTCTTTGAGTATCATTTTTTGTTCTTCTGTGTGTCGTGCAGGAGGGGTATAGTTATTTTTTTTGTGCTGTGATTTTTTTATTATTTCCAGAATATCTCCAGATAGGTGTTTGCTGAAAGAAGATGGTGCGCCAGGTATTTTACTTAGGTCTATGGGATGGGCTGGGTTAGATACAGCTATTTCCATTAATACGGAATCCTTTAGTATCCATTGTTTCGGGCGATTTTTTTCTCTTGAGTATTGTTCTCGCCATGTGGCTAGGGCAACGGCTGCTGAACGTGCTTTTCCAGTTAAATATTTCGCAGCTTTTATTTTTTCAATGGCTGCGTTAGGGTTAGGATCATAGAGAGAGCTTTCCAGTAATCCTGCCGAATCTTCCCAAGCCCAATCCAATCTATTGGAATCTTCAAGCTTCTTTCTTAAAACTTCATATATCGGTATCAGATATTCAACATCTTCTGCGGCATAATTAATCATACTTCTGCTCATAGGGCGTTTAGTCCAGTTTGCACGAGTCTGGCTTTTTTGGAGCGTTACACCAAACAGTTCTTCAACCAGTGTGGAATAACCTATTTGTGGTGTGAAACCAAGAATTCCAGCAGCAATTTGGGTATCGAAAATCTTATTAGGCATTTTCCTGCTACTTTGATAAATAACCTCAATATCTTGCCTTGCTGCGTGTAATATCCAGGTGGAATGAGAGAGAGTTTTCCATAATCTGTCTAGATTTTTAGCATCAATGGGGTCAATTATGAATATCTTTTTTTTTGTCGCTATTTGTATAAGACAAAGTTGAGCAAAAAATGTTTTTTCACGCATAAATTCGGTATCAATGCCTATAGACTTATGACGTTTTAGTGTGGGCACACGATAGTTATTTTTTTCAAGATGAATGAGTTTGATGTCAGGCATTTAGAAATTATTTAATGAATTGTGGTGAGATCGCTATCAATCATAATTATACTGAACGAATAGTCATGTTATCGATGGTTTTGATTATCGGCAACTTTGGCTTAGTTTTAAATTTGAGTGGAAATATTTTGTACATGTATTTTTTAATACTTTTTTGGAATAAGGTTTATATATGCATATCCATATACTAGGAATATGTGGAACATTCATGGCTGGAATAGCTTCATTAGCCAAAGCGAAAGGTCATGATGTTACAGGGAGTGATCTGCATTTCTATCCTCCAATGAGTTATCAATTAAAGAATCTCGGGATCAAAGTTATTGAAGGGTATGATGCAAACCAACTGAGTCCTCCGCCTGATTGTGTTCTGGTTGGTAACGCATTGAGCCGCGGTAATGATTTGGTGGAGGCTTTGTTGAATAGCGATATCCATTTTCAATCTGGACCGGAATGGCTGGCTGAAAATGTTCTAAAAGGCCGAAAAGTTGTAGCCATAGCTGGCACCCACGGAAAAACTACTGTCGCTAGCATGTTAGCTTGGATTTTAGAAGATGCTGGTCTCTCACCCGGATTTTTAATTGGAGGTATTCCTTGTGATTTCGGAATTTCCACAGCTATGGGCGAATCCGAATATTTTGTTTTGGAAGCAGATGAATATGACACAGCTTTTTTTGACAAACGCGCAAAGTTTTTACTTTATCACCCTCATATTGTTGTTCTCAATAATCTCGAATATGACCATGCAGACATATACGATGATATTGAACATATAAAATCTCAATTTCATAAGTTGATTCGAACAATTCCTTCCAATGGGCATATTATTCTTAACGGAGAAGATAAGAATTTATCTTCAGTTATAAAAATGGGCTGTTGGACTCCAATGGAGACATTTGGAATTAGAGAAGGTTTTGATTGGGTGGGGGAGTTTTCTGATTTAGGCGGACGTAATATACGTATTAAAAAAGGGAGTCATGAAACTGTTGAGTCTCCATGGAATTTAAGTGGAGAACACAATCTTGAGAATGCCTTAGCAGCTATCTCATCTGCTTACAAATTAGGGGTTTCTTTAAGTGATTCACTTAAGTCTTTATCTAAATTTTCTGGGGTTAAAAGAAGACTTGAAAAAACAGCAACGATTTCAAATATTTCTATCTATGACGATTTTGCTCATCATCCAACTGCCATTCGCCGAACTATAGTAGCCCTGAAGAAACAAAACCCTAATCAGCGGGTGATAGTTGCTCTGGAATTGCGCTCAAATACCATGAAAATGGGTCTTCATAACAAAGATCTAGTGGATGCGCTTGTTAATGCAGATTTTGTTGTTATGTTTGCACCCTCCAATTTTGATTCCGAGGTTATATCCTCATCCCTCGGGAGTAAGATTGAATGTTTTAGTAATTATAATGATTTAATATTTGGCCTTGAGAACAAATTGAACGATGGTGATCAGGTTGTTTTTATGAGTAATGGAAGTTTCGGTGGTGTGAGGGAAGTTCTGACAAAAAACCTTCAGAAAAATAAACCAGGAGAAGGAGATTATGATGAGACATAAAGCATTAATTTTATGTGCCATGATGTTTTTTTGTATAGCGTTGGTCAATGCTCAGGGAAACAATGGAAGAGGTAAATGCATGCAACCGTTCGGCATTTCCTTTTATTTAGTAGAAGGTGGATTTGAAGATGAGTGGCTGGATTTATACATGAAATGGCACTATCCATTAATGCAATACGCTTTGGATAATGAAGCGCTACTTCAGCATAAACTTTTTGTTCCAGATGGTCATGGTATGGAAGGACAGTGGACTTTTGCGGTTTCTTTTTTGTTTCCTGCATCAAAAGAAAGAAAACCTGCCCCACTAGATCGTGCTGAGTTGATAGAAGAATTATTTGGTGATCAACTGGATGATTATGTGGCAGGCGAGAAACGTCGTTGGCAATTGACAGTTAAACATTGGGATACTGATTTTATTGAGCTTGATAAATCAGAAAATCCGCTTTCGGTTTATAAACCTTCACTTGGAGGATGCCAGCCTTAGACTAATTAATTATCGAACGGCAATACATTTTTCTAAATTATGATTGAACTCTATACTTCCGCAACTCCTAACGGACATAAAGTGAGTATTGCTCTAGAAGAAATGGGGCTTGAGTATTGTGTTAAGCCTATAGACCTTTTAAAGGGTGAACAAAAAACACCGGAGTATTTAACAATTTGTCCAAATGGAAGAATTCCTGCGATCGTAGATACGGATGCAGATAATTTTGCTGTTTTTGAATCAGGAGCTTGTCTCCTATATTTAGCTGAGAAAACAGGTCAATTTTTACCAAAGAATCTAAAAAAGCGTTCAGAAGTTATTCAGTGGTTGATGTTTCAGATGGGTGGAGTGGGGCCGATGCAAGGACAAGCAAATGTTTTTTTTCGCTATTTTCCTGAAAAAATTCAATCCGTTATCAATAGATATCAAAATGAAACAAGACGTTTATATACTGTGTTGGACAAACAACTAGAAGGAAGAGAATTTCTTTGCGATGAATTGAGTATTGCTGATTTCGCCTCTTGGCCTTGGGTGAACATTCATAAATGGTCTGGTGTTGAAATAGGTGATTTAGGAAATCTAACAACTTGGTTTAATAGATGCAATGAAAGGAGTGGATTTCAAGCAGGAATTGAAGTTCCTTATAAAAGAGAAATGCCATCAGAGAAAGAATTAGAGAAGTTTAAAGAACAAGTAGGAAAGATGTTGCAAACTTAATGACGAATTAGCGAGATATCCATATCAATTCCGAATGAATTTCTCCATTGGGCTGAAGATAAACCCTCCGATATGCCGGTGGATTATCATCAACGGCAAAATTGTCACTTTTTCTTTTGAATTGACGACACGTCGATGGTGTTCCTAAAATATTGATATTGTTAATAATTTTATTAAATTTTTGGTGAGCATGACCAAAAATTATCCCTTTAACATTTTGAAATTTTCTAATCAGACTGAAGAATTTTTCCTGATTTGATAAACCCACAGAATCTAGCCATTGACTACCGATATCAATCGGTGGATGGTGAAGACCAATGAGTATATTTTTAGATTTATATTTTTTTAATAAATTTTCCAGTCGCAACATTTCATCATTACTAATCTTGCCACCAGTTTTTTCCTCCTCGCAGCTATCAATGCCTGCTATTAACCAGGAATCACATTCTCTTGACTGACAGTAAGGAAAAGAAAATTCTGCTAAAACTGTTTGCATTATTGGTCGATGATCATGATTGCCAGGTACGCAGAGCACTGGAGTGTCTAGTGATCCCAATAAATGGCAGAAATGTTCGTATGATTGCCGGCTATAATCGTGCGTTAAATCCCCCGTTGCCAATATACAATCAGCATTCCAGTCAGAACCATTAATATGAGAGATAACACTCATCAATGAATCATAGGTTACAATTTTTCTAAGAGCTGCTGTTTTATCTGCGAATAAATGGGAATCAGTAAGATGAATGATTTTGATCGGTGATGTCACAAGGTTGATATTTTTATCAATATCGATAGTAGTCAGGTTTATAGGGCCCTTCTTCCTCTACACCAATATATTTTGCTTGTTCTTTTGTGAGTTTAGTGAGCTTTGCACCGACCTTATCTAGGTGAAGCCTTGCCACTTTTTCGTCTAAGTGTTTTGGTAAAACGTAGACTTCATTTTTATATTTTTTGCTGTTTTTCCATAGTTCAATTTGAGCAAGAACCTGATTTGTAAATGAATTGGACATGACAAAACTCGGGTGTCCGGTGGCGCACCCTAGATTTATTAAGCGGCCCTCTGCTAATAAAATAATTCTTTTTCCATCAGGGAAAATAATATGGTCAACTTGAGGTTTAATATTTTCCCATTCGTATTTTCTAAGATAAGCTACATCGATTTCATTATCAAAATGTCCAATATTGCATACTATTGCCTGATTTTTTAGACGTTTAAGATGTGAGCCTTTAACCACGTGATAATTACCAGTGGCTGTAACAATAATGTCCGCTTGATGACAGACTTCATCAAATTCGACTACGGGAAACCCTTCCATAGCCGCCTGAAGGGCACATATAGGATCAATTTCCGTGATCCATACCTTCGCGCCCAGACCTTGTAATGATTGGGCTGATCCTTTACCAACATCTCCATAACCACAAACGATCGCAATTTTACCTGCTATCATGACATCAGTGGCTCGTTTGATACCATCAATCAGTGATTCTCGGCATCCATAAAGGTTATCAAATTTAGATTTTGTAACAGAGTCATTAACGTTAAAAGCCGGGCAAAGAAGACTGCCATCACTTTGCATGTCATATAATCTTTTGACTCCTGTGGTTGTTTCTTCAGAGAGACCCGTGATGTTCTTCATTTTTTCAGGATGCTGTTCATGCATGATCTTGGTAAGGTCTCCTCCATCATCAAGTATCATGTTTGGATGCCACCCATCAGGGCCATTGATGGTTTGTTCAACGCACCACCAATATTCTTCCTCAGTTTCACCTTTCCATGCAAAAACTGAAATACCAGAATCTGCAATAGCCGCTGCAGCGTGATCTTGGGTTGAAAAAATATTACAGGATGACCATCTTATTTCTGCACCGAGTTTTACCAGCGTTTCGATGAGAACAGCCGTTTGAATTGTCATATGCAGGCATCCGGCAATTCGGGCTCCCGAGAGCGGTTTTTTATTGGCATATTCTTTTCGGAGCGCCATTAATCCCGGCATTTCTGTCTCTGCAATTGCTATTTCCTTTCGACCCCAATCAGCCAATTTAATGTCTGCAATTTTGAAATCATCTTTTTGAATAGCAATAACCTTACTGCTCATTATTGTCTCCTGCTTCAAATTTTTTTTACGTTAGATTGATGATGCATCTCTTAATTGTTCAGCTTTATCTATTTGTTCCCATGTTACATCGATATCATCACGACCAAAATGTCCATAGGCAGCAGTAGCTTGATAGATCGGCCGAAGTAGATCAAGCATTTTTACAATACCATACGGTCTTAAGTTAAAATTTTCTCTAATCAGATTTATTAATTCTTCTTCAGGAATTTTATTTGTACCAAAAGAATTTATGCTTATTGAGGTTGGTTCAGCTACACCTATTGCATAAGAAACCTGAATTTCACAGCGATCTGCAAGTCCTGCAGCCACAATGTTTTTTGCTACATAACGACATGCATATGCTGCGGAACGGTCAACTTTTGAAGGGTCCTTACCAGAAAAAGCTCCCCCCCCATGACGCGCTGAACCTCCGTACGTATCTACTATTATTTTTCGACCAGTTAAACCACAGTCTCCCACTGGGCCACCAATTTCAAATCGTCCTGTGGGATTGATATGAAACTTAGTTTTTCCATTGATCCATTCACTAGGAAGTACTGGTTTAATTATTTCTTCCATGACACCTTCGCGAATCTCTTTCATAGAGACATCAGGATCATGCTGAGAAGACACCACAACTGCATCAATGCCGACAGGTTCGTGGTCCTCATAAATAAATGTAACTTGACTTTTGGCATCCGGTCTTAACCATTCAAGAATTCCTGATTTTCTTACCTCAGCCTGTTTTCTCACAAGATTATGAGAGTAAGTGATTGGCGCTGGCATAAAAACATCGGTTTCTTTTGTAGCATAGCCAAACATTAAGCCCTGATCCCCCGCTCCTTGATTTTCTGGATCACTTCTATCAACCCCTTGCGCGATATCCGGGGATTGTTCTCCTAGTAAATTCATTACTGAACAAGAATTTCCATCAAACCCAATACTTGAATCTGAGTAACCAATATCGATGATTGTTTTTCTAACAATTTCTTCTATATCGAGCACTGCCTTGGTGCTTATTTCCCCACCAAGCACCACTACACCTGTTTTAATCAATGTTTCACACGCAACTCGCGCAGCTTTATCTTGGGAAATGATTCCATCTAGAATGGCATCAGAAATTTGATCTGCCATTTTATCGGGATGCCCCTCGGAAACAGATTCCGATGTAAACATGTAGGAATGATTCATAAATAATTTAAATCTTTGTATAAAGAAAAAGAATTGTAACCCATTGAATTAATAATTTACCATTAAAAATATGCTTTATTTATTTTTAATTTTGTTGACCCATTCACTATTAATTACACTATATTGGAATGTTTGTTGCGACATTCGGCACAAATAGGGAAAATACATTCTTGTAATCTGTAAAACGTAATCTTACTAGATGATAAAATTAAGAGAGGGAAAAGAGCTCCATTATGTCAAAAGATTCTATTGATGGTCATGATAAAAATAATCGAAGGAGACTTGCAAATGCAATTCGTGCTTTGAGTATGGATGCAGTTCAAGCAGCGAAATCTGGCCATCCTGGTATGCCGATGGGTATGGCGGATATAGCAGAAGTACTATGGAATGACTTTTTAAAACATAATCCCAACAACCCTGAGTGGGCGGATCGCGATCGTTTTGTTTTATCAAATGGTCATGGATCGATGCTTTTATATAGTTTGTTACATTTGACGGGTTACCCGCTAAAGATTGATGAAATTAAAAATTTCCGTCAATTTGGGCAGCGTACTGCAGGTCACCCTGAGAAAGAAATTGAGATTGGCATCGAAACAACAACCGGACCACTTGGCCAGGGAATAGCTAACGCTGTTGGGATGGCGCTGAGCGAAAAGATTCTTTCCGCTGCTTTTAATAAACCTGATATGACAATCATCGATCATCGGACGTGGGTCTTTTTAGGAGACGGATGTCTTATGGAGGGTATTTCACATGAAGCCTGTTCTTTTGCTGGAACACAAAGGTTAGGAAAACTGATTTGCTTTTACGATGATAATAATATTTCCATTGATGGCGATGTAAAAGGGTGGTTTACAGATGATACTAGCAAAAGATTTGAGGCCTACGGTTGGCAGGTTATTCAAGATGTTGATGGGCACGATAGTGAGGCAGTTAGTCAAGCCATTAAAGAATCGATAGATGAACCTGATAAACCGAGTCTTATTTGTTGTAAGACAATTATCGGTTTTGGCTCTCCAAATAAACAAGGAACTGAAAGTACCCATGGAGCACCCTTAGGCGAGGAAGAAGTAGCGGCTAGTCGATTAACTTTAGGTTGGGATTTTCCTCCTTTCGAGATTCCTAATGATATTGTTTCTGCTTGGGATGCTAGGGACCGAGGAGAAGCACAGGAAAAGAATTGGTCTAGAATGTATCAAAAATATAGTGAGGCATATCCAAAACTCGCTGATGAGTTTG
>UINC01000998.1_pt1 | contig 33364 bp, 30 predicted proteins | sample 5385821 | NCBI WGS metagenome assembly UINC01 (sample SAMEA4666929, study PRJEB26691) | marine metagenome | isolation source: Pacific Ocean | place: Pacific Ocean | collected 2011-10-13 | reverse complement strand
AGATTGTTAATCCAAATAAAGAAAAATATAGTCAAAAGAAAAGGAACATATTTTTCATGTTTTTCCTTTCCAATTAGTGGCAAAGCAACTTCTTTTTTGATATAAAGAATAATCGGTTCAGTAAATTTGGCTATCCCGGACGGCTCTCCTTTCTTTGACCTAGCATATGATTTTGCTGATAGTCTAAATATTACAAATATTATGATTATAGACACAAACATTGAAAACACTAGTTTTGTGATTGATAAATCTAAAGGCTTGTCATTAATTGGGTGCTTTGAAGAATCAAATTGAATATAATTGCCTTCTGTCTCATTTCTTCCATAATATATTTCTTCATGAAATTTAACAAATGATTGGTTTTTTCTCTTAACAACTATTTCCCCTGAGTCATCATGCTGAAATTCTGAAGACATAAATACAATTAGCCCTTCGCTAGTCCATAAAATTACAGGTAATGGAACCGACACAGGATGCCCTTTCCAATCTAATATGTGAAAATCGTGAGAGTCCTTTATATGATGCATGATTAACTCATTAACATCAAAATCTTTTTTTGTAGGATTTTCAATCTTATTATTAGAATAAGCTAATGCAGTAAACGAAAAATAAAAACTAAAAAGGAAGAGTGTTGGAAAAATTCTTGTCATTATAGCTTTATTTGTGTGCTAATTTTCTGGTTGCAAATGTACACACATAAAATTAAATTTCAAACAAAAAGTCACAACAAAAATTAAAGCTTGCTTAGTATATTTCTAAGGCTGATTATTTCTATAAAAAGAAAAATACAATACAAGAAAAAGAAGTTTAAAACTTCCAAAATTAAAGCAGAATTATCAATACTAAAAAGTGGTCTTAGAACAATTATTGCAATAATCATTTTTAATATTGTTTCAAAGACAAACAAATACAAGTGGTTGAAGACCTTGTATTTGAAATTAATTAATAGTCCAAAATAAATTGCTGATAATGATGCAAAATTAAATCCATATACCTTCCATAATGGAATTATAAATTCGGGGAAAATTATAAAATTAATTATTATATAATGAAAAAATAATACAATTAAAGAAATCGTAGAAATCTTAAAATAAAACTTCATTGCTTCTTTTCTTTTTTTTCAAAGTCTTGGTTTGTAGAATTTAATACTTGCTTGATAACAACATAAATTGCAAGCGCAACAGACAACAAAGAAAATAGAATTGTAAATGCTTTATACTGGTTTAGGTAAATTTGATCTAATTTAGATCCTACAAAAACTCCTGCTAATATAATGATCAGCATCTGAAGGCCAATTTGTGAAAATATAATTAGATTATGCTGTTTTTTCTTGTTTTTCACTTGATGGTAAAGCAGTCATTTTTTTTGATCCTTTCATTGAAATACTAGCATCTACAGTGGCTCCTGTTTCAACGGCAAGCTTTTCTGCAATTACATCTCCCTCAATTTTAGCAGATGATTTTAAAGAAAGGGTCCCTGAAACATCAATAGCCCCTTTAATTAATCCCGCAATGTCAGAATTAGTGCAAGTTATTTTTCCTGACACAATGCCTTCCTCGCCAACAACAACTTTTCCTGTCGTAATAATGGTCCCTTCAACGTTTCCGTCTATTCTAAAATCCGCTTTAGAGACAATGTCTCCAACTATCTTAGTTGTTTTTTCTATAATATCTATTTTATTAGATTCTCTTGATTCCTGCATAGTTGTTTTATTTGTTATACTAAAAGCCATAATAATATTATTCTTTGTACAAGTCTAACGTCTTGTAAATCAGCATGTTTTTGTACTGGGAAGACAAAACTACAAAATTATTTTTAAGTCTTAGTGAGTCCGCGTTTTCCTTAAGAAAATCTCTAGTAAAATTTGCTGATTTTTTATTTTTAAAATCCTTAATTACTATTAGGGCAGTTTTATAGTCATAAACATCCATAGAAACTCTCCTTAAACTGTTTGTTAAACTTTTTATCTTGCTTAAAATTTCCTTGTTTAATTCTTCTTTTTTAAATGAAAAAATCAAAAAATATTCCCCCTTAGTTGTATTATGGGTTTTTTTCTTCCATTTCCTGTTTATTTCTTTATTAATGTTTTGTATTTCTTTTATTCTTTTGCTGTTCGGGTAGTTTGTTATTATTTTTTTTAATTCCTCATCGTACCTTAGTATGCCTTCTAATCTTCCTATTGAAGATGCTTTTAACAACTCGTAGTCAACTGCTAACTCTTTATTTTCAATAAAAACAAGCTCAGTCGCAACACCTTCAATTGTCTGTTCAAATTTTTGATTTTCAAAAAGCTTTTGCAAACTATCTAAAACCGCTATTAATGCTTCTTCTTCCATAACTAACCTATTTGAGCTGGTTAAAATTTTTGCAAATTTAGTTTTGGGAAAGTCTGCAATTATTCTTTTTTTAATTTGATCGGCTCTGTTTTTGTTTGTATTGCTAAATAATTTGAATAACAAATAATTTGCTTCTGCTACAATCTCTTTATTAGGCTTAGAGTGAAGTAAATTTTGTAATCGCTTTTCTGCTAAACTATAATCTTTATATTTTACTAAATATATCTCCGAGAGCTTTATAAGAGATTTATTCTTTAATAAAATTATGCTGTCTTTTTGCGCTACTGTTGTTGGAATTAAAGAAAGCAGCTCATTGTTGTCTATGGTTTTAGGCTCCTCTATGATAGATGCCTTTTCTTCTACATTCTCCTCTTCCATTGTTGAGCTTGCAACAAAAGAATTGGATGACCTCCAGTATGAGTTCCTGGTTCTTTTTCCCCAAATAGATAAAAAAGAGCTCTTGCCTAATTCTACTAAATTATCATCATAAAAATAAAAGTTATTCTTTCTTGACGAATACTGTTGTCTTCTTGAAACAGGAGGCGAGCTTTTGTCGCCATATCTTTCCTCTTTTAATTTTTTTTCTGAAATTTTAATTTGACCTAAGATGTTTTTTAGCTTTTCATCATCATATAATGATATTCTTATCAAACTATCATATAGGCTCACTTTATTTTCTAATTCAATAATTTGGCTTAGTCCTTTTTTTTGTCGTTGCGCTTCCCAAAACTTTTTTGATTTTTTGTCTAAGTTTGACATAGTGCTGTCTAAATATTTCCCAGCCATTAGATATTTTGAGTCCTTAAAATAAATGTCTGAAAGTTTTCTATAGCTTCTAGAAAGCAGCTCGTTGTCTGAACTTTTTTCTTGCATTGCTTTATTTAAAAACTTGATTCCTTCTGTTTTTGAGCCATTAGAAAAGAGCAACATTGAATAGCTATAATATATCTTGTCTAAAAAATCCTCATTTTCATAATTCTCTATCATCTTAATGATTTTAGCCTCCTTGTTTTTTATTTCTAAAGAATCATACAGTAAGTTTTTTAATCTGGCATTTATATACAATTCTCTAGGAATTTTTCTTTTAAATTCTGCAACTTTTCTAAAATATATGTTTGCTGAATCTATTTTCAATTGCTTTTCTAAAAGCTGGCCAAGAATATATAGATGCCTTGCTTTGGTAATTTTATTTGTTTCAATCTCAGAAGCAATTTTTAATGCCTTTGAAGATTTTTCTAATTCATCAAGCTGAAGGTAAGCCATAGAAAGGACTGCATTTGCATGAGCTTTATTTCTTGAATTAATTTTTTCTTTTATAAGCAAGTTTTTTAATAGGTCTATTGCCGACCCTTCTTGTTCAAGGCGGATATTACACTTTGCTTTCCAAATTATAGATTCATCTAGTTCATCGTTTATTGCCATATGTTTGTACACTTGATTAAAAGCGTCTAGTGCAGGCACAAACCTTTGATCAAGGTATCTTGCTTTCCCTAAAAGCAAATAGGCGTTGGCAATTTTAGAATTTTCCTGGATCCCATTAATTATCATTGAATGCTTTTGAATAGTTTTAGCTGCCTTCTCCTCTCCTTTTATAAAATTTGCATTATCAATCCCATCAACAGTAATGATTTCATCCGATATTTTAATCTTTTCTATTGGCAGAACTTCCCAAAAATTTTCATTAAAGGCGTTTTGTGTTTGCAAAAGTCCTTCTTCAATAGATACTGCGCCATTGAATAAAACATTATAGCTGGAGACCATGGCATGGTAACCTTTATTTAAGGGTTTGTTTTTTTTTGTTGAGCAACTAAAAAAAAGAAAGGCTAATAATATGGTATAAATAAATTTGTTCAAAATAATTATGATATCCTATTCAATAACACAAAATCCTGTGTTTTATTATCGAAAAGTAAAAATAATTAATTTTGGAGTAATTATCTCCTAAAATAAGCTTCTAACTCATTTAGCGTTTTTGGGCTAGTTACAATATCTTTGATCACTTTACCCTTTTCAAGAAGAACAATTCTCTCACAAACTTCTGTTACATCCTGAATGTCATGGCTAGAGACAAGAATGGTTGTCTCTTTGTTTTTTGAAAGGTTTTTTAAAATTTGCTTTAGTCTAATTTGAGTTGAAGGGTCTAAATTTGCAAAAGGTTCATCTAAAACAATAACCTTCGGCTCCCCTAATAATGCTGCAACAACTCCAGCTTTTTTTTGATTTCCCTTTGAAAGATCTCTTAAATACTTTTTCCCTCCCAATATCTCTCCATGAAAAAAATCTTCAAATTGATTTATAAATTCATCAACATCTTTTTTCTTTAACCCTCTTAGTTCCCCAACAAAATAAAAGTATTCTTCAGGCATTAAATAGCCAATTAAAAAAGTGTCATCTAAAAATGCTGAAGTGAAGGATTTCCATTTTTCACTACTTGCGACCTCCACACCATTGTTTAAAACATTCCCAGTAGTTGGCTTTATCAAATCTAACAAGCAGCTAAACATAGTGGTTTTTCCTGCTCCATTATTTCCTACTAAACCAAACGTTTGGCCAGGCGGAATGTCTAAGGATGTAATGTCTAAAACTGTTTGCTTTGAATATTTTTTTGTAATATTTTTTAAAGTAATCATAGAATTAATTTTGTTTATATGCTTTTAAAGTGGAATACTTTTCTGTCTTATATGTTTTTATTATTAGGTTAAAAATTTGTTCTTTTAATAATATTCCTAAAATTCCTACTGTACCAACAATTAAACATCCTGTTGATGTAGAAAAATAATAGTTTCCTAATGAGAATAAGGCTATTGGAAGCACCAATTGCGGAAGGGTAATTAAGAGTGTTTTCATATTAATTGCTTTCGTGTCTCCAAAAATGTTTTTATTAGAGTCCAGATCAATAGGCGTTTTAGTAAAGGCTCCTGCCCAAAGCGTTAAATATCCATTTATCCCTATATTATATAACCCTCCGGCTAATACTGCAAAAATCGCATTTGTTCCTACAAAAGAGTAAATAAAGCACGCCAACAATGTAGAAATTGCAGTCCCAATAACCACCAGAGACCATTTTGATTTTATATATTCTTTATATTCTATGTTTTGACACATCATAAGAGAATAATACTGGCTATCCCAGCTTGGAACAAAGGATCCAAACATGAATAAGAATCCTCCTGATGCAAAAAGATAGCCAAAAAAGGTCATGGATGGGCCATAAATATCTTCTGAGAGATAAAAGATAAAGCCATAAAAAAGAAAGAATATTCCTGCTAAAACAGTGCTCCTTGCCCTTTTGGACCTTTTAATTAATCTTAAGTCGTTTTTTAAAAAAATAGCGGTTTTTCCAAATCTATCAAGCCATGAAAAGTCATCTATTTTCGCCTCTTTTGTTCTCTTTTTTAGTCCCAAATCTATATAAAGACCATTCTTAAAATATTTGAAAACATAGAAATAAATGCCAATTAAAAAGAACCAGGGTAATAGTGAATAAAGGGGATTAGTATAAAAAGAATAGAAAAAAGCTTCGGAATAAATGGTAAAGTCAAAAATAGAATAATACTCTAATAGTTTTATTAAGCCCAACATTCCTCCAATACCATATAAAACTTTATCATTGTTGTTTAATATAAAATTCAAATAGTTAGTGATATACACAAAAGCAATGATTGTTAAATTCCATCCAATTAATTGATTGACTTGATAGTCTTTATTTATTAAGACCCAGGTAAGGGGAATCAGATAGAAAAATGCTATTATATTGAAAAAAGAAAAAATAGATTTTCCAAGTGCATGTCTAACTATTTGTGATTTTGAAATAGGTGTTAAAAGAAGGGGCTTAATAGAAATAACTGGAATTGGTTGAATAAAATACCTCATTACTATCCAATAGGCAAAAACATAAATAAGGTTTTTGTTCAGATAAAGAAAAGGGTCTTCTATCTCCAGGTCTTCTTTTAAAACCTTATAAGTGATAAACCCCAACAAAGGAGTAATAAAGGCAAAATATAAAAGCCCAAACCATTTAAAGACTTTGGTCATTACATTAGCCCCAATAGACTCTCCTCTAAAAAAAGATTTCCACTGTAATTTTAAAAATGTGAAAAACATAGTTCGCAAATATATCATTCTTTCCAAAGCATTAGATTAAATTCTGTTTTTTTATTTTTGCAATTAATTCTAAATATTGTTGCTTGATACAATTTCATTCTTTAAAAGTTGCCAAAATAAAAGAGGAAACTATAAATTCTGTTTCTATAATTTTTGACGTTCCCAAGTTTCTTCAAGAAAATTATTCTTTCAGAGCTGGTCAATACGTCACTTTAAAAGCAAAAATTAAAGGGAATTTAATCTTTCGCTCATATTCCATTTGTAGTTCTCCTAATAGCGGTTTACTAAAAATTGGTGTAAAAGCTGTTTCTAATGGACTATTTTCTAATTATGCCAATACTGCCCTAAGGGAGGGGGATCATCTTGAAGTTTCCACACCTAAAGGAAGGTTTGTTGTTGAAAATGCCTATCGCAAAAACACATTTTTTGCTATTGCTGCTGGAAGCGGAATTACTCCTGTCGTTTCTATCTTAAAAAACGTTTTGCTTTCAAATAAAGAAAGTCAGTTTGTCTTATTATACGGGAATAGGTCAATAAAAGAAACAATGTTTTTCGATGAAATAGAAGGGCTGAAAATTTCTTTTGCTGGAAGGTTCTTTTGTTATAATATTTATAGTGCGGAAAACAATCCCAATTCTGAATATGGGAGAATTGACTTCGGATTTATTAATTTTTGTTTAAAGAAACATGATAATTTAAAGTTTGACAAAATTTTTATTTGTGCTCCTGAAGGACTAACCGAATCTGTTTCAAATAATTTAGAAGATCTTGGCTACAAAAAAGAAAATATCTTGTATGAACTATTTTATTCTAATACGAATAAAAAGTCCAAAATAAATGAGGCTAAAGGGGCGGTACAAGCAAATATAACTTGTGATTTTGAGGAATTTACAATAACCGTTCCTCAAAATATGACGCTTTTAGACGCTGCATTAAATCAAAATATTGACGTTCCTTATTCTTGTCAGGGAGGTGTATGCTCTACTTGTATAGGGAAAATTACTAGTGGGTCCGCTAAAATGATTGAAAACAATATTTTAACGGATCTAGAAATTCAGGACGGTCTAATTTTGGCATGTCAGGCTATTCCAACCTCTAGGTCTATTTCTATAGATTTCGATGACGTTTAGTAGTCTCTAAAACTTTTAAACATCTTTCGGCAACATTTTTATAGTTAATTGTTCTCATTGCCTTTTCATATCCTTTTGGAATTTTTTTCCCATAGGCAGATGTTGGAATTTCGGGAAACGTCTCTCTGTCTGAAACAAACATATTGTCTGGATTTGAAGAAAAAGGCGCAAAGCCTCCAAAGGGATGAGTAAGGCCCCATAAAGTAATTACAGGCACATTGTAATTTGCTGCCAAATGTCCATTGGCGGAATCCATAGAAATCATTAAGTCTAAATTGGATATAATCTCCAGCTCATTATATAAAGACCCTAGCTTATAAGCTCCAAAAACATTTTGATAAGCATTGGCCCATATTTCAAGCTTTCCTATTTCAAAATCTCCGCTACCAAACAAGAATACCTGATGATCTCTCTGTAAAAAAGCAACCAATTGTTGCATTAAATCTAAAGGATATGTTTTTCCATTAAAGGAAGCAAACGGAGCTACTCCAACCCATTTTAGCTTGTTGTTAATTCCATAAATAATTTGTTGGGTTTCATTATTAATAATCAAAGGGTCTACAAATTCATGATTTGTTAAATCAATATTAAAGCCTAGCCTATTAAACACTTCACAGTATTTAAACTGGACTGGAGTCAATGGTTTGAAAATTTTATTTTTTTTTCTAAATAACTTTTTCCTTTCTGTTCTTTGTTTGTCAACTCTTTTTATTTTAAAAAGATTTATTCTGAAAAGCCAACATAGAAAATGAGTCCTAATTACTGAGTGCAAATCTGCTATATGGGTTGGCCTTAATTTTTTTAATTCTTTAAAAAGAGTCCATAGCCCTTTAATGCCTTTATGTCTCTTATTAAAATCTACATCATGAAAATTGATTTTTTGAAATTCTCTAAAAACGGGTCTATAAATTTCCCTTGTGACTAAAGTTATTTCACAGTCTGGATATTTTTTAATTAAACTCCTTAAGACAGGCACAGTCATGGCAACATCTCCCATGGATGAAAACCTTAAAATTAAAATATGCGACATGTTTTATTGTTTATCCTTATTATAAAGCACGGGGTTTAGGTCTTCGTCATTATACATTTTCATTTGCTTATAGGTCTTCATGTACTTTGTGCCTGATTCAATATCGCTTAAAAGTTGGTCAATTGCAGAGCAAAGATCTTTCTTTTGCTGAATTAAGACCTCTAGCTTAGAGCTACAATTATTAATATGTTCATTGTTAGCTCCTTTTCTTTTAGTCTCTTCATCCATGTGAAATATTTTCAAAGCTAAAATTGAGAGCCTGTCAATTGCCCATGCTGGGCTTTCTGAATTAAAGGTTGCTGTATTTGAAGCTTCGACATTTTTATACTTGTCTAAAAAATAGCTGTCTATATCTTCTACCAGATCCGTTCTTTTTTGATTTGAGAGATCTATCGTTCGTTTCAATTTTAAAGCATCAACTGGATTAATTTTAGGGTCTCTAATCAAATCTTCCAAATGCCATTGAACAGTGTCAATCCAACTCTTTTGATATAAAAGGTGTATAATATCATCCTTTTTAAAAGGATTTTTTGGTTTTTCGTTTATACTATTTTGTATGTGATAATCGGATATACATTGATTAAATACATTAAGGCATAAGTTGCTAAACATCATATTTATTTCAAAGATACTCAATAAGGATAAACTTAAAAGTTTGTTATTATTATTGTAATACTCTTTTGATTTATTACTTTTGTTACAGATATAATTAAATATGACGGAATTTTTCTATTTTATTGAATACTTGTTTGTGGAGATTTTATTTATTCCTCTCGATTTTTTAAGATCACTTGAGCTTGAAAGCTGGGTTTTAGCTAATTCTATAAACTTCCTTTTTATTATAACTGTTATTTGCGCACTCTCTTATTGGACCTTGCAATTGATTGGGGTTTCTAAAAGAGGAGAGGAAGATGAGGATCCTTCGGCTCATTCTTTTTTATAAATCAAACCCCAGGTCCTTTCTATAATACTTCCCTTCAAAGTCAATTGAATTTATTGTTTTATAAGATTTTTCTAAAGCAGATTGAAAATCAACAGCTTTAGATATTACTGATAAAACTCTCCCGCCGTTAGTTACAACTTTATCTCCTTCTAATTTAGTTCCGGCGTGTAGAATAATTGAATTGTGGTTTGTGTTTAACCCAGTAACCTGTTTTCCTTTTTCATAGGTTTCGGGATAGCCTCCTGAAGCCATTACAACATTCGCAAATGAGCTTTGATCAATTTCAAGCTTAATCGATTTTAAATTCCCTTTTGCTGTCTCTACCATCATCTCTAAAAAGTCATTTTTAATTCTGGGCAGAACTACCTGAGTTTCTGGATCACCCATTCTAACATTATATTCTATCACATAAGGTTCATCGTCTACTTTAATTATTCCTATAAAAAGAAACCCTACATAGTCGATCTCTTCCTTAATAATACCCTCAATTGTAGGTTTGATAATTTTTTTGTCAATTTTTGAAAGGAATTCCTTGTTTGCAAAAGGAACAGGTGAAATTGCTCCCATCCCTCCTGTGTTAAGCCCAACATCTCCTTCTCCTATTCTTTTATAGTCTTTTGCGTTTGGCAATGTTAAATATGTTTTCCCGTCTGTTAAAACAAAACATGAGAGCTCAATCCCTTTTAAAAAACCTTCAATTACTACCTTATGTCCAGACGCTCCAAACTTATTATTAGTTAGCATGTTTGTAAGTTCGGCTTGAGCGCTTGATAGATCATTAAGAATTAGCACCCCTTTTCCAGCTGCGGGGCCATCGGCTTTTAAAACATATGGAGGAGAAATAGTAGTTAAATATTTAATGCCATCTTCTAATGTGTGCTGATTAAAAGTTTTGTATGGTGCAGTTGGTATATTGTGTCTGAACATAAATCCTTTAGAAAAATCCTTACTCCCTTCAAGCATAGCGCCTGCCGTCGATGGCCCTATTACTAAAATGTGATTCAATTCACAGTCATTATTAACAAAATTCGATAAACCGTCAATTAAAGGAATTTCAGGGCCTATAATTAGTAGGTGAATTTTATATTTTATTAATGATTTCTTTATTTGATTAAAATCTTCGATGGAAATGTTGATGTTTCTAGCTAATTCACTTGTTCCGGCATTTCCTGGAGTAACAAACAGGTTTTTACATTTCTTTGATTGTTTGATTTTCCAACAAAAAGCATGTTCCCTTGCACCAGAACCAACTATTAGTACATTCATAAATGTAAATTTAAGTTTAAGATATTATTTTCTTGTTAAAAAGAGCTTATTTATTATAATAAAGAAAAATGAACTTTTAAATCATTGATAATCAAAGTTTTATGTTTATATAAATAATAGAATAGCGATAAATGAACGATTTTGTTTAATTTAATTTTAATTGTTTATCTTTGGCCAAAACTATTAAATGAACTGGTTTGTAGCATATACTAAGCCAAGGTCTGAGTTTAAGGCCCAAGATTTTTTTTCTAAGATAGGCGTCTGTTCGTATGTCCCTGCTTTTAAAGAAAGTCGGCAATGGTCAGACAGGGTTAAACAAGTCCGAGCCCCAGCCATAACTGGATATATATTTATAAGGCTTGATATGCTCACTTATGACTTAATTAACTCTAACCCTTTTACAAGAAGCGTGGTCAAAAACGAAGGTGTTGCGGTTGAAATACAAAACAAAGAAATTGATATTCTAAAGAACGCATTAGACAAGGGCTTGGTTACAAAAGCCAATTTCATATGCGGAGATTTGGTATATATACAAAACGGCCCTTTTAAAAACAAAAAAGGAATGGTTGAGCTAATAGAAAAAAACAATATTGTATTGCTTCTAAACAAAATGAAAGTAAAGCTTTCGCTAGCTAAATCAAGACTAAGCCTGGCAGGCTAAAATCACCAATAATTTGCTTTTTTCTTCGGCTTATATTGTGAGTTGAATAGCGAAGCTTTTAAATTATATTATGAAAAAAATTCTTTCTCTCCTGTTTGTTATGATTACCTTAACAATGTCAGGTCAAGACTTTAAAGGTGCTCTTAATAGCTCCTCAACTAATAATCCTGCAAAAGAGCTTAGCAAAATGAGCGATAAAGAACTCTTGTCCTATTGGACTCAGGCAAAAGAGCAGGGCTATACATTAAATCAGCTTAAAACATTAGCGAGGGCGCAAGGAGCAACAGAGTCGGACATTTCGCAGTTTGAAAAAAGGATCAAAGGCTTAAAGGACTTTTCCGAACAAGATGAAGATTCAAGAAAGAAAGTAGAAAATGACCTTACCTCCATCTTTGGAATAATTGATGCTGATAAAAATATAGCCCCCCCAGATTCTTTAGCTTTCTCTTTGCCGATTTTTGGAATGGCTTTTTTTGAAGCTGAAGCTTCTTCTCGAATTGATAATTTTAGTTCTTCTCCTCAGCTCAACATTGCTACTCCGTCATCATATCAATTAGGTCCTGGTGATGAGTTAACAATTAATGTATGGGGGGCCTCTGAAAACGCATACACATCAACAATAGACACCCGTGGTTATATAAAAATAGATCGCATTGCTCCAGTTTATTTGAGTGGATATACAATAGCTGGCGCTAAAAGAAGAATTGGAAATGCTCTTTCCAAAATATATTCGGGTATTAACTCTTCCAAAGAGTCTTATCAAAAGGTTTTTTTTGACATTAGCCTCTCGGGGTCTCGATCAATCGTTCTAAATATTGTTGGGTCTGTTAAAAGGCCTGGAACCTATACTCTTTCTAGCATGGTTTCTCTTTTAAATGCCCTTTATGCTGCTGGGGGGCCTACAGAGTCTGGAAGTTTTCGAAACATTCAGGTTTTAAGAAATGGCAAAATTTTTAAAACAATTGATTTATATGATTATTTTGTGAAAGGAATAGCTCCAGTATTTAGTCTCAGAGACCAAGACGTAATATTAATCCCAGCATATGAAAACAGAGTTTTTATTAATGGAGAATTTAAAGAAACCGGGATCTTTGAATTTAAAAATAATGAAACGATTGAAGACCTGTTAAGCTTTACTGGCGGCGTCTCTTCTTTTGGATATAAAAACAAGCTTTTTATTGAGTCTGTTTCTGGAATTAATAAAAAAATCTCTGCAATTAATTCTGATAATTTTAACAACACTACAGTGTCAGATGGAGACATCATTAGGGCAAAGCCTATAGCAGACAAATACATAAACAAAGTTAGTATTGAGGGTTCTGTTTATCTTCCAGGGAATTACTCCGTTGAAGAAAACCCTAATTTAAAATCCCTCCTTTCTAGTGCACAAGGGCTAAAGGATGATGCGCTTTTGTCTAGAGCTCTTATTTATAGGTTGCGTGAGGGTAAAGAAAAGGAGCTCCTTTCTGTTAACCTGTCTGAGATTATTTCAGGGAAAGAAAAGTTTGAGTTTGAGACAAATGATCGGGTCCAAGTTTTTTCAAAATCAATAATTGAAAAAGAAGCCTTTGTAGAAATAAAGGGGGAGATAAACAAGAGAGGTGGTGGTGATGGAGCCTTTGAGTTTTTTGAAGGTATGAGAGTGTCTGATTTAATTTTGTTGTCGGGAGGGGTTAAAAAAAATGGAGATCTTTTCTCAATTAATATTTTTAGACAAACATTTGATAAGTCTGGAAAAGTTCCCTTCAAGTCTATTTCTGCGAAACTAAACTCAAACTATAACAGTAGCTCTCTTGAAGAAAATCCTGTTTTAGCCCCTGGCGATCTTGTTGTAGTTCGTTTAAAGGAGGGTGTTGTTGAGGCAGAATATGTAGAAATAACAGGGCTCGTGAAATCTCCTGGTGTTTATTCTCTTTTAAATAATAGGTATAGTCTATATGATTTATTGAATGATTCAGGCGGAATATTAGAAGATGGCGCAATTTCTGGGGTAAAAATTAAAAGAATTAATAGGGCTAAGGAGGAAATTGAGGAGGCTGTGGGTAATTTAGCAAAAGACTCCTTGGGATTTGAGATAGAAGAACAAAAAGAATATATTGAGTTTGGGGTAGATATTGCCCAGCTTTTTAAAACAAAAGGCGCTGATCCAAGGTTCAATGTAGTTCTTAAGGGAGGCGATATAGTGGACGTTCCAAAAGTTGACAATACTATTGAGATAATAGGGGAGGTTGAACAGCCCACTGTTATAAACTACACAAAAGGGGTAAGCGTTATGGAGGCCATTAGCCAAGCGGGGGGCTTAACAGATTTAGCTAAAAAAAGAGGTGTCTTTGTCATTTATCAAAACGGTAACATCTCCTCAAACAAAAAGATTTTTGTTTTTAATACTATGCCAAAGCTAGAGCCTGGGTGTAAAATTATTGTCCCTAAAAAAATCACTAATCCAAATAAAACAAGCCTCGCAGAAATAATTGGCTTAACCTCAACTCTGGCAACTCTAGCGGTGCTGGTTAGTTCTTTATAATTTGTTATGGAACCTTTAGAAAACAATCCGGAAGAAATAGATTTAATTGCGTTGCTTAAAACCCTTTGGAACAGCAAAAAGCTAATTGCTAAAATTACATCCTTTTTTGTCATTTTAGGTATTGTTGTGTCTCTTCTTTCTCCAATAGTATATACTGCCTCTTCCACATTTATTCCACAATCTAGTCAAGCAGGATCAGGGGCTTCCAGCTTAAGCGGAGTGGCATCTCTGGTTGGCATAAACTTGGGTGGGGCTATCTCAAGTGCCGAAATACCGCCAGCTATTTATCCTCAAATTCTTGAAAGTGTTCCGTATAAAAGAGAGCTCCTCGATGTTTCTTTAAAATCTTCTAAAGAAGATTCCGGCATTTTGTTAAAAGACTATCTTCTTAATGGAAGCTCTCCGCTTAATGTCTTTGGGCTTATTAAAAAATATACCATAATGTTGCCTTTTACCATTTTAAATGCAATAAGAGGGAGTAAAGAAAATAGCTTGTCAGACTCATCTTCGGGAATGTCTGTAACCGCTGATGAAGAAAAGCTTTTTGAGGCTTTGGAAAGCATCTTGTCTTTAAGCGTAAATGCAAAAGATGGCTTTGTAAGCCTTTCTGCTGAAATGGACGATCCTATAATGTGTGCTCTTGTTGCAAAAGAAGCTCAAAAAATTCTTCAAAAAAGTGTAATTAATTATAAAATTAAAAGCGCTTCCGAAGTATTGGTTTTTAATCAAAAACAGCTTAATTTGAAAAAAGTTGAATTTGATAGTTTACAAAACAAATTAGCCTTGTTCAAAGATTCTAATTTAAACATAATTGATTCTCGTTTTGAAAACAGACTCAGCGGACTAGAGGCAGAATTTTCCCTTGTAAGCTCTGTCTATCAAGAGCTCGCTAAACAGTTGGAGCAATCAAAGCTTCAGGTTAGCAAAGACACTCCTATTTTTTCAGTAATAAAGCCCGTTACAATTCCTAACAACAGAACTGCTCCTAAGAGGACGCAAATGGTTCTTATATATTTATTTGTAGGCATTGTCCTCGGGTCTGGCTATGTGCTAATTAAAGAGCCTGCAAAAAGCATCCTCCAGGAAATTAAATCTTAAAAAAAAAGCTGATAAAAGATTTCTTTTGAGAAAGCTGTTGGGTTATTTTATAAATTTTATATCTTTTGTCATTGGGGTCTTTAACCTCCTCAATTAGGTCTAGTTTTGTGTTTGTAACCTTTTTGTAAACCTCATTGACCTCTTTTATAAATTCTGTTCTTAATGCTGTAAAATGCGATTTTACAAATTTTTTAGATGATATGATTTTGTTTAATTCAAAAGATGTCAGCTGGCTTTGAAGATGTAAGGCTTTAATTGCTAAAATTTGTTTCTGGTTTAATAGTGCGGATTTGTTTTCAAAATAAATCCTGTTTTCATCATATAATACAAGCCCTTTTAAAAAATCTTTAAAAACGAAAAGCTTATAGGCTGTCCAGCAGATTAACAGGACAAAGAATATTGCTAAGAATGGCCCGAGAGGAAGTTCTTTTTTATAAGAAATTTGATAGAATTCTGGCGTTATTTTTTTAACCGTGCTTAAAGGAATTTTTGACAGGGCTCTGGACTGGGCTGTCTTTTTGATAAAAAACAGAGTGTCCTTAAATTCAAACACTGGCTTTTTGGTGTTTATGTTTTTAAAGAGGCCCTTTTTGTAGTAGCTTATCGCCGTGTCTCTTTCAAAATCAAAAATAACCACTCTATCTTTTTGAAAATATGCTTTTTTGCCATTAAGCGTAGTGTTAGAGATAATATTAGATGTAATGGGTAGTTTAGGGTTTATCTCCCCAAGGGCTTTAAACTCTTCGGAAGTAAGGTCAAAATAAAAATGGTCGTTCAAAGAAACATCTTTTTGGCTGGATTCAAGGGAATTGTGTCGTCCTCCTAAAACATATAACCTATCATTAAAAGTATGAAAAATAGCTTTCCATCTTCCGGCAGGAATATCTTTAGGTTTTGGTAATACAACTTCCCATTGGCCAGTCTGGTTGTCTAAATAGGTTATATAATTTTTAAAGGTCCAAAAGCCATAGCCCCCATACATATAAAGCTTGTCTTTATAATAAAATGTCGAGCCTTGAAATTGGTTTCTTTGATTTACAGAATTGTCTATTCTTGATAGTAAATTCTTGTTTAAAGACAAGACATGGCCGCCACCTGAGAGAGCTAATAATACCTCTTTTGGTTTGTTCAAGACAATAAAATTTTCGTTGTTAAAACTGTCTAGGGCTTTTGTGAGGCTTTGTCCCAGCCTTACAGAGTCCTTTTCTAAGTCGCTATAGGTCCATTTATTTTTTAGCCTAAAAACCCTGTTTTTGGTTATAAGTGTGGGGGTCCCTTTCAAATCTACATTGAAAATATACTCTGAGCTCAAGTCGTTGGGAAATACAATGTCTTGACTGCATAGAGAAAAAGGCAGAAAAAATATGCCGATCGCAAAAACTTTAAAACACTTTTTCAATTTTTTTATAAATATAATTTAATCTTTAAAACTTTGACAAATTCTCCTCTATATTATATAATATTATTTTTATTATTATCAACAATAACTTCTTATTTTTTAAACAAGTACATCTACGGTGTTTTTTCTAATAATAAAATACTAGACCCTGTTACAAGTCGATCTTCTCATAGATCTAAAGCAACTCGGTCAGGCGGGCTTTCTGTTTTTCTTAGCATTTGTATTTGTTTTGCGATTGCCTCTTCTACTAATACCCTAGAGTTAAACCCGTATGGCCTTTTAGGCATACTATTTATGGCTTTAACCGGTATTGCTGATGATTTTTTTAATGTTCGGTATCGAGAGAAGTTTTTTTTACAAATTTTTTCAGGCATTATAATCCTTCAAGCAGGATATGAGATAAATTCTTTTCATGGAATATTTGGAATATATGATCTTCCTAATTGGCTATCAGTAGCCGTAACATTGTTTGTTTATATTATCGTTGTAAATGCCATTAATTTAATTGATGGCCTTGACGGCTTGGCCTCTCTACTTTTAATTAAGTTCTTTGTTATAACCGGCGGAGTTGTAATGATTGCCTCTAGCAGCATGACTCTATTCTTTCCAATAACAATAGGTGCGCTGATAGGGTTCCTTATTCACAATTTTAGCTCAGTTAATAAAGTTTTCCTTGGAGACACGGGCTCTTTATTTATGGGCTCAGTCATGGCCTATTTTATTTTTTATATTTTGGATAGTTCAAGCCAAATAGTAACGGACGCTTATATTTCGCGCCCTCTTTTTTGTGTCCTTTTGTTAATTTATCCTCTAACCGATACCCTAAGGGTTATTCTTCTTCGCTCATACAAAAGACAATCTCCTTTTGTTGCAGACAGAATACATTTACACCACCGACTTGCTGATAAAGGGTATGAGCATTGGGAAGCCTCCTTGCTAATTTTTTGTCTTTCAATCTCTCTTTTCTCTGTTAATTTATTATTGTTTCAATACCTCGGCCTGCTTTTGTGTATTCTTGTGTCTTTGGCGCTTATGCTTATTTCCTTTTTTATTTTTTTTAAATGAAAAAATCTTTAATTTTTGTTTTATTCTTCTCTTTTCTTGCTTATTCTCAAGATGGGATTACCGATTATTTGTTAGTCGAAAAGGACTCCGCCTCCTTTTACACTTTTACAAAGAAGGGTGTGTATCTTTCTTCTTTTGATATAAACAACGAGATTAATTACATTTACGCTCCTTATAGTAGCCCCCCTCCTAAGAGTTTTGCAGACGTTCCTACCAATACTTTGTCGGCAGTTAATTTAAATGGCATTATTTATTTATTATATCCTGGAGGAGGAATTTTATACCGCTACTCACAAAATGCCATTGAAAGGATAGACGAAAGTTTTCCGCATCGAAATCAATTTTCTGGATTCTTCTTTGACTATAAGAATGAACTTTATCTTTTGGGGGGATATGGATACTGGGCCGCAAAAAACTACTTAACCAAATTTAGTTTTGAGTCCAAATCCTGGAATATTGTTCCTCTTTCTGGAGACTCTCCCAAGGGCGGAATAAACCAGGGGTGTTTTGTAAAAACAGGAAGCTCTGTGTTTGTTTTTGATTTTTTTTCAAAAACCCCTGAAACTTTGATTGAGAAAAAAAATGACTTTCTATATGAGTTAAACCTTTCTAATTCTTTATGGACTAAAAAAGGACGGCTTAGCTCTCTTTCTCCGGCTTCTTCAATCGAAGAAGCAATGCCTTCGATTCGTACAAAATATAATCATTCTCTTTTTGAAAAAGTTAGATTAGGGAGTCCTTTTAGGATAGTTGACCCTGCTAATAATATTGTTAGATCATATTTGGCCGACAATGACCTTTCTAAACTTAGTAAAAACTCCATTTTTGTAGGGTCTCGAATTGTATATGCTTCTAGAAGCGCCGACAATCTAACCCACAAAGTTGCATTTGCGGATGTTGAAAAATATCGTCCGATCCTCGAAGAAAAACATGTAATAGATGATGAAGAGATTTTTCAAAAGTACCTGCTCTTTTCTGCGATCTTTTTGATAGCTTTAATTGTGCTCCTTTTTGCTTTTTTTAAAAATCGTGACACCTTGTATGCTCTTTCCGATCTGTCTTTGTTTAACGACAAAGGGCTTATTCTTCTTTCTAAAGAAGAGGTAAAAATATTATCCCTTTTTGTTGATTCCATCAGCGTTGAAAACAATGTTCTTTTAGGGCTTTTCTCTGATGAAAGCAAATCATTTGATGCAATTATTAAAAGAAAGAATAAGGCTATTAAAGATTTAAACAAACGGTTTAATGACGTCTTTAGTCAGGATTTGATTTTCAAAACAACAGACAAATTTGACTCAAGGCAGGTTGTTTACTCCCTAGCTTCTAAAACCAAAATTTTAAAAGAGAGGGCTGTTGTTTCCTAGGCTTAATTCTTCTGCTTTTTAATTTCTTCTACTATTTTTCTGTCATTCGACAGCCTTGGCAATTTGTTTTGCCCCCCAAGTTTTCCAATTTTTTTCATGTAGTTATTAAATCCTCCTTTTTTGACTACGACTATCTTTAGCTCCCTTAAAACCTTTCCCTGAATTAAGTCATTATAATAAGTGTTTCGCATTCTTACATTTTGGTCTAGTTTTTGAGCAAAATGATTAATCTCTTTTTCTTTTGGGGCAATTTCAAACTCTATCCACCATTCATGATAAGGCAGCCCTTCTTGGGGGTTTATATTAGGTGCGACTGTAAACTCGTTTACACTAAATTCGCTGGATTTAGTTGCTTCTTTTAATGCCTTTTCAACTTCGCTGCCAATCACGTGTTCCCCAAATGCAGATATAAAGTGTTTATACCTTCCTGTGACTATTATCTTGTGTGGAGATAAAGAAACAAAAGCAACTGTATCTCCAGTATTGTATGCCCAAAGGCCTGCAGAAGAAGAAATAATTAACACGTAATTTACGCCGATTTGTACGCTTCCTACATTGTGTCTAATTGGGGAAGGTTCTTTCATCTCTTCAAGCTCTATAAACTCATAATAAATCCCCGAATTTAATTGAAGCAATAGCCCGTTCGATTTTTGAGAGTCTTGATATGCAAAAAACCCTTCTGAAGCGGGATAGTATTCAATGCTGTCTATCTTCTTTCCTATAAGATCATGAAAAGCTTTTTTATAGGGTTCAAAATTAACTCCTCCATAGACAAACAAATTAAAGTTTGGAAAAATTTCTGAAACATTCTTTTTGTTGCTTGCTTTTTTTAATGCCTCAAAATACATTTGAACCCAAGGAGGAATCCCCCCTATTACGGCCATGTCTTCCTTTCTTGTTTCTTTTGTGATTTCGCTCACTTTTGTTTCCCAGTCTTCAATGCAGTTTGTTTCCCAGCTTGGCATAATATTATTTCTTAGATACTCTGGGGTGACATGCGCAATTATTCCCGAAAGCCTTCCTGTTTTGATCCCGCTAACTTTATCTAGAACAGGGCTTCCTTGTAAAAAAATGAATTTCTTATTAAGGAATGATGTTTTTCCTGTTTCGTTTATATAATGAAAAATGGCGTCTCTTGATCCTTTGGCGTGAGTTGGCATAGAGTCCTTGCTTATGGGAATATATTTAACTCCTGAAGTCGTTCCTGATGTCTTCGCAAAGTATACTGGCTTCCCCGGCCAAAGAACGTTTTTTTCCCCTCTTATTACTCTTTCAATATAAGGTTTTAACCCTTCATAATCTTTAACCTGAGTGTTTGCGATAAAATCTTTATGGGATTTTATTTTTCCAAAATGATGGTCTTTCCCAAACGACGTGTGTCTTGCTATAAATATTAATTTTTTTAAAACTTTTTTTTGTGTTTTTAAAGGGGTTTTAGTCCATTTTCTTATTCGCCACACATAAAATTGAGCTAAAATCTTAGCTAAGGCTTCTTTAATAGTCATAATGCTTTATTCAAAAATAACATAGTCTTCGGGGTTTACAGGATTCCCCTCTCTCCAAAGTTCAAAGTGAAGATGAGGCCCAGTGCTAAGTTCTCCTGTGTTCCCAGACAAAGCAACTACTTGGCCTGACTCTACCGCATCTCCCTGAGAGACAAGGCCCAACTCATTGTGTTTGTATATGCTTGTTAAGCCAAAAGAGTGTTCAATAATAACAACAAACCCTGTTTGTAATGTCCATTCTGCAAAAACAACTGTTCCGTTCCCAACAGATTTGACTGGTGACCTTGATGGAGCGGCTATGTCTGTCCCAAAATGTTTAATACCATAGTCAAAGCCTGATGTAATCTTGCCGTAAAGTGGAGAAAATAAAACAAATTTCACCTTGTTTGAAGCTGGCTCTAGTGCGTTAAACCGGTCTTCTTTTTCAACTATTTTTCTTAAGAGAGAATCTTCTTTTTTTGTTTGAAATTCTAAATTTGAGGCCTCTAGCCTAATTCTTTCTCCTTCTATTTGAATTTCACTTTTTGTAGTTTCTCCTGTGATAACTGCTCCAATTGAGTTTATGTAGTCTTGGTTTTTTTCTATAACTAGGGTCAGAGAATCCAAAGCTTCAATATTATTAATTGCGCGGGTTCTTAATACAGAGGAATCATACCCTGGGATATATTCTTTTATTGAAGTAAATGCAATTAAGCTAATTGTCGAAGCAATTATTATCAAAGCCATTAATGAGGCCAATAGGAAAACGTTTAGTCCGCTTAATTTGTATGAAAGCCTCTCTTCATATGTGGCTTCGTTTAATATAACTAGCCTGTATTTATTTAACAGCCTTTGCCTAAACGGCTTTTTGTTTTTTTTATTCATTGTTTAACAAAGATAATAATCGCTCCATATATTGGGCTAGTGAGTTATATTTTAAAATATCTCTCAAAAATTCTATTTTTCTTTATATTTTTGTTCAAATACATTTTAATATGTTGTCATTTAATTTATTCTTAGCGATTGGCCCTTGGCAAGTTGTTTTAGTTGCTGTGGTAATCCTTTTGTTATTTGGAGGAAAGAAAATTCCTGAACTGATGAAAGGCTTAGGTAGTGGTATAAAGGAATTTAAAAAAGGCGTTAAAGAAGAAGAGGAAAGTTCGGACGATTCTTCTGATAAAGAGTCTTAGACCCTTGCAGTAGCTTTTTATTTTTTTGCTTTATAAATTTTTAAAGACTTAAAAATTGCCTCAAGCTCAAAAATCTGTTCTCTTTTTTTAGAAGAGGGGGAAAAAACAAGCCCCTCTAAAACAATGTTTCTTTGGTTTAAAGTGTCTTGAATTATATAATTTAGAAAAGGCCCTGCCATAAAATCATTTTTTAGCTCCCATGTTCCTCTAGTTTCTATTGCTTTTAATCCCTTTACTAATACGCGTTTAAAATAGGGCCTATATGCTTCCTCTGTAATCATATAAGAGTTTTTGTTTCTGCCCGGAACAAATGCCTGGCCTATAGAATCTCTCATTTTTATAATTTTATCTAGATTAAACGAGACTAAAGAATCTTTTACGGGCAGCTCATAAACCAATACATTAACGCTCCCTTTTTTTATCTCTTTTTGAAACCAAATAATTTTGTTTTTGTCTTTTTTAAAAAGTTCGTACGCAGAAGGCATGATTAAATCCATCGACAACAAAGATTTTAAATCTTCTGATTTTAGAGAGGAAATTTGCATCCTCCGTTGTTTTTCTTTTAGTTCGTTCTTTTTTATTTCATTTATAATTATTGTTTTTGCTTCTTTTATGCTTTCTGTTATTCTTTTGTCTGAGGATCCCTGAAACTTCGCTACAACTTGTGGTTTGGCATATTGGTCTCGCGATAGCACGAAAGTATCTCTTTTTGTTTTCTGAACTACCAATATATTTCTACTCTCTCTAGTAAAACCGGAAAAGGTGCTTAGCGGAATCTGTTTTAAAGAAAAGATTGGCTCCTGCTGAGGAAGCCCTATAAATTCCGCTGCAAAAGCTTCTCTAACGATGTCTCCTACAGAAGATCCCCATAAATAATTCTCCATTACTACCGTTACTGTATTTATGTTTCCGCTCGAGCTTGGTTTATAGACAGTCGTGTTGTTTTGACAAGCAAACAAAGAACAAACAATAATAATAAAAAGAGTTTGACGTCTCATTTCTGTTAATTTTAATTCGATAACGCTTTGATCCCAGGCAAAATCTTTCCTTCTAGGCTCTCAAGCATAGCGCCTCCGCCTGTAGAGATATAACTAACTTTGTTTTGAAAATTAAATTTTTTAACTGCGGCTACAGAGTCCCCTCCGCCAACCAACGAAAAAGCCCCATTCTGAGTGCTTTTAGCTATAGAGGCTCCTATGGCAATTGTCCCTTTTGAGAAACTCTCTAATTCAAATACTCCAATTGGTCCATTCCATAGTATTGTTTTGGCCCCCATAATTACTTGGCTAAAAATTTTTATTGATTCTGGTCCTGCATCAAGACCTTGCCATTTTGCCGGAATTTTACTTATTTCAAAAGCTTTTTTATTTCCTGCGTTTGAAAACTGGTCTGAGCATAACACATCAACTGGCAAGTAAATTTTCACCTGCTTGTTTTTTGCTTTTTTTAATATTGATAACGCAAGGGTTTGTTTGTCCTCTTCACAAATAGAGCCTCCTATTTCCCCTCCTAGAGCTTTTACAAACGTGAATGCCATTCCGCCTCCAATAATAATCTCGTCTACCTTGTCTATAATGTTTTCCATTATGGTAATTTTAGAAGAGACTTTTGCTCCTCCAAGGATTGCCAAAACAGGTCTTTGGCCTGTCTGAAGAATTTTTTTTATTGATTCTTGCTCCTTGTGCAATAGCATTCCTGAATATTTCTTGTTTTTAAAAAATTGTGTTATGGTTGTCGTGGAGGCATGCGCCCTATGTGCTGTTCCAAAAGCATCATTAATATAGCAGTCCCCGTAAGAGGCAAGTTTTTTGGCAAACTTTATATCTCCTTTAGTTTCTTCAGGATAAAACCTTAGGTTTTCTAACAATAAAACTTCTCCTGGCCTAAGGGTTTTTATCATTTCTTTTGTTGTGTTGCCTAGGACGTCTTCTGCAAATTTCACTTTGTGTTTTAAGTTTTTTTCTATTTCTGGAATTATATTTTTTAGTGAAAAAGCCGTTTCCTTCTTTTTTGGCCTCCCTAAATGGGCCATTAAAATACAGCTCCCGCCATCGTTGACTACTTTTAAGATAGTTGGTTTTGCCGCTTCAATTCTCGAAGAGTCTAAAACTTTATTGTTTGTGTCTAAAGGCACATTAAAATCTACCCTTATAATAACTCTAAGCCCTTCAAAGTTTTGTTTTTCAATTGAAACCATCTTGAAATTTATTCCTTTTCAAAGATATACATTTGTTAAGTTTATAGAACATAATTCTGTTATCTTTGGGTTGTGTTGTTTAGAGACATTATAGGAAATGATTCGATAAAAAAAGAGTTGTCAAGGGTTCGTGGCTCTGGTAGAGTTGCGCACAGCCAGTTAATTTCAGGGCCCGAGGGGTCTGGAGCCTTGCCTATGGCAATTGCTTATGCCAGAGAAATTCTGTGTAACCCACAAGTCAAAAATATTGACGCGTGTAATCTTAAAGTTAGCAGCTATAAACACCCTGATTTACATTTTGTCTATCCAGTTGCTAATACTCAAGAAATAAAGAGTGGGGCTGTTTCTTCTAATTTCCTTACAAGCTGGAGAGAATTTCTTAACACAAGCCCTTATGGCAGTTTGTTTGATTGGTATACACATCTAGGAATAGAAAATAAACAAGGAAAAATTGGTAAAGATGAAGCTGATGACCTTATAAAAAAGCTGTCACTAAAACCATACGAAGGAGGGTGGAAATGCGCAATTATTTGGATGGCTGAAAAAATGAATTCAAGCGCTACAAATAGGCTTTTGAAGTTAATTGAAGAGCCGCCCAAAAACACAGTTTTTTTGTTTGTTTCAGAGGCTCCAATGCTTTTAATGGATACGCTATTATCTAGGTGCCAGAGGTTTGATTTAAAAAAAGTTTCAGTGCATGAGATTGAAAAAGGCCTATTAAACAAAGGTTATTCTGTTGAAATTTCTAAGCAGGCTGCACTTATCTCTGACGGCAACTATAATAAGGCGCTTTCGTTTGCAAATGGCTCGGAAAATGACGTGTTGTTTGAGAAATGGTTTCTGTCATGGGTTAGGTCTGCTTTTAGGGTTAAAAAAAACAAAGAGGCTGTATTAGAGCTTATTGACTGGAGCAAGAATATTTCAAAATCTGGGAGAGAAACACAAAAAAGTTTTATTAAATATAGTTTAGAGCTTTTTAGACAGGCTGTTTTAATAAATTATGGTGTGAATCAAATTACAAACTATCGCCCTTCTGCTGATTTTGATTTTCAAAGATTTTCAACATATATTGGGGGGGCTAATATTGATGATATTTCCCTTGAGCTTGAAAAGGCGCATTCACAAATTCAATCCAACGGAAACCCCAACATGGTGTTTTCTGACCTGTCTTTAAAGCTAACAAGGTTAATACATAAAAACTAACTTTATAAATTTATGGCTAGCTCTAAAATTGCATTCCTTCTAATATTGTGTTTTTTCACAATAGTTTTTATACAAAGTGGTTTAGATAAAGTTTTTGATAAAAAGGGGAATTTAGATTATTTATATTCTCTTCTTGGTTCTGTGTTTTCTAAAAATATCATCCGCTTTGCTTTCTATAGTGTAACGATTCTAGAATTGATTTCTGGATTGTTGTGTATGGCTGGTCTCTTTGATTATTTTTTGAGCAGTTCTTCATTGTTTGGGCTAGGCGGGCTAGTTGTTGGTTCATTCGCATTATTGATTCTTTTGTTTGGGCAGCGTGTCTCAAAAAATTATGACGGTGCAAAAACAATCGCTGTTTATTTTATTTTAGCAACAGCAGGGGTCTTATTGGCATAGCTTATAGGCAGAGAGGTTGTCTATAGTTTTTTCTTCTACAAAGCGTCCTTTCTATTTTCTGCTGGTGACGATTTCTTTTAGCGCTCAACACTAACCTTTGCTGTTTTTCGTAAAAGCTTGTTAAAATGGCTTTAATTGCTTTAATTGCTTTTTTTTCTAAAAATATAGGCTTGAGAAGAAAAATTCTTGTAGAAAAGACCGTTCAGGTTCGAAATCATTCCAAATACAACTCCTTTTAAAAAAGGGGTTCGACTTTCTTTAATTTTTTCAGACAATATTGAAATATAAAAAGAGTCTAGTAGGAGCGGCATGGCTTTAGTTTGCTCAAACCCCATCGGCTCCAATACAGCTCTCAAAGATTTGGGAGAAAAGTGGCGTAAATGCCTAGGCACGTCCCATGCTGCCCAGTTTTTCTTGTAATATTTTGCGTCCCAAGACTTATAGTTGGGGCAAGCTATAATCAGCTGGCCTCCTTTCTTTAAGGCCATGGCTGTGCTGGCTAGGGTTTCGTTCAAACTATAAACATGTTCTAAAGAATGCCAAAAGGTTACTAAATCAAATTCTTGTGAATCGCAGTTTTTTATGTCTTTTACATGTTGAATGCCTAGCTTGCTGGCCTCCCTCCTTGCTAATTTCGCTGGCTCAACGCCAACAACGTCCCAGCCTTTGGTTTTTAGGGCCAAAAGGAAGTCGCCCGTTCCAGATCCTACGTCCAGCGCTTTGCCTGGATTATAAAAAAGCCTGGTAACTATTCTAGTTTTAAAAAAAAGCATAATTTTTTTAGAAACAAAATAAATTTTAGACAAAAAAGTTTCTCCTTTTTTTTGATGAGACAAATATTCTTTAGAATCATAATAGTTTGGAAGATCGCCCAAAGCAGGTTTGGGCCTTGTTCTTAGAATTTCTGAATCTCTGTCAAGGGCTAAAGAAAAAACCTCTTTGCTTAAAAAGTGGTCTTTGATTTTATAATTGAACTTTTCTTTTTTCATTATCTTTTTGTGTTCCGCATGAAGCGTTCTTTTTACCTTCCCATATAAACCAGCAGAACGTTAATGTCGTTTGGGGACACTCCACTTATCCTAGAGGCTTGAGATAATGTTGCTGGTTTTATTTTTTCAAGTTTTTGGACGGCCTCTGCAGACAAGGAGCTCAACTTTGAATAAACAAACTTAGGCGGGATTTTGATTTTTTCTAGGTTGCTAAGTTTTTCGGCATTCGCCTTTTCTTTTTCAATATACCCTGAATACTTTATCTGGACCTCCGTTTGCTCAAAAACTTCATTGTCTAGAAGGGTTGCTGAACAAAACTTTTTTACAGAATTGATTTTTAGCATCTCTGCCATGGTCAGGTTTGGCCTAGAAAATATTTTATATAGCTTGACTGACTGTTTGATTTCTGATGAGTTTTTCTTTTTTAATATTGGATTTATTTCTTCAGGCTTCACGCTAGTTTTCTTAAAAAAAGAAACAAAGGCGTTTGTTTTCTTCTTTTTTTCGGTGACATTTTTAAGTCTTTCTTTAGAAGCAAGGCCTAAATTATATGAGGTTTGTGTAAGCCTCAAGTCTGCATTGTCTTGTCTTAAAAGGGTTCTGTATTCCGCTCTTGAAGTAAACATTCTATAGGGCTCGTCTGTGCCTTTAGTGATAAGGTCGTCTATTAATACTCCGATATACGCTTCATTTCTTTTAAGGACAAACGGTTCCTTGTTTTGAATTAACAGGTGTGCGTTTATCCCTGCCATTAGCCCTTGTGCGGCGGCTTCTTCATAGCCTGTTGTTCCATTAATTTGGCCTGCAAAAAATAGTGCCTCAATAGGCTTTGTTTCTAGCGAGTTCTTAAGCTGCGTTGGTGGAAAATAATCGTATTCTATTGCATATCCTGGCCTAAAAAACTTAACTTTTTCAAACCCCTTAACTGATCTAAGGGCGTTAAACTGAATGTCTTCCGGAAGAGAAGTAGAAAACCCGTTTACATAGACCTCAACGGTATTCCACCCCTCAGGTTCGACAAAAATCTGGTGTCTATCTTTGTCTGAAAATCGATTAATCTTGTCTTCAATTGAGGGGCAGTATCTTGGCCCTGTACTATTAATAGAGCCATTGAACATAGGAGATCTGTCAAACCCCTCTCTTAAAAGATCATGAACCTTTTGGCTAGTATAAGTCATATGACAATCCAATTGTTTTTTTAATGGAGCGGTTGTTTTTAGATAAGAAAATTTTCCTGGTATTTTGTCTCCAGGCTGTGGTTTCATTAAAGAATAGTTTAATGACCGGCCGTCAACCCTAGGGGGCGTTCCTGTTTTCATTCTTCCAGAAGAAAACCCATAGTCAAGAAGCTCTTCCGTAATGCCTATAGAGGCTTTCTCTCCTGCACGACCCCCTCCAAATTGTTTTTCGCCAATATGAATTAGGCCATTAAGAAATGTTCCGTTTGTTAAGACTACTGTCTTAGACATAATTTCCAGACCTAATGATGTTTTAATGCCAACTACCGCACCATTAGAAATAAGTATTCCCGAAACCATTTCCTGATAAAAATCTAGATTAGGGGTTTTTTCTAACATAAGCCTCCATGCCTCTGCAAAACGCATTCTGTCAGACTGAGCTCTTGGGCTCCACATTGCTGGCCCTTTTGACGTGTTTAGCATTTTGAATTGAATTGCGGTGTTGTCTGTTACTATTCCGCTATATCCTCCTATTGCGTCTATTTCTCTAATAATTTGGCCTTTTGCAATTCCTCCCATTGCAGGGTTGCAGGACATTTGGGCTATATTCTGAAGGTTCATTGTGACCAAAAGGGTTTTGCTTCCCATATTGGCAGCGGCAGCAGCGGCTTCAGAGCCAGCATGACCGGCGCCTACAACAATAACGTCGTATTTTGAACTAAACATAATTTATTGTTCCACGTGGAACATTTTAAGCTTTAAATTTTCTGCGTCTCTTATGCGTTTTTTTTCTTCATTCGTCTTGTCCTTATATCCCATACAATGCAGCACTCCATGCACCATAACCCTATAGAGCTCATTTTCAAAAGAAGAATTGTATGTTTTTGCATTCTCTTTAACCCTGTCAACGGATACCGCTATGTTTCCATTTACTTGTCCTGATTCTGAGCTGTCAAACGATATAACGTCCGTATAATAGTCCTGCTTTAAATGTTTAATGTTTATTTGCCTTAACTCTTCGTCGTTAAAAAAGGCAAAAACCAACTCTCCTAAAACCTGGTTTTCAGACACAATTACATCCTTAATCCAAGAAGTAATTGGTTTTTCGTTCTTAAGAACAAAGCTGGTATTATATACATACTCTATTGGCATGGTTTGTGTTTTTGCAAAGATAGTTTCTTGTAAGATATAATAAAATTTGGTCATTTTTTTTAACTTTAAACTAATGAAAGACCTTAAATACCTGGCCGCGTATACAGTCCCCCTGGCAACTGTTGTTTCTATTGGATCCCGAGGATGGCTTACCTTTTCTACCGTTTTGTTTGGTTTTGTTGTCCTGCCAATAATCGAAACGCTTGTGGGAGAGGACTCTGAAAACCTTAGCTCAGACGTCTTACAGGTTAAGGGCTCTCAAAAGATTTTTGACATAATGCTTTACCTTAACGCTCCGATTGTTTTTGGCTTACTTTCCTGGGCCCTTATAAATGTCTCCACTATTGAATATTCCGCGTTTGAGCTGGTCGGGCTCTCTTATTCTGTAGGAAGCTTATTGGCCACAAACGCAATTAACGTAGCGCATGAGCTTGGTCACAGAAAGTCTCTTTTTGAAAGAACATTAAGCAAGGTGCTTTATATTCCTTGCTTATATATGCATTTTTATATCGAACATAATTTTGGACACCATTTGAAGGTCGGGACTCCAGAAGATGGCGCTACCGCAAAATACAATCAGTCTGTTTATTCTTTTTGGGTAACATCTGTTTTAAAGCAGTATTTTGATGCTTGGAAAAAACAAAAAGAGCTTTTAAAAAGATCTGGCTCTGGCTTTTTTTCTATAAAAAACGATATGGCCTGGTATGTTTTAATACAATTGGCATATTTAGCCCTCGTTTTCTTTTTGTTCTCGCTAAAAGGGATGGTTTTTGCTTTAGCCGTAGGGGTAATTTCCTTTTTGTTCCTTGAAAACATAAACTACATCGAACATTATGGGCTTAGAAGGCTAAAAAATGCCTCTGGAAGGTATGAACGAATTCAAGACATTCATTCTTGGAACTCTAATCATAGCATTGGAAGGATTGTGTTATATGAGCTTACTCGACATAGCGACCACCATTATAAGTCATCAAAAAAATATCAGCTGCTAGATTCTTTTGAAAAAAGCCCACAGCTTCCGTATGGATATCCTGCCTCGATTCTTTTATCTATGGTTCCTCCATTGTGGTTCAAAATAATGAATCCGTTGGTTCCTGAAAAAATGAAAATCACATAAAAGCTATTAAAAGTCTTTTCAACAGCGTATTTTAGCAAAAAATTTCTATGTCAAAAAGAGTTAGAGTAAGGTTTGCTCCTAGTCCAACAGGTCCGCTTCATATAGGTGGGCTAAGGACGGCTCTGTTTAATTATCTTTTTGCAAAAAAAAACAATGGAGCTTTTATAGTACGAATTGAAGACACTGATCAAAAACGGTATGTTGAAGGAAGCGAAAAGCATATCCTAGATTCCTTAGAATGGTGTGGCTTAAAGGTTGACGAGGGGCCTTACAAGCAAAGCGAAAGAAACGATCTTTATAAAGAAAAAATAGAAGAGTTGATTTCCTTAGGCTATGCATATTATGCCTTTGACAGTAAAGAAGAGCTCGAGGAGCACAGAAAAAGTCATGAAGAAAAAGAGAAAACTTTTATATATAATCACCACAACCGACTAAAGCTAAAAAACTCCTTGTCATTAGAAAAAGAGGAAACAGAAAAACTAATAAAGGGGGGGGAAGATTATGTTGTGCGATTTAAAACCCCAGACAAAGGCGAGGCTGTTTGTTTCGACGCCTTAAGAGGAAAGGTTGTTTTCCCTATAAACATTCTGGATGACAAGGTGTTGTATAAGTCCGACGGAAACCCTACCTACCATTTTGCAAACGTGGTAGATGATTTTGCGATGAAGATTTCACATGTCATAAGAGGAGAAGAGTGGTTGCCGTCACTGGGCCTGCATTGGCTTTTGTACGAGGCTTTTGATTGGGAAAAACCAAAGTTCATTCACTTGCCGCTTATATTAAACCCGGCCGGAAAAGGAAAGCTTTCTAAAAGAGACGGGGACAAGTTTGGCTTTCCAGTGTTTCCAATAAAATGGGTCTCAGAGGAGAAGGAAATTGAAGGATACAGGGAAAGGGGGTACCTTCCGGAAGCAGTGGTTAATTTCTTGGCATTTTTAGGGTGGAACCCTGGGTCTAAAAAAGAGCTTTTCTCTCTAGGCGAGCTAATAAAGGGGTTCTCTACAAAAGGGCTTAATAGCTCTGGCGCTAGATTTGATCCAGAGAAAACAGCTTGGTTTAACCATCAGCATATACAGTTGGCTGATGCTGAATTTTTAGGCAAAGAGCTGGAAGAAGCCCTCAAGAAAAAAGGGATCCCTTATGAAAAAGAAAAAATTCCCATAATTATTCGTCTAATTCGTCCAAGGCTTGATTTTATGACAAATCTCTTGAGGGCTTCTATGTATTTTTTTAAAGCTCCTGAAATTTATAACGAAAAAGGGATTAGCAAGCTGCTAGATAATAGCAGCTCAACAGTATTAAAGAGTGTCGCTACAATTTTTAAGAATTCGCCTGCTTTTGTTTCCTTTAGTCTAAAGGCCGCAGTTCAAGATTATGTTAAGAAAAACTCTATGAATTTTGGTAAAGTGCTTGGTTTAATTCGGCTGGCAGTTGTAGGAGAGTTGTCTGGCGCAAGCCTTTTTGAAATTCTAGAGCTTATTGAAAAAAAAGAGGCTATTAAAAGGGTAGTGGCATTTGCAGATTATTTAAACCAATAGCTTTGTAATACGGCGCAGTCTTTGTATTTTAGGGGCTCTAACATTAACACTAAAACCCTATGTCATTTTTTACTCCTATTATAGTTTTATTCATTATTCTGCTTCTGTTTGCCACCTTTTTTGTGGTTAAGCAGCAAACCTCTGCGCTAATAGAGCGTTTTGGAAAATACACGAGCACACGCCAATCTGGTCTGCAAATAAAAATACCTTTCATAGACAGAATTGCCGGAAGGCTTAGTTTAAAAATTCAGCAATTAGATGTGGTAATTGAAACCAAAACAAAAGATGATGTTTTTGTGAAACTAAAAGTGTCCGTTCAATACAAAGTTATTAAAGACAAGGTTTATGATGCTTTTTATAAATTAGACTATCCGCAAGACCAAATTACGTCCTATGTGTTTGATGTAGTTAGGGCCGAAGTTCCCAAAATGAAGCTCGACGATGTTTTTGAAAGAAAAGATGATATCGCAATTGCAGTTAAGTCTGAGTTAAATGAAGCCATGCTTAATTATGGTTATGACATCATCAAAACGCTTGTTACAGACATCGATCCTGACCTACAAGTAAAAGAGGCCATGAACAGAATTAATGCTTCTGAACGAGAGAAGGTCGCTGCTCAGTTTGAGGGTGATGCACAGCGTATTTTAATAGTTGAAAAGGCAAAAGCAGAGGCAGAAAGCAAGAGGCTTCAGGGCCAAGGGATTGCCGACCAAAGAAGAGAAATAGCAAGAGGGCTTGAAGACTCTGTTAAGGTTTTGAACAATGTAGACATCAATTCTCAAGAAGCGTCTGCTTTAATTGTTGTTACACAACATTATGATACGCTTCAGTCGGTTGGTGCAGAAAGCAACAGCAACCTTATTTTGTTGCCCAATTCTCCTCAGGCAGGATCTGAAATGCTAAATAATATGGTTGCCTCATTTACTGCTAGCAATGTAATTGGGGAGGAAATGAAAAAAGCAAGCGAAAGAGAAAAAGGAAAGAAAGAAACAGAGTAGACTAGTGTTTTTTCCACGTGTCTCTCAGGCCAACCGTTTTGTTAAAAACCGTTTTCTCTAAAGAGGTGTCTTTGTCAACAACATAATATCCTTTTCTTTGAAATTGAAAGTTGCTGCCAGGTTTTACATTGGCCAAAGAAGGCTCAGCAAATCCATTTCTTTTTTTAAATGACTCGGGATTTATGTCTTTTAAAAAGTCTCCGCTCTCTTCTCCAGGAACAGATGTTAAAAAAAGTCTGTCATAGTCTCTTATTTCTACTGGCACTCCGTGCTCCTGTGAAACCCAATGAAGAGTTCCTTTAACCCTCCTTTGACTTTCTTCTGTTCCGCTTCCGCTTTTACTTTTTTGGTCGTAAACACAAAGAACTTCTGTTACCTCTCCTTTGCTATTCTTAATGGCCTTTTCTGCTTTTATAATATATGCGCTTTTAAGCCTTGCCTCCTTGCCTATAGTTAGCCTAAAAAACTTTTTTCCTGCTTCCTCTAAAAAATCCTCTTTTTCAATATAAAGATGTCCTGAAAAGGGAATTTCACGAAACCCCGCGCTTTCTAGTTCTGGATTGTTTTCAGATTTTATTTGTTCGACCTTCTGCTCCGGGTAGTTTGTTATGGTGAGTTTCAGTGGGTTTATGACCACCATTTTTCTGTTTGTACTTTTATTAAGGTCGTCTCTTACGCAGAACTCTAATAAAGAAACGTCTATAAGGTTCTCGCGTTTCGCCACCCCAATTTTTTTTATAAAAGCCCTTATTGACTCTGGCGTATATCCCCTTCTTCGGAGCCCCGAAATTGTTGGCATCCTTGGGTCATCCCATCCAGACACATTCTTGTTTTTTACAAGTTCCGCTAGTTTCCTTTTGCTCATTATTGTGTAGGTTAGGTTTAGGCGAGCAAACTCCCTTTGTTTAGGGAAAAGGGGAAGGGTTTTTTCTTTTTGATCTTTAAGGCTTTCAATAAACCAATCATAAAGCTTCCTGTGCGGCTCAAACTCTAACGAAC
>UINC01000996.1_pt1 | contig 33521 bp, 24 predicted proteins | sample 5385821 | NCBI WGS metagenome assembly UINC01 (sample SAMEA4666929, study PRJEB26691) | marine metagenome | isolation source: Pacific Ocean | place: Pacific Ocean | collected 2011-10-13 | reverse complement strand
CTGAAGACGAGGAGCAGGATGATCCTAGCTCAGCATCATCGTTGAAGGAAGTCCAGGTTTCAATGTGGGGAGGTCCTGATGAGTCCCCCTTCCAACCCCCGTCCCGGCAGACGATCGGCACGGAATCGCCGATCGACATGGATATTGCAGAGCAGATCTCAGTCCAATACCCCTCCGAGCGAGCGGGCTTGGCGCCGACCGGGGACGATGTGCTGACCGGTCTTACCGAGGAGCCAGAAGATTCCGAGTCTGAGACCATTGTCGACAGGAAGGTCAGGAGGAAGTGTTCGTCATGCAGTCGACCGTTTGAACTAGAGCTTCCCGAAGGCATCGACTCTGCCTACACCAACTGTCCCTACTGTGGTTCCGAGGAGTTCGTGAGCCTTGGATGACCGCGTTCCGGTACGCTGTCCAAACCCCGATAGTCCCGAGTACGGGCAGGGCAATACCATATAGCGCACCTCTAGGAGGTGCGACTTGGATATGAGCGATATTGAAGGCGACTCTCGGGTGCCTCGTGGTCCCGCCCACCTCACCCTATTACTGACCGCCCTGCTAGTCCTCGCTCTGTTCTCCCCGCTATCCAGCGTCAATGGCGAGGTTAGGATCGAATCCCAAGACTTCGATGTCCTAGATGAGCTCAATGACATGCTCGCTGAGCGACAGGATATCCTAGACTCGAACACTGTCTCGACACTCGCTCAGCCGAGAGTCGACGCTGTCCAACAAGCTGTGGGGCCATCTGACTCCTCGGACCCCCTTTCCTTGGTCGGATCAGCGGTTGAGGGGGCTGCGATGCTCGAGACCTCACCCCCAACTCCCATACACCCAGCACCGTACGAACTACTGCTTGATCCCAGTAGCAGGCCCCCCGGCTTCGTCGACAACATATGGCAGACGCTGCTCAATATAACAGACTACGTGATCTGGACGCAGTATACGAACAGCAGCGGCAACGTCACCGAACAGGTAGAGGTGGTAACATTCAGTGCATCCCTGCTTTCCTTGTTCGACCTGCAAACGGAGCCGCTACTCCACGCAATCGATATCGATGATGACGGTGACGACGACATTCAGGTCGGTCTGAAGATTTCATGGGAGTTTATTGGTGGCTGGGGACTCGTGGGCGACACGCTTTGGGTCGAACCGGGCATTGTGTTCTCGGTGCAGGTTCTGGAGGGCAGTCGGAACGACCCAGACTGGGATGACCTTGATTCGTTGCAGGTCTCAATCATCAAGGCCATGTCATACTCAGGTTCGGATTCAGTCCTGGCTCTTGGGGACGGTGAGAGCTACATCTGGGTGATTGACTCGAGATTTACCACGGCACCATACGACTTTGAGTTCGAGGTCGGAATCGAGCGTTTCTACTTTGACACCTCATCTGCAGGTCTCGATTTGATCACCATTCTGACTTTGGGCCTCTTCGATACCGGAACGGAGGATATCATCGAATCTGGTATCTCATTCGCGGCAATATCGTCACCATATGCCCTGAGATTGGAAAACTCCGGCCAATCCGACTGCCCGAATCGCTACAACTCTTCCGAGCTCCATTCCAAACCTTCGATCGAGATATCATGCGGTGTGTCTGCAGGATTCGGCTACCTGCACTTTTCACCACCTAACGAGAATGGGAACAGGGAAATCTGGGAACTTGCCTACATAGAGGCTAGGTTCCATCCACACCGCGATTCGATCGTAATCCCAAACTCGGCCGAGGTCGTCATCCGAACCGACAGCGTGCTCCCTACCTCGACGGGCATGGAGGGCGAGCGCAGCCTCACCACAATCGAGTACTGGGCTGATGAGAGGGCTGACATGCACATCCACTTCCATGAAAACAGATCGAACCTACCCCCATCAGAGTCAGACGGGAACTTTGGCAACGTCACCGACTCAAAGGGTTGGTTCCGAGGCATGCCGGCAGGCTCGTTGTCCGATAACGAGATTAGGAGGATCTTCAGAATGCTCGGCTCAGCAGACAGCCCCGAGCTGCCCGGGGGCCTACCTGAGAAGCTCGGTCTGATCATCGGCATCAAGAACTTCACGAGGGACACGAGTCAGAACGTCGACGACCCCACCCTGCCCATCAATCCAGCATACCCCCCCAATAGTCTAGTCGTCTTGCGCACAGTGCAGCCTCTAGAGTCAGTGGATTACACGTCTTGGTTTACCAGGGGTGGACTGGAGGAGGACCACAGGAGAATAAAAATCACTGCTAGTTCCATACCGACTGCAATTGCCGTGTTCGGCTCATTCGGCCTAGGGGGATCAGGAGACACCGACACCTCACTCGATTCTGCGGAAAACCTCGATTTCTTTTCCAAGATTATGGACTCAGTCATCTTAAACATAGTCGATTTGTTCCTCGACGTTGGAAACGTGCTCAATGAAATCCCCTCTTCGATGGTCGAGGTGATCGGTGGAGGGATGGGTGGTGGAGACGGACTTGACGGCAGGTCCTTCCACCTCTTGCTCACAGACAGCTGGAGAGAAAGCAGATCCCTTTCTCCCATCCAATCGTTAAGTATGCAGATAGGGTCCTCCAAACACCCAATTGTACCGGGCGATCATGTCATTCTTGCCCAAGATCGCGGTCTGAACATCATACAAACCGATCACGGTCCCGTAGACCCACTGGTACCAGTCGCCGCTAGCATCCGATTAAGCAACCTTCAGGCCTTCTCCTTTGTAGATTCAGATAACTCTGACGAGCAATCAATCAGTCTTGATACCCAGTCGAACGAGTCTCTGTCTGTAACCTTCATCAATCACGATACCGGTCAAATTAACGGATCGTCCTACCAATCGATCATGCTATCAGACCTCCCTGACAACATCTCAGTCAGAATCACCCCAAATGGGATGGAGTATAGCGCTTCTACCCCAATCGCCTCAATAGTATACACCGGGATGGATGGGAAGCAAAGTCAAGCAGCGAGAATCTCGGGATTCCCAGCTGCGTTCACAACCACCTCAGGGAATGCCTTCTCCTGGTCCTCCCCGTCTGAAATCACTGAGATTGAGGTCCAGTTGAGCAATTCATCATCACCACTGTCGATGTCAGGAGACCACTTCCTATTCCATCACGACCCTTCTACCGATGCCTCCACCCTCTCTTCGAGGATATCCGGTCTAAGTGAAGTCGGTTGGATTCCGCCCCAGGTAGAGGGGGCCTCTGGCTCAGCCGGTATGGGCAGTGCCTATGCGACCTTCGGGACCTCGAACCCGTTTATGATAAACGTTGGAAACGCTCCTACTAGCGAAAGGTCGCCCCTAACGGTCCTCGCTGAGATTGATCCCCTCCCGTCGACGGTGTCACTGCAGATTCCCACCGGCTCACAGTCTGGGCCATCGTTGGTAATCCCGCAGTTGAATTCCTCGAGCGGCCTGTCGGGAATAGCCTTCTTCATCGGCGGCTTTGCCGACCTAGGACGTTCGGTCAACAGCGTTCTCGCAGGCATAACCACTGACATATCGACCGGATCGGTTTCGGGGGAGGACGGATTCTCATTCGGACTCGGAATGGAGGCTGACACCGAGTTCAACTTGGTGGTGGATTCTTCGATGGGAGAGCATGCGGTTGAAGGCCCAGATTGGGTTCATGGGATGTCCCTAAACTCCGCTCCTTCGGGAATAGCCGATGGATTCCACTTCAGGACTTGGATACCCAATCTACCCCCCACCATTGACATGTCAATCTCGAGAACGGCTACAACTAACGGCCAGAGCTGGGCTGTCAGCCTCGGCCTCGAAGGATGGAAACCACAGCATTCCGAGTTCATCTTCGTTTACAAGGACATCAACGGGCAGGACCTCTTCGTCACTCTCGAAGGCCTTGAGCCAGGCGTTTCGACCTCGCTCTTGCTCGACTCGGTCTTCAACATCGATACAGTAGGAGGAATCACCGAGGTTTCCACCTCTACGTTGTACGGGATGTCCACCAGACTCGATTGGTTCCACGCCCTGCTCATAGACAGGGAGGCGGGAAGTCGCACTGAGATGATGGTCCAGGACATCCCGGAGTCAGTCGAGATCCAAGCCAGCTTGGGCACGGCGCTCTCGATTGATATGACGGTTCCGGAGCAGTACAGGACCGACGGCTTCGGCGTAGGCTCGATCATGCTCCAGCAGATGCAGTGGATGGATGGATCGTGGTGGCCGGCGACCATGTTCCTGACCGAAGTTCCTGGTTCGATGAATCTGACCACCGAACCGGACCTGAACTTCGACATCACCCAAAACATAGCCTTCCAAGGAATGCCAATCCTCGACTTCTCTGCCTCTCGTGAGGGCATGTCGTTGTACATCGAGGCGCTCGGTAGAGCTATCAACAACAGAGGCGACATCGTTCTGCTGGCCGAGGGCATGTCGGACAGGCTGGCCATCAAGCCCACTACGTCGTATGGCCTGAACGTCAGGTCAGGAGGAGATGGCGTCGACAGGTTGTACATGCGCGCAACGAACGTCCCAACCATGCCACCGGTCGTTCTCGAAGAGATGGAGGCTCTAGGAGAGAATCTGAAGAGCGCGACGATTCATGTCAGGGAAATTATTGGGGCCTACAGCGTCATAGAGATTGAGGAGGTCCAGGGCGGGAGAATCATCGTTTCTGCGAGGGCTTCTGCGACTATCAACAACAGGGACTTCGACCTCAGAGGTGTCTTGCTCGATGCACAGACGACGGGTGGAGTGCCCTCTGGTACGACTCTCGGTGTCAACGGCCTGGCGTCCGACCTATCTCTGCTCAATATGGTTCCCGGTATCTCTGGAACCACAAGTCACATCATGGCTCCAGAGCCGCTTTCATCTAGCATTCTCACTTTGGTTGCGACGTTATGGGGTGATGGATGATGGGCCTGTTGGAGAAGGTGGGTGCCCAAACTGGCGAGGACCAGAACTCTGAGGCCGCACACGTCATTCTCGAGAAGATCGGGGCGCGTACCGCCGCGGTCATCACCCCAACTCGGGTGGTCTTCGCCTCGATCACTGCTTTCCTAATTCTCTCAGCCTCTTTGTTCGTCCTAATCTGGGTCGTCCCCTATGACAATGTCGATGTGGATGTCGCCTACATGCAGGCAGGTTCCGGCCATGTCGTACTCGCTGAATTGGACAACAAGGGCAGCAGGGCCCTAGAAGACATCACCCTGACAATGAGGTTCCTCGATGCAGACGGGATTGAAAAAGGGCGTTCGGACTTCGCTATAGGCAAGCTCGCCGCCCACACCTCCATCGCTGGAGACGATCTGGAGATGATTGTCTCAGGCCAATCGGTATGGGAGCAATACACGATTGAGATCATCCTGAACTACCAATACTACGGTGGCGATGGCTCGGAGAGGTGGACTCACGAGGTTGGCGATTGGACTAGGGAGGTGTTCGTGGACGAGGCTCCGTTCAGGCTCTTCTAGTCCAGCCAACCAATCAATCACGCGGCAGGATTGCCGTGGAACCCATAGCCTCAAATTAAATCTGAATAGGGGAGTACTCAGATGAAAAAGCAAGTCTCAGTACTCATCCTAGCCCTGCTGCTCGCCTCTTACATCCCGATAGCAAGCCATGACGCGGATATCGCCTCAGACGTAGCAAGCCCCCTTGAGCCGCAGGTCACTAGAATCGAGATCTCCCCGGATCCCAACAGCATCAGGAACCTCGGTGCCCCAACGATACTGTCTGGTTCCGAGGCCTCAAGGCCAATTAGAGCCGATTCTTCAATCGGGGTCTACACCGATTCGGGCCTCTTTCTGAGCACCGAACTTCCAGACCGGCTCAAGGCGCCTCGACCCGACCTCATGATTGTCCTCATTGACTCTGAGGTCGGTCTATGGGATGCTCGAACCGAGATTTCCGACTCGGCCGATGTGGCGATCCGATCGACGATTCCGCCCTCTGGCTTCCTCCTGCAGGGAACTGGGACGGAGCTAGAGGTCGTAAGCGGCCTGCCCATCGTTACTTCGAGCCACGAGGTGCCTGTCGCACTGCTTCTCCACAGCCTGCTATGGGACCGCGCTACCGATGCTTCCACAGAGGTCGAATTACTAGGCTGGAAGGACGCGGAACTCAACCGACTAGATACCCCTGGACTCGGACTGGGGGGATCATTGAACGACTTGGCACTCTTATCATTGGAAGAGCCTTGGTCCCCTGGGGTCGGCATCCACTTCGGATTGCTGTCGATATCCGAAGCCATAGGCATCGCCTTGCATCCGCAAACCGCGTTCCTCGCCCCCACTCCAACTCTCTCCACATTCAACGACGAAGCCCGGTCCCACATGGGCATCGACGTGGCGGAGACGACATTCATCACGGGACTGAACGGCAGCGGCCAGAGGATTGCCGTGGCGGACACCGGTATCGACCATGACCATGGGGACTTCGGCAATAGAATCGTGCAGCGAATCGACGTCTCGGGCGATGGTACGACAGCTGACACGAATGATGGACATGGTACCCACGTATCCTGCACGGTCCTTGGCTCAGGCTTCCGAACCAGCGCCTACGAGGGCGTGGCTCCAGAGGCGGAGCTCTACATGCAGGCCATGGAGGACGATGATACGGGCACTTTGGCAGGACCTGGGGTCTACACGCTGCTTGGCACCGCCTACAACTCGGGTGGAGCTAGGTTACACACAAACAGCTGGGGGGGCTTAGACTCCGGTGGTGACTACACCACGCAAGCGGAGGATGCTGACGATCGTACTTCTACTTGGGACCAGTACTGGACCTATCAGGGGATGACGGTTCTGTTCGCGGCGGGCAACGAGAGGGATGACGGCATCTCACCGCCTGGAACGGCGAAGAACGTGATCACCGTTGGTGCCCACGTCAATAGGTATGACTCGCCTGATGAGATGTACTACTGGAGCAGCAGAGGACCCACGGATGATGGCAGGATCAAGCCGGACCTAGTTGCCCCTGGCGACTATGTGAGATCCTGCAGGGCACAGGAGGCCGAGGACGCGCCCAACAATCTCAACAACCAGTGGTACGTGGAATACAGCGGAACTTCGATGTCGACGCCGGCTGCTGCCGGGGCCTCGGTAATAGTCAGGGAGTACCTGATGGAGATTGCCGAGAGACCGGCTCCTCAGGGAGCTCTGGTGAAGGCCATGCTCATCCTCGGTGCCGTGGACATGGGTACCCGCGACATCCCCAACGAAGACGAAGGATGGGGGAGGCTGAACCTCGTCAACACCTTGGTTCCCGATGGTGACATTGGGACGTATGTGGATGACAGATCACGTCTATCCAGCGGACAGCAGGCGCAGTACAACTTCGATGTCACCCGTGCTGGTGAGACTCTGAAGGTGGTACTCGCATGGTCGGACTATCCGGGGTCGACTTGGTCCAGCACCCAGTTGAGGAACGACTTGAACCTAGAGGTCACCTCCCCAGACGGGCAGGTTACATTCTTTGGCAATGACTTCAGCAACGGCAGGTCGACCACAGGGGGGGCCAAGGACAACAAAAACAACGTCGAGGTCGTCCTCATTGACTCCGCTGCCACAGGTGTCTGGAACGTCAAGGTCAAGGACTTCTCACATGGTGGAAGCAGGACCTACCAACCATTTGCGATAGCGGTCAGGGGGGTCAACGTCAACGACCTGATTCCTGACCCCGCAATAATTCCCAGCTCGTTTGAAATCTCCACGCCGATACCCCAAGTCGGAGAGGAGGCTCAGTTCTCGGTCTCCGTCGTCAACCAGGGCTCTGGCTCCTTCCCAGAAGTCCATGTCTCTGCTTATGTGAACAGCAATCACATCGGAACCAAGACCCTTGGGATGTCCCCTGGTGAGGACGCTCTTCTGGAATGGGACTGGACCCCTTCCTCCGCTGTCGACACAGAGATCAGGATAGAGATAGACCCCAACGACCAGTTAGAGGAACTCTCCGAGGACAACAACATCCTAGTGAGAATCGTGCCCGTCAGCGCACCCGGAATTCAGGCCTCGTCCGACTTACCTTGGAGGACGCTTGGCGATGCAACGGACACTACGACCACTTGGGCCATTGTGATGACCAACTTGGCTTTGTTCGAGACCAACGCCACCATTGACGCATCGGACCCCGTGAGGTCCAGGGACGAGGTCTCATTCGACTGGTTCAAGGCGTTTGACGCATTCAGCGTCAACCTGGGACCAGCGGAGTCAACTACCGTCAATCTCACACTGGTTCACCCAGCCTCTCCAGAACCAGGCACCTACGTGATAATCGTTACCGCAACCGACGTGGAGTACGACATCGAGTCGCAGTTGGAGATTTTCTTCGACGTCCCCGTGCTAGCCCAACCCGATGTCACGCTTCCCGGGGAGTCGATCATAGCGGACTCCTTCGAGAACACCAACTTGGAGGTAGAGATATGGAACCAAGGAAACGGTGCCCAGACCTACGATGTCGAACTGGTCTCCCCAGCCGGATGGGATCTTGGCTTCGACGACATCGGACCGTTCCCAGGCTCCGCTGAGGGGTCCACTGGAACGCTAAGCAAGGAAGACTCTATTTCTGTGGGAATCAGCATCGAGCCGCCGGGGGTATTGATCGACGCAGGTGTGACTTTCAACGCACAGTTGGTAGTCAAATCGAGGGTCAGTTCTGAGGCGTGGACATATGACTTGCCCTTGGTCGTCGGTGTCTACGATTCCATCCAGTTCACACCGGCTTCTGGTGGCACCGAGTCAGAGGTGGCCGCTGATGCCCTGCACGAGATAACCCTCCAGATAGCCAATCAGGGGAACCGTGAGTTGCTGCTGACAACGATAGACAGAGCGCTTCCTGGCGGATGGACGATTCCCGGTGGCTTGGACAACGCTTCCATACAGCGGGGCTCATCAACTGAATGGTCCTTTTCTATTCAGGGCAACGGATTGGCCTCAGGTGGTCTGGTGGAGATTCGGTTCCTAACGGACGACGGCTTCTCTGTCGATTGGAACAGGACGCTCCAAGTCATCTCCAGCGCCGTTCCGAGTATATCCTTCTACGAGGTCTCATTCACCAACGGCTCATCGTCCGACACCCCACTGGGGTCTGGAGCCCATCCTGTCGGGGCCCCGGGCTTCGACATGGCGTGGAAGGTCACCAATGACGGCTCGTCGAACTGGCAGCCAGATGCGAGCATGGAGCTACCTGGTGAAGATTGGTCCTCCACCTGCTCAGTCAACCCCTCAAAGATCACTCCCGGCCAAACAGCCACTGTGTGGTGCACCATAGTCATCCCAGTCTACGAGGAAGCGGGCTCCGAACCCGAGATCACCCTCGTCCTCTCGGACGGTGGAATCGAGTCAAGACACACCGTCTCCCTCCTGGTTGAGATTGTGAATGAGGTCAAGTGGACGCTCCAGAACATGAACGAGGCTCACGAGGGGTACTCTACGACTCTGTACTTCGAGTTGCAGAACACCGGCAACTCCGTAGTCTCAAATCGGCTTGTTACCGAAGGGCCCACTGGTTGGAACATTAGGATTCTAGATGGCATACTAGTCACATTGCAGCCGGGAGAGACGAGATCGGTGCAGATCTCCTTCATCCCAAATTCGGGATCTGATGGGGAGGTGGTGTTGATGCTCGCAGATGCCGAGCACGTTTCCGGCCATGGCATCAGCTTGCAAATCGACGTAATTCCGGATGACTTGGACGATGGGACACCGATTTGGGTCTTCGGACTCGCAATCCTCCTCATTGTGACGCTCGCCGGCGCCGCAGCCCTACTCTACCAGAAGTCTGGTGGCAACCTCAAAGGCCTACTGGATCGGATGCCTTCAGTCGGGAAGCAGCGGGAGTCGGCTGAGTATGATGCATACTCCACAGACGAAGACGAGGAGTGGTGGGATTCCGAGCAGGAAGACGAGCCAGAGGCCGAGCAGAGTGAACCGAACTTGGAACGTTTCTCGGAATACCCTGGCTGGCTGTGGGACCCGAGCAAACAGGAATGGGTGCCAGACCCAGATCACAAGGGAGAGTGAGCTCGACCTAACCAAAGACCTTGCAACACCTATGCAACACCTATCAGAACCGCGATAACTGGCGCACGCAGTGCCCGAAGCCCTTAGAGGGGCGATTGAGTCGGTCATTCGATGAGAAGGTCTGACTCAGCGACCATTTTCACCGCTCTCCTGCTCGTTTCACTGCTCGCGCCGACGGTGCTAGCTGCGGCTTCCTTGTTCTTGACATCGGACTCCTTGGCCAAGGAGGCCACCACGGACGACGCGGCCGAGTACACTATCACAATCACCAACGATGGCGATGAGGACCTCACTGTAACCATGAGCACTTCGCAGGACTCGGACTGCAACGGCTTCACCTCGTCAATCGAGAATGGAGGGACCCCATTCTCTCTGAACGAAGGCGATTCGGAGGACAGGACGCTAACGGTGAGCGTCAACGACCAAGCATCCGGAGAATGCGAGACTACGGTGACTGCTACTGGAGTTGCAGGAATAGAAACTGCCAACGAGGATATCAAGGTGACTACGTCTGCCGAAGGCGGTGGCCAGTACTCCGTCACGCTAACTTATTCCAATCCCAACAATGGCGTCATCAACTACGACGGAGAGGATGACGAGGCCGAGTGGATAGTCGACGTCGAGAACACCGGTGAGGCCGATGGCGATCAGACCATTCAGCTCAGCATGACCTCATCCAGCGACTGCGACTCGGACGGCCTCGATGCCAGTGTAGATCCGCAGCAAATGTCCCTGAGCGAGGGCGAGTCGGAGGAAGCCACTGTGACGGTGACTCTGCCCGATGGAAGCTCCACCGATTCTGGAGAACACTGCTTCATCATAGAGGCGACCGTGACCAGTGACCCAAACACGCTTGACCAGGCCAACGACAGCCTACAACTGACCCTGAAGATCCCCGAGGTGAAGACCTGCGACTCCTCGTTGCAAACCTCCTCTCACACGCTGGACCCTGGAGAATCGGCAACCAATTCCTTCTCTTTGGTGAACACTGGCAACACGGCTTGGACAGTCAGCGCGTACGCGATGGCCGAGGGATACGATGTCAGCGATTGGGCGGAGTTCGACACCCCTACCAGCAGGCTGCTATCAGAGCCGGGCGGCTCTCAGGACTCGACCACCTTCGACTTCGTCATAGCTCCCGACGACTCCGTCGAGCCCGGCACGATTGACATCTACATCCAGGGTCGCGCCGGCAGCAACGTAGGGTGCGAGTCCATCCTCAGGGTGACTCTAGGGCAGGTCCGAGATGCCTCGCTCTCGCTCACCCAACCGACGCTGAGCAACGTCCATCCAGGCGCCACCGAGTCGACCTCAATCCAAGTCACGAACACTGGGAACGGCCAGGACACATACGCACTAGGCGTCACGAACCTCCCTCCTGGTTGGCAGGTGGACCTTTCGACGAATTCCGTTACCGTGGATGGCAGGCACTGCACGACATCGTCAAACTGCGACAGGGTTTACGTGCAAGCGCAAATCACCGTTCCAATCAGCGGTAAAGCAGGCGTCGAGTTCCCGATTATTTTCACAGTGAGCTCATCCGGAGTCACTCATGACGAGGTCTCTGTCGTAGTGACGGTCGCGCCGGTTCACAGCGGAAGTATGGACTTCCCCTCAGACTCCCAGACTGGCAGGTTCACGCAATGGGTTGCCTTTCCCATCGACCTAACCAACACCGGCAACATCCAGGACACGTTCGGACTAAGCTCCTGCGACCCGGATATCAACGACACCTGCGAGCAGACCAAGTGGTCAACTCGATTCAAAGACTCCGAGGGCAACAACGTCACGCTGGTAACCCTCGATTCCGAGCAGACCGAACGCATCTACTTGGAAGTCCTGGTCTCGGACAACATCGATAACAAGTCGGAGGAGTTCGAAGTCAGGATCGGCATCGTCGGAACGGAGTTTCTGATGATGGACAGGGTGGCTGTCACCGTCTCCATCTACAACTACAGCATGGCCGTGGCTTTCGAGAACCCAGGTGACGATCCAAAATTGATGAACATGGCCCTACCACCAGGAGGTTCCACCACGCTGACTCTCTGGGTTTCTAACACCGGGGACGGCGGCGGCGATGAAGTCGTTATTTCGGTTACAGGAATGGACTCGTCGGTTCTCCGGACCGTCAGCGTAGACGGTTCCGAGGTCGAAGGGGATGTCAGGGTCCCCGCGAATAACCAGGTCCTCGTCGAGATAGAGTTTGAAGTCCTAGAGGGGATAGAGAGTGGAACCTCGGGGGTCTTGAGGATTAGCGTAACTTCGAAGAAGAACACGGCCCAGATTCCCTCCTTCGTCGATATCGCAGTGGACATCAGGACCATTCACGACCTTCGCTTCACACTGGAGTCCCCTGACGAGAAGGAGGCCCCATATCCAGAGCACTCTGAGTTCATCCTCTATGTCTCAAACTACGGCAATACGGTGGAGGACGTCGAAGTCCTATCCAGTGATTCGCTCAGGGGATGGACCGTCGATGTGATTGGCGACGAGTTCGAACTGGACCCGGGTGAAACCCGCCAGGTAAAGGTCAGGGTGACACCTCCAAACGAGATGATTGCTGAGGACGACTACACCTTCACAATCACTGTGCAGCCGAAGGGCCTACCGGTCGCAGGACAACCCGTGGACCTGACAGTGAAGTCCACTCTGGGGATCAGTGCAATCTCCGACGAGATGCAGGAGGTCCTGGCCATTGCGGTCATAGTGGTGGGTTCGCTCCTCGTGCTCTACTTGTTTGCCCGCTCCCGCTCCGAGAACCGACTGATTGTCGAGTCCCTCAACGACGAGTACGATGACTGAGCAGAGTCCTAGACTCACCCTCGGATACGCTTATGTCCAGTTTTTTCGTGGCGGTCCATGTCGGTCCCTATGGGACCGAGGGTGAAATGATGACCACAGTTACCGAGATGTACCTCCCCGTTGCCGTCATGACCCTCGTTGGAGTTGGATTCCCGGTATTCAGTTTCATCGCAACCCGTTTTCTGAGGCCAACTAAGAGTGGGTCCGACGGCACTAAGATGAGATCGATTCTTCTACCCGGGTACGAGACCGACCAGAGCCTGTACCTGCGTCGAGATAGCACATACGAGTGCGGCTCTGATCCTGTAGGGCAAGCCGATATCAACTTCCACTTCCAGTACTACTGGTACGCAATCGTGTTTCTCGTCTTCGATATCGCGTTCATGTTCCTCGCCTTCGGCGGTGTCATGGCCATACAGAAGGGGAGAGGCGTGCTCAAGGACAGCGAGGTCATCGACGCGCTGCTGACGATGACTGTCTTCATTCTCCTGATGGGGCTGGGTGTCTGGCACGTCTTCCGCAAGCGAGGCAGGATATACATCTGAGGTGAAGCTATGGCAGACGATGGGCAAAGCTACTCGGTCTTCAACAGCAGGATGCTGGTCGACACAGTGGGCGATGTCACCGAGGAGGCGATGAAGGCAAGCCGAATCAAGGACGTCATCGGCGTCCTCGCTGGCAGAGTATTCAACTGGAGTCAGAGGAAATCCCTGTTCCCCCTACACTTGGGAATCAAGTGCTGCGCTCTTGAGATGGCAGCGGCGGGTGCCAGTAGGTTCGACGCCGAGCGCTTCGGCGTCTTCTTCCGCTCCAGCCCCCGACAGTGCGACGTTCTTCTGGTAAACGGACCGATAAGCAAGAAGTTCGCCGATCCCATAATCAGGCTCTGGGAGCAGATGCCCGAGCCCAAGTGGTGCATAGCCATGGGCGAATGCGCAATCTCCGGCGGTCCGTACTTCCAGTCCTACAATATCCTCGAGGGCGTCGATACCGTGATTCCCGTCGATGTCTACATCCCGGGTTGCCCGCCGCGTCCTGAGGCCCTGATCGACGGTTTCGACAAGCTCCGGCAGAAGATCATCCGCATCGGGGCTCTTCCCGATGACGGTAGGCCAGACTCACAGAACCCGATTATCATTGGAGATGACTAAGGGGGGACAAGCGTGGGAAAAGTCGTTTCTACTACGACACAGAGGTCGGCTGCCGAGGGCTTGGTTGCCTCTGTGTCCGAAATGGACGGCGTAGCGGCCGAGGTAATCGAGAGAAACAGCGGCACGAGCCCGCGTAACGTGGTTATTGTGAGCTGCGACCCCGAGCGGTGGCGTGGCTTGGCCGAGAGCCTCAGGAATACCCACGGAGTGGACTATTGCTCGATGATCACGGGCATTCATTGGCCGGAGGGAGGTCCCGAGAAGAACTGGGAGGTCGTCTACCACTTCCTGCGAATGGCAGTATCGAACCCGCCTGTGATTGATGGCATGGTCGAACCCATCGTCATCGACCCCACGAAGGTCGAGGGCAACGGGGTGCCGCTTGAGATCGAGGTACGCGTCAACCTACCCGAGACTAGGGAGCCTTGCGTGGCTTCGGTACAGGACATATGGGTCGGTGCCGATTGGAACGAGAAGGAGACCTGGGACTTGGTTGGCATCGACTTCGAGGGCCACGTAGGAATGCGCAGGGTCCTTCAGCCGCACGAGACGCCGACCGGCTTCCACCCACTCCAGAAGCAGCACAAGCTGCGATACCACGACTTCGAGGAGATGTACGATGATGTACAGGGCTTCCTGCGCAAGCCGTCCGACGCTGGCAAGATCAAGTGAGGAGGTGTTAGATTGGCGGAGATGTGGATTTCTATGGGCCCCCAGCACCCCATGACTCACGGTCTGTGGACCCTCAAGGTCAAGGTCGATGGAGAGACCGTGATCGACACTGAGCCCGACCTCGGCTACATCCACCGCGGCGTCGAGAAGATAGGCGAGGCGCGAGACTTCACCCAGTTCACCACCTACTGCGACAGGCTGTGCTACGCCAGCGCCAATACCTGGTCGCACTCCTACATCTACGCGGCCGAGGACCTGCTGGAAGTCGAGGTTCCCGAACGCGCCGAGTACATCCGACTCATCGCTGTGGAACTTCAGAGGATCGCATCCCACCTGATGTGGTTGGGCGCCTATGGTCCCGACACCGGCAACCTGTCCATCATGGTGTGGTGCCTACGCGAGCGAGAGATGATGATGGATCTGCTCCAGGAACTGGGCGGCTCGAGGATGCACTACAACTTCCCTAGGGTCGGGGGCGTCAAGCGCGACCTTCCACACGGCTTCGCCCAGCGGGCCAGAGCCAAGGTCAGCCTATTCCTAGATAGGATTCAGGAGTACGAGGCTCTGTTCGACGAGAGCACCATCTTCCTCATCAGAACCCAAGGTGTGGGGTACGCCAAGCCCGAAGAGATGGTCAACCACGGAGTCTCCGGCCCGAACCTCCGCGCTGGAGGCGTGAATTACGACGTCCGTCGAGCCCACCCTTACTCAGTCTACAGCGAGCTAGACTGGGAGCCGCCTGTCGAGCGGCCGTCGATCAAGGGGGCCGATTGCTACGACAGGTACAGGGTCAGGGTCGAGGAGATGCGCATCAGCGCCCTAATGGTCCTCGAGGCACTGGAGAAGATTCCCCGTGGTGCCGACACCTACCACGAGCCTGGCGATCCCGCAATAATAGCGAAGGCGCCTAGTAGGGCACCCGACGGCACCTCCGGCTTCCACCACTTCGAGGACAGCCGTGGCGAGTCGATGTTCTACCTTGCAGGGGGCGGCGAGGCTCGCGGCAAACATCCGTACCGCGTTTCCATCCGCTCGCCGATGTTTCTGACCATCCCATATGCATCCAAGTGCATGGTCGGCTACAAGGTGGCGGACATCCCGGCCATCATGGGCTCGTTCGACCCGTGCATAGGGGAGACGGACAGGTGATATGATGCCGAGCAGCGACTGGCTGGACCTTAGGGGGTGGATTGAGATGCTCGTTGGTTGGTCGATGGACGGATTGCACGACGCCCTGCCGTCCGGCGACATCGATCTGCAGGCGACCATCTCACTTCCAAGGGGGATTTGGCCGACCGATATCGTCATCGGCCCGATCTTCGACCTCCAGAAGGAGTTCGCAGCCATGCAGCCCGGTTTGGAGGCGTTCTTCAACGCTACAATCGTCTGCACAATCGTGTTCACCACACTCATGATCACCATGCTGCCGATTCCCTACATCGAGCGGAAGTTCATCGGACGCCTGATGGACAGGCTCGGTGCCACGACCACCCTCCGCAGCCTATGGGTCGGTGAGAGCGGCGTGACGGCCGGAGAGTGGTGGAACCAGCTTCCTTTCGGCATGGGTGCACCCATAGGGTGGCTCAACAGGCTGCTCAACTCGATTTGGGGCAATGACCACCCTCTGGAGACGGTCTCCAGAGTCAACAACCGGAGCTACCACGGCTACTGGTTCCTGCTCCCGGGATTCTTCCAGGCCTTCGCGGACTTCACGAAGTTCGCGGGCAAGGAGCACATCGTACCGAAGAATGCCGACAAGGTCGTCTTCGAGGTAGCTCCAGTTATCATCATCTCCACGACCGTTTTGGTGTTCGCCTTCATCCCCTTCGGCCCACATTTCTACATCGCCAGCCCCGAGCTCTCGGCGATCTTCATGATGGCCGTCTTCGGGGTCGCCCCTCTAGGGGTCTTCTTCGCCGGCTGGTCGTCCAACAACAAGTACACCCTCATCGGAGGAATGCGCTCCGCGGCCCAACTCACTGCTTACGAGATTCCCCTGCTGATAACCGTGCTCGGCGTCTGCGTGCTCAGCGGCTCCTTCAACATCATCGAGATCGTGGACTTCCAGATCAGCGAGGGCGACATCTGGAACGTGTTCATGATGCCTCTGGGCGCTGCGCTGTTCCTGATCACTATGATCGCGGAGGTCGAGCGCATCCCGTTCGATATGCCCGAGGCCGAGGCCGAGCTAGTCGAGGGATGGTGGACCGAGTATGGCGGCCTGCGATGGGGCTTCATGTTCATGGCCGAGTACATGCGATCGTTCGCAGCTTGCCTCCTCTTCGCGCTGTTCTTCTTAGGGGGATGGGAGGCTCCATTCCAAGGCAGCCTGGAGTCAATGCCCTTAGTCGGCGGGGCTCTGGAGACCCTATTCTCAATCGTCCCGGGAATCGCGTGGGTTCTAGGGAAGGCCTGGCTGCTGTTCGCCGTCTTCGTCTGGATTCGAGCCTCCCTCCACCGGGTGCGCACAGACCAGATACTGGAGTTCGGATGGCGATGGCTCCTCCCCCTCTCGATAGTCAACCTCGCCCTCGCCATCTTCCTCAGGGTCTGGGTTTGGGACAGCGGCTGGGGCTCCGTCTGGATCTGGGACAGCGGCTGGGGCCTCTTCGCCCCGATTGCAATGATGCTGATGGGCGTGGCAGGCTTCGCAATACTCGTCCTTGACGAGGACAAGGAGGCGCTTGAGACCATGCGCCGCCCATACAGCACCTACATCCCCGGGCGGGCCCCGGAGAAGGCCTCACCAGGGAGCCACAGGGACTCGGAGGCACGCTCATGAGCTACCACCCACACGGAACCCCTAGCTTCCGCAATCTCATTGTGCGACCCATGTGGATCACTATGAAGACGGCGCTACGAACCGTTCCTTTCCTGGGGAAGCTCAAGATACTGAAGAACGATTACCACGGTCAGCCTGCCGACATGTTAGATCCCGAGACCAGAAGGAGGGTCGGCGAGGAACACTCCAGCGCCTACCAGAAATTCTCGGCTGACCGTGAAACGAGCCCGATTATGCCCTTCGTGGAGAGGCCAGTCACGGTGATGTATCCCTACGAGAGGCTCGAGGACCTCGAGCCCTGGCTGTTCGTGCCCGGCAACTACAACGGCAGGATAGGCATCGTTTGGGAGACCTGCACCGCATGCAAGTTGTGCATCAGGATCTGCCCCAACGACTGCCTCCACATGACGTCCGAGTTACGAGTAAACGTCCTCGACACCGTGGACGACGACCACGAGTGGCACGGTTATGGTAGTGAGGTCGAGGTCGGAGGATACGCAGCCAAGCCGAAGGAGGACTTCGACGAGATTGCAGACGGATTCGACCTCGTCAACAACCATGGCATCGCCCCGCAGCAGTACGACTTTGCCGAAGTCATCGACATCACTGGCGACATCGCTACCGTGCGCTGGTCAGACGGCTCCGGAGTCGCGGACGTCGACCTCGACTCGCTGAAGCCCGCGGAGCAGGACATCGTCTCGGGCCGCATCGATCTGGGCAGGTGCATGTTCTGCGGCCTCTGCATGGAAGCATGCCCGTTCGAGTCGTTCTTCATGACCAACGAGTACGACGGCATGTCGGGATTCTCGAGAGAGGAACTCTGGATGGACGCAGACAGGACCAGGGTGCTGCCCGCCGTTCACCAAGAGAGGGTGGACATGGAGCTCGCCAAGCGCGCGCAGAAGGAGAAGGAAAGGCGGGCCAAGAAGGCAGCTAGAGCGGGGGTGTGATTCAGTGCTCATTGACTTCGAGACCGTCGTATTCGTTATCGTCGCGGGCTCTGTGATTGTGGGTGCGATTGGCTGTGTGTTCGCCAGAAGGGTCGCTCACTCGCTGCTGTGGCTCATGTTGACATTCATTGCCGTTGCAGGCGTCTTCCTGATGGCCAACGCCGAGATGCTGGCAGCTATTCAGATCCTCGTTTACTTGGGTTCAGTGATGCTGGTCGTCCAGTTCGGCGTCATGCTCACTCGCAGAAGGATTCAGGACGTTGAGATCTGATGAGGGCACTCTCGGCGATTGCGGGTATCGGGGTCTTCGCCTTCATCTTGGTTCTGTTGAGGGAGGTAATGGATCACCCTATGTGGGGTGAGACTGGAGAGGCGCCGACAACTCTCGAGTTCGCAGACTCCCTCCTCAACGAATGGTCCGTAGCAACCGTGGTCCTCGGCGGGCTACTCGCCATGGCCATGATCGGCGCATCCTACCTCGTTCGCGACGAGCGCCTGATCAACCTGCTATGGGACATGGGAGGCGAGGAGGAATGATTGATCCCAGTTGGATAGCGGGACTCGGCGTCATCCTGTTCGGTATAGGCCTCCTCGGGACCTTCTACCACAAGAATGCGATTGTGGTGCTGATGTGCATCGAGCTGATGCTCAATGCAGCCAACCTGAACTTCGTGGCGGCCGCCGTCCACTACGGTGACGTGAGCGGCTGGGTCTTCACCGCCATCGCCATCGCAATCGCCGCAGCAGAGGTGGCCATCGGGCTAGCCATCCTGCTGTCGATGTACAGCACCCAGGAGACGATCTTCCTCGATGAACGTGCGAGCATACTGAGGAACTAGGTGGTTGGAATGGCTGGGTCAGGCAACGAGTACAATCTCCTCCTACCTCTGGTCCCGGCACTTCTGGTCGTGCCAGTGCTGTTCCTACTGGGGATGGAGTCGCACGAGGCGGCATTCCTGATAGTGCTGGCACCCTTTATCGCCTTCCCGGTGATTCTGATTGTCGGGCAGGCCTACAACGGCAACGAGACTTGGAAGAACAAGCTGAAGGAAGGAGGCATCATCGGGCTCGGCTCCCTGCTAATCTCCCTCACCGTGACTCTCTGGATAATGTTCGATTACCTGACCGAGGCCGCGCACTTCGAGCACGACAGCGTTGCCACCTGGTTCGATTGGATTTCCTTCGAGGTCATGCAGTCGGACTACACCATGACCGAGACGAGGGTGCTCGGGGTGGGCGTGTGGATTGACTCCGTCACCCTGATGCTACTGTTCGTGGCCACCTTCCTGTGCTTCCTGATTTGTTGGTTCAGCCTGGGCTACATGAACACCGACCAAATCAACGAGAACCGAAACCACCGGTTCTACGGCGAGTTCGTGCTGTTCGCCCTAGGCATGTTCGGGATGGTGCTCGCTGACAACTTCCTGTGGCTGTTCGTCTTCTGGGAGATCATGGGGCTCTGCTCATACCTCCTGATAGGCTTCTACTTCTGGAAGGAGAGCGCGGCGTACGCTGCCAAGAAGGCCTTCCTGACCACCCGTGTTGGCGATGTGTTCCTGATGGTCGGGCTGCTGATACTCTACGACATCTACGGCTCGCTCGAGTTCTCCGTGGTCTTCGATGACCCGTCCACTGGGGTCGGTGGCGCTGCAGTGGACTCCGGACAGCTATTCTGGGCTCTCATTATGCTATTCATCGGCGCCATAGGCAAGTCCGCCCAGTTCCCGCTCCACGTATGGCTGCCAGACGCCATGGAGGGCCCTACGCCAGTGTCCGCGCTCATTCACGCAGCGACCATGGTGAACGCCGGCCTCTATCTCGTCGCCCGCATGGTGCCCTTCGTCGACGTGAGCCACCACGGCGTTGCGGGACTCGAGGAACTCGGGCTGATAGTCGCCTGGGTGGGTGGCATCACCGCCTTCATGGCGGCCTCGATAGCGTTCGTGCAGAACGACATCAAGAAGGTCCTGGCCTACTCAACTATGAGCCAGCTTGCCTACATCTTTACCGGTCTCGGCTCCGCCCTCTGGTTCTACAGCCACGGCGATCACCACGCCGCTGCTTTCGTGTTCGGGGCATCGATGTTCCACCTGTTCAATCACGCCATGGCCAAGGGGATGCTGTTCATGGCCAGCGGCTCGGTCATCCACGAAATCCACCACGCGCATGAGCACCTGCACCATGGAGCTGACCGCGGTCACGACGACTTCGACCACCAGGACATGCGTAACATGGGCGGGCTCGCATCGAAGATGCCGGTCACGGCCACTGCGATGATGTTCGGGTCCATGTCGATAATCGGCATCCCGCTCATAGGCGGGTTCTGGTCGAAGGAGGGCATCATCGCTGAGACGTGGAAGGCCTGCCTCGAGGCGGAGCCACTGATGTTCGGCCCCGCCCTACTGATCCTACTGACAGCAGGCATGACTGGCTTCTACATGTCTCGGATGTGGCTCATGACCTTCGCTGGCAAGCCAAAGCATGAGGCCGCGAAGCACGTTCACGAGGCCACGCCCTGGATCAAGGAGCCACTCGTGATCCTGACCATCATCAGCGCCCTAGGCGGCTTCCTTCTGTCCGTTATGGGCGTCGTCGACTACCTCTCGGCCGAGAAGGACCACTTGGCGCTACATGGGGTACTCGAGACGCTCGAACACGCATTCCTGCCTTCTGACACGAACCTCAGGCTGGTAGGCTGGACCACCATCCTCCTCTCACTGGTCATCGGCCCAATCTATGCTGCCCGCGTTCATGGTGGCAGGCTCGCAGAGGGTGAGAAGTCCAACCCGATGGTCGCTTGGTTGGTCTCCCTCTCCGACAGATTCGGCACGCAGGACGTATCTGAGATAGCGGAGTCCAGCCTTTCGGAGGCGCTACAGAACCGGCTTTACTTCGACGACCTCTACGAGTTGGTTCTCGCCAAGACAGCGATCCCCTTCGCTGCCTTCGCCGCCTGGTTCGACAAGAAAGTCGTAGATGGGTTGGTCAAGCAGGTTGAGTCCAACTCCGTGCTGGGCTCCATCCAGATTCGCAAGGTGACAACTGGAAGGGCCCGCGACTACATACTGATGACCGCGGTCGGTGCACTCTCAATTTTCGCGCTGGCTTGGGGGGTGAGCGGGTGATGCTGACTATCCTAGTACTGAGTCCGATTGCGGTAGGGCTGACCCTGCTCCTGCTGCCCCTGGTCCTTCCCAGGCAAGCAGCTGAGAGCGTCAAGAAGGTCAGTCGGAACGTGAGCCTCGGCGTGGCCCTCGCTCTGTTCGCCATATCGACTTGGGCGACCATGGCCTCGATCAGCGACATCAACTGGATGGACATACAGTTGGGAGACTACCATCTCGAGAACACGCCTGTTAATCTCATTCCCTACATCGGGGTATCCTGGCACGTCGGTGCCGATGCCCTCTCATTCCCGATGGTGTGGCTAACGGCCATGCTCATACCCGTGTCAATGCTGGTCGAGTGGGATGCCAAGCACGGTCACGTCTTCCATCCTCTCTTGCTAGTCATGGAGGGTGCGCTTCTAGGCGTCTTCGTGGCTCTTGACCTCTTCGTCTTCTACGTGTTCTGGGAACTAACGTTGATCCCGATGTTCTTCCTGATTCTGATGTGGGGCGGGGAGGATCGCCGCTATGCTGCGATGAAGTTCTTCATCTACACTTTCACGGCGAGCGTCGTCATGCTGATCGGGTTCCTCGTGATGTACTTCCACACCAGCGCCGACACGGCAACCGGTCACACATTTGACCTCGTGACGATGCTCGCACATGACAATCTGATTCCGAGCGAGGGACTCAGACACTTCGTCTGGCTACTGCTGCTGATTGGATTCGCGACCAAGATGCCTAGTGTACCGGTCCACACTTGGCTGCCTGATGCACACGTCGAGGCGCCTACCGCAGGCTCGATGATTCTGGCCGGTGTGATGTTGAAGATGGGCGCGTACGGCTTCCTGAGGGTCGCAGTGACGGCGTTCCCCGGTTCCACTGTCGTCTTCACGCCGCTGCTGATCCTGCTTGGGATGGTGAGCCTGGTCTACGGGGCGTGGGTTTGCTTGGGCCAGACCAACCTCAAGCGAATGGTGGCATACTCGTCGGTCTCGCACATGGGCCTGATTTTCCTTGGCATCGCGACGATGCAGCCTCTGGGAATCGCTGGTGCGTTGTACATGATGTTCGCACATGGCATCATCAGCCCGCTGCTGTTCGCGGTGGCTGGCGCCTTCAAGCACCATTATCACACGCTGGAGATTGGATCGATGCGCGGAATCGCGCACCACAGCCCATGGCTGTCAGGCCACATGATGCTGGGGTGGATGGCGAGCCTCGGGCTACCCCTGCTCGCCGGCTTCGTCGCTGAGGTGGCTATACTAATCGCCTTCTGGATGACTTTCGGATGGCTGGTCCTGCTGCCCGCGCTGACGCTCATCATCACTGCTGCGTATTACATCACTTCGATGCAGAGGACGATTTTCGAGTCCAACGACCCCCATCAAGGAATCCTCCCCGAGACCCTCCACGGTGAGAGCCCACGCGACATCACCTGGCACGAGAACGCCGGCATGTTCGTGCTGGCAGCCTTCATCGTCCTGTTCGGAATACTGCCGTTCATCTTCTGGGACATGATGTCTGACTGGAGCAGTGAGATGGTGCTCGGCGTACTCAAAGATGCCATGATTTCCGAGGGGGTGAGGCCGTGAGCTCGGAGTTGGACGGGTTGGCCTATGACCTCATACTCCCCGAGCTAGTGATGCTCGCAGGCTTGCTGGCGATAGTACTGATTCCCAATCTGGGCGATGCCAGGGTGAGGCTGCCCCTCACGAGCGTTCGCATCCCCATTCTCCTCGGCGGGACCCGGTTCACTCTCACTAGGGACCCACGGCTGCCGAATGCGCTAGCACTGGTTTTTCTGGCTTCCTCAGTGGCTCTGTCCGCCTCCATGCTCCTTGGCGAGACGTCCGGGGATTTCGGCAACGTTCTGCACATCGATCGATTTAGCAGCCTCCTCACTGTCATCTTCACATCCGCTCTCCTGCTCGTCGCTATTGCGACCACCCACAGGCTGCCCGCCGACCCGAGTGCAGAAACCCCGAAGAGGCGAGACAGCGCCGAGGCGGAGGCGGCCAAAATCAGCTCTCTGTACGACAACAGAAGGCAGGTCGACTTCCACATCCTTCTGCTGATGGCCGGGCTTGGCATGTCCCTGATGGCCAAGTCCACTCATCTGTTCATGCTCTTCGTGTGCTTGGAGCTCGCCTCGCTTTCGTCCTACGTCCTTGTCGGCTTCCACAAGGAGTCCGACGTGGGTGGCGAGGCCGGAACGAAGTACTTCATCGTCGGTTCAGTGGCTTCGGCCGCTGGCATCTACGGCATGTCCCTGCTATACCTTTGGAACGGCGATCTGAGCATTTCGGGGCTATCCTCCTCCTGGAATGCAATGGAAACCCTCGACCCGTTCGCCGTGATCGGTGTCGGCCTCATGCTCGTGGCATTCGGATTCAAGGTCGGCGCCGCTCCCTTCCACCTCGCCATCCCAGATGCCTACTCCGGAGCCTCTTCCCCAGTCGCAGGATTGCTGGCAACGGCCTCGAAGGCCATGGGGTTCGTAGCTCTGATGAGGGTACTCATCATCGTCACGATGCCCTCGACCGGAGAGGGGTTCTGGATGGCTATTATTGCCGCTATCGCCGTGATTACCATGACGTGGGGCAATCTAGCAGCGCTTTCCAGCGACAACCCTAAGCGGATTCTCGCATATTCGAGCGTAGCCCATGCAGGCTACATGCTAGCCGCGCTCGCAGCCATCGGAACTGGTCTGGGTGACGCCGCCGCCAACGCGCTCGTAGTCACCGCCGTGCTGTTCCACCTTACCATACTCGTTCTGTTCAAGCTCGGCGCGTTCCTCGTACTCTCGATGATTGAGACCGGGGGTGGCAGCCATCGCCTCGAGGGTCTCCATGGATTGGCTCGTCGCGACCCGATAATCGCGGCCTCGATGTTCGTGTTCATGCTCTCGCTAGCTGGGGTTCCTCCGTTCTCGGGGTTCCTCTCGAAACTGCTGATGATCAACGGTATCGTAAACATAACCGCGGGGACGGGGAGCCTCACTAGCAGCGCTGTGCTACCTTGGGCCGCGAGCGTCGACCCCGTCTTCTGGCTAGCAGCAGCTATCGTGGCCAACAGCGCCCTCTCGCTCTTCTACTACCTCAGGATAGGGATGGTCATGTTCTTCGAGGCGCCCGAGGACGCCACTCCCATCGTTGGTGCCATGCCCCTTAGGGCAGCCATCGCAATCTGTGCCATCCTGACTATCCTATTCGGGATGGGCCTGCTCAGCGAGGCAGCCCTTGACACAGTCAGCGGCGCCGCAGATGCCTTTCTAGGCCTTTGATTGACAGGCTCAACTTCACATAGGGGCCGCTCGACCCGCCCCCTATGGCTCGTAGGGAGGAAACCGTTGACACAGAGCTGCTCGCGCAGCTCGAGTCAGGAGGCACCCGCATTCGCGTGCCCCTCCCAAAGCGCAAGGTCAACGAGATGTTCGCGATTGCCGACCAGATTCTGGGAGGACGCCGGGTGAGATCGGTCTGTGAGGATGGCGAGAGCCGACTGGCTAGGATCCCCGGAAAAATGCGACGTCGGCAGTGGGTCCGCGAAGGCGACCTAATCGTCATCCAGCCGTGGGAGTTCCAGGACGAGAAGGCGAACGTGTGCATGCGCTACACCAAGACCCAGTCCCTCTACCTCTCGCGAAAGGGCGTCCTCCCCGAGATCGTGGACCTGTTCGGCATGACCAAGGACGACGAGGTCAGGCAATTAGGAGAGGAAGCCCCGACCCTCGACCTTGAGGTTGAGAACGAAGAGGACGAGGAAGGGCCCACCGGGGAGGCCGGAGAGACGGTCGTGGATGATGGGGACGAGGACGACATCGACTCGTTCTTCGGGTGAGTGAATGCCTCGCGAAGAGGATTGGGACGAGGAGCCCGACATCGACAGCCTGCTCAGGGCAGAGAAGAAGCACGAGTGGATTTCCGACCCTAGGTTCAAGCGGATGTTCAGCGACATAGAGGACGCCCTCCAGGGGGTCATGGGCAAGGGCAAGTACGAGTGGGTGGACAGGAGGGTCTTCGACCAAGTCTTCGACCGTTCGACGCTGCTAGCGCTGCACAAGCTGATGCAGCAGGACAACATCGAGACCATCGACTACCCGATAGCACGGGGCAAGGAGGCTCACGTCTTCCGAGCTACCTCCAAACAGGGCCCTCTCGCCGTCAAGATTTTCCACACCACCAATGCGGTATTCAAGGGGCTCGCCAAGTACATCGATGGCGATCCCAGATTCTCGGGACTCTCTCGGCGCCACCGGGAGCTTGTCAACATCTGGGTCCGCAAGGAATTCAGGAACCTCAAGAGGATGAGGAAGCACGGCCTCAGGGTTCCGGAGCCGAAGTCCAGCCTGAAGAACGTCCTCGTAATGGAGTTCATCGGCACCGAGGAGGCGGCGAGCCCCAGGCTGAAGGACATCGAGCTCGAGGATCCCATGGGGGTTTTCGAGGATCTGCTGGAGATAGCGGCGATAATCTGGCAGACCTGCAATCTCGTGCACGCTGACTTCAGCGAGTACAACGTCCTCTGGCATGATGGCCAGCCTTGGGTAATCGACGTCGGCCAAAGCGTCATTACAAGGCACCCGAGCGCCAAGGAGTTCCTAGTCAGGGACGTGACTCGTCTGACCGAGTGGATTGGCAGGCAGGGACACGAGGTCTCGGTGGCCGAGAGCCTCGTAAGGGTCCTCGACGACCCGGTTCCGGAGCTCGCCTCGCTTCCTAGCGGGGATTAAAGCAGGGCGGCGGGTCGAGCGCTGTCGTGGAGCATCTCTGCCGAGTGCCGAAGGATAGAATCGCCGTGCTAATCGGCAAGGGCGGACAGACCCGCAGGATGATCGAGGAGGTATGCGGAGGCGAGATCAGCGTGGACTCCCAGACGGGGGACGTCTCCATCCAGTGGTCTGAGGACACGGATCCCGTCAAGAGGATGAAGATGCCCGACGTAGTCACAGCCATCGGCAGGGGCCTAGCACCGAAGCGTGCCATACAGCTCATCGAGGATGACATGTTCCTGCGAATCTACGACATTAGAGAGTGGGTCGGACGTCAGCCGAACCAGACGCGCCGAATGAGGAGCAGGCTGATTGGCACCAACGGCCGGATCCGCAGCCTAATCGAGGAGATGTCGAACTGCGAGATTGCGATTTACGGGTCCACCGTTGTCGTAATGGGCGACAACGATGGCTTGGCACTCTCCACCCCTGCGATAGAAGGCATCCTCGGCGGCTCCGAGCACAGCACGGTGCTCTTCGGCTTAGAGCAGGACAGAAAGAGGCAGAGACTCCGCTCCAAGTCTCTGGAGACCTTCGAGGAACGAAGGGACGCCGACTCCGATTCGTTCGACATAATGGTGCCCGGGTTCACCGAGGCCCGCAGGAGGAGGCTGGCTGAATCGCAGGAGGAGCCAATGGATGACGAGGAGGTCTCAGGAATCGTAGAACTATCCGATGACGAGAGCATCACATACGAGGAAGAGTGACTCCAGAGCCGCCACGCATAAGCCAAGAAAGCCCCTCCCCATCACATGCACAGCCCCTTGGAGGAGATGTACTCCTACGAGCGCTGGGCGATTAACGCGCTTCTGGTCGCAGTTTTCCTCGTAGCAGTCGGGGTCGGACTGCATGAGATTGGCACCGACAACCCACTCTCGGAGTCACTCTACCAACACTATCTCGATCCCATAGTGGGGGAGTCGAGCGGCGATTCCGGCTACAACTACTACAACACCATCACGTACGCCGTCGTCCTAGGCCTCTTCGTAGTCGTCATTTCCTCGTGGCTCCGCCATCTTGGGATTGATCCCAGCGACGCTAGCGTGATCGCGCTGTTGCCGTTCGTCACCTGGGCGGCCTTCGGAGAGATAGTCGAGGACGCCGAGATGTTCGGGACGGGCCTCGCCCCCTACTTCGTCAGCCCGGGAATCCACTTCCAAGGGGCATTCTGGGTAGTGCTGGCCGGGGCCGCCGCCTACTCGCATAATGGCAGCAAGGCCGATGACGAGTGGGTCTCCGCCAAGATCGAAAGCATCGCGACCCTGATGATTCTGCTACAGCTGGTGATTTACGGGACATCCATTGCTGGCAGTTCCACGGTGAGCTCAGACCAGATTAGCATGTGGCCAATGCTGCTGGCTGCCTCAGCAGCCTTATTGGCGCCCCGTCTGATGCGCTCATCGACCTCTGGCTTCACACCCGTCCAGAGGACGGTGTACCTCGTTGGCATGGGGGGCTCCATGATTTTCCTCGGGGCACTGCTATCGTACTCGGCAGCGAACCCCCCTCCCACAGAGAATCTGTGGCCGCCCGTGGTGGTCATCGGGGTTCCCGCGTCATTGGCCTTCGTAATGCACACTCAGGGCAAGCCCGCAGCCGACGAGCTGGCTAGCCTCGGTTTCGTGGCAGGCATCCTCCCACCGGGACTCACCGAGGAGGAGTATCACGCGATGTCATCCCCTGACAAGGACCTGATAGAGGAACTGAGACTGAAGGCCTCTATGGCACAGCCGCTGATCTTCCTCGCTGTCGCGGGCCAGCTTCTCGATGGACTGGCGACATGGATAGGCATCGACATCTTTGGATATCACGAGAAGCACGTCCTGTCGTCCGGCATCATCGACCTCTTCGACACCGCGCTGACCTTCACCGCGGTCAAGCTCGGTCTCGGCGCGCTAATCTGGTACTTCTTCGCAATGGCGAACTTCGAGCACCGCCAGCAGCACCTCCGCCTCCTCATCGGCGTGGCCATGCTGGTCGTCGGGATGGCGCCGGGACTGAGAGACGTCGGCAGGCTCGCTCTGGGCGTGTAAAATCGACATCTACGATGTCGAGCCCATTCAATTGAAGGCTCGCGCGCTGTCTGAGGGGCCCGAGAGACATGGACAGGCTGCCCACCAGAATCGACCGTGGGAGCGACGAGTTCGGGACTCGCCGCGAGCGCAACCTAGAGCTGGCCGAGGATCTGAGGCAGAGGCTCGACACGGTAGGGGGGGGCGGTGAGGAGCGCCATGTCGAGAGGCACAGGGAGCGCGGCAAGCGCCTACCGAGGGAGAGGATCACCGAGGTCTGCGACCCGGGGACACCGTTCCTGGAGATGTCATCGCTCGCCGCCGGTGGGCTCTACGACGGCAAGGCGCACTCTGCTGGCATAGTCACCGGGATTGGGGCGGTGCACGGAAAGGAGTGCATGTTCGTTGCCAACGATGCGACCGTCAAGGGGGGTTCGTACTATCCCATGACTGTCAAGAAGCACATCAGGGCGCAGGAAATCGCAGAGGAGAACAACCTGCCTTGCATCTACCTCGTTGACTCTGGTGGCGCCTTCCTGCCGCTGCAGGACGAGGTGTTCCCTGACAAGCTGCACTTCGGCCGCATCTTCCGCAACCAAGCCATCCTATCGAGCAAGGGAATTCCGCAAGTCGCAGCCGTCCTCGGGTCCTGCACCGCTGGTGGCGCCTACATTCCCGCGATGTCGGACGAGTCGATTATCGTGAAGGGAAACGGTACGATCTTCCTAGCGGGCCCCCCGCTGGTCAAAGCGGCCACCGGGGAGGAGGTGACTGCCCAGGACTTGGGCGGGGCGGAGGTCCACACATCCGAGTCGGGGGTCGCCGACCACTTCGCCGAGGACGAGGCCGAGGCGCTGAGGATGGTACGCAACATCGTCGAGAACCTCAACGTCGCCCCCAAGCACAGGCTCGACGTCGCTCAGCCCGAGCAGCCAGCTCACGAGGCCGAGGACCTCATGGGCATCGTTCCCGGTGACAACCGAAAGCCCTACGACGTGCGTGAGATCATATCGAGGATCGTCGATGGATCGCGCTTCCACGAGTTCAAGCAACGCTATGGTGCCACCTTGGTATGCGGCTTCGCGAGGATCCACGGCTACCCCGTGGGCATCCTTGCGAACAACGGCATCCTGTTCTCGGAGTCCTCGTTGAAGGGAGCGCACTTCGTCGAGCTGTGCGGCCAGAGAGGCACCCCATTGGTCTTCTTGCAGAACATAACCGGATTCATGGTCGGGAGGGACGCGGAGGCAGGCGGCATAGCCAAGGACGGCGCCAAGCTGGTGACCGCGGTCTCGTGCGTCCCGGTTCCCAAGTTCACAGTCATCATCGGGGGCTCCCACGGAGCGGGCAACTACGGCATGTGCGGAAGGGCATACGACCCCCGGTTCCTGTTCATGTGGCCCAATGCCAGAATCAGCGTCATGGGGGGGGAGCAGGCCGCGAGCGTGCTGTCGTCTGTAGGCAAGTCCGACCCGGACGAGATTAGGGCCAAGTACGAGGAGGAGAGCAATCCCTACTACTCCACGGCCCGTCTGTGGGACGACGGCGTAATCGACCCTAGGGACACCAGAGACGTGCTTGGACTATGTATCTCGGCCAGTCTCAACGCCCCCATGCCGGACACTGGCTACGGTGTCTTCAGGATGTGATGACATGGGCATGAGCGACGACAGACCGGTCACCGAACTGTGCAGGCTTGACATCGACGGGCCCGTCGCCCGCCTCACTCTGACTCGAAGCGAGGTCCACAACGCGCTCAACGCTCAGCTCATCTCCGAGATCACCGACGTCCTCGCATGGACGGCCGAACGCTCTGTGGGTTCCACCGGGGAGCTGCTGGATTCGGAGGGCGCGAATCACCTGCGTGCCTTGGTCATTGGATCCGATGGCAGGCACTTCTGCGCCGGCGCAGACATCAACATGATGCGGGAGGGCGGCACCAAGGGGGCGGAGGAGAACCGGGCAGACGCCGAGCGGCTCGACCAGCTGTTCAACGGGCTGTGGTCCCACCCTTGCTTCACCATCGCCTCAGTGCATGGCGTCGCCCTGGGAGGGGGCGCCGGGCTGGTCGCCTGCTGCGATCACGCCATCGCGGCACCAGGTACCCGAATCGCCCTGTCTGAGGCGAAGCTGGGGATATTGCCAGCGGTAATCGGACCCTATGTCTACCGACGCGTCGGCAGCGCGCAGTTTCGGCGTCTCGCCACGCTTGCAGGCACCTTCGAGCCAGATGAGGCCCTGATGATTGGCATGGTCGACCAGATTTCCGCGAGCGCCGAGGAGGCGTCACAACTCGTCGACGAGGCCATCGAGACCGTGCTCACCACGGCCCCGGGCGCCGTCGTGGAGGCCAAGAGCCTGACCGATTCCTTCGACCGCTGGATGGGCACGGACGAGGAGCTGCGCGAGTGGGCGCTCGACAAGACCAGCGAGATGCGCGCCTCGGCCGAGGGCCAAGAGGGGCTTGCGGCGTTTCTCGAGGGTAGGAAGCCCGCCTGGTCTTCAGAGGATCAGGACGGCTGAGCATGCTTCCAGATTGGATGAGGGAGTCACCACGGCCGTTCACAACAGTCCTCGTGGCGAACCGCGGCGAGATCGCCGTTCGGGTGCTTCAGGCAGCTCGCGAGGCGGGTCTGGGCGGCATAGCCGTATTCTCCGATGCTGACGCCAACTCGCTCCACGTCGAGGTCGCAGACCAGGCCGTCCACCTGCCAGGGGGCACGCTCGATCAGACCTACCTCAACGGGGATGCCATCATAGAGGCTGCCACGGTATGTGGGGCCGAGGCGATACATCCCGGTTACGGCTTCCTCTCCGAGAGGGCGGACTTCGCACGCGCCGTCGAGGCAGCGGGATTGGTCTGGATCGGCCCTCCGGGAGAGGCCATTGAGGCCATGGGCGACAAGGTGTCAGCCCGGCTTCTGATGATCGACTCTGGGGTTCCTGTCATTCCGGGGGAGGAGATGGCCGTGGAGGAGGACGCCGACCACCTAGGGGTGCTTGCTTCCGCTGCCGCGAGGGTAGGCTACCCCCTGCTGCTCAAGGCGAGCGCCGGCGGCGGCGGCAAGGGCATGCGCTCGGTCAGAGAGCCGAGGGCGCTGCGCGCGGAGTACGAAGCGGCTGCCAGAGAGGCCGCAGCGGCCTTCGGCGACGGCACCATCTACATCGAGAGGCTACTCACTGGGGCGCGACACGTCGAGATACAGGTGATGTGTGACCGGCACGGCGGTGCCATACACCTCAACGAGCGCGACTGCTCCGTCCAGCGACGATTCCAGAAGGTCATCGAGGAGGCTCCCTCGCCTGCCGTCTCCCCGGAAATCCGCAAGGCCATGGGGGAGGCTGCCGTCACCGCAGCCAGGTCCGTCGGCTACATCGGCGCTGGGACGGTGGAGTTCCTGCTCTCGGGCAACGGGCAGTTCCACTTTCTGGAGATGAACACCCGCCTGCAGGTCGAGCACCCGGTTACCGAGCTGACCACCGGCATCGACCTGGTCCAGAAGCAGTTCGAGGTCGCCGCAGGCCTGCCGTTGGGCATAGACCAGCCCGAGGTCAAGCAGAGCGGCCACGCCATCGAGGCGCGAATCTACGCCGAGGACCCCCGAAGTGGGTTCCTTCCATCGACCGGACGGCTCGTGATGTGGCAGGCCCCCGTGGGACCGGGAATCAGGGTCGACTCCGGGGTCCGGCAGGGCGACGAGGTCACCATCGACTTCGACCCGATGCTCGCCAAGCTCATCGTCCACGCCCCAGACCGTCACGCCGCTATCCGAAGGCTCGACACCGCCTTGGCCGATTTCGTGGCCCTAGGAGTGCAGACTAACATCGGCTTCCTGCGCAGCCTCGCTGCGCACCATGCCTTCCAGAGCGGCGGCGCAGACACCGACTTCTTGGCCAATACGGCCCCTGAGGAGCTCTCGGGACCGGATGCCGACAAAGGGTCCCTCGTGGCGATTGCGGCAGCCGCACAGAGGCTCGGCCTCGACCGTGCCCAAGCAGACCCTGCGGCCGGTGCCGTCGACGAGCACACCGGCCATCCGGGAGACCCGTTCAGGACCCTGCGGAGGTCCTTCCCCTGAGGTGATAGCATGGAGTGGAGCGTCGGAGGTGACTCGAGCAGGTACAAAGCTGCCTTGGGTGAGGAGGACGGCAGGGTCCGGATTTCGACGCTCTCGCAAGATGGGGTCGATGTGGATACGCCCAACGTAGTGGTCGTTCGGGACGAGAAGCAGGGCAGGCTCAGGGTCGAGGTGGACGGCAGGCCGAGGCTCGTTCACGTGGCCAAGTCAGAGGATGCCTGGTGGATCCACATGGACGGTCACACTCACGTGGTCCACTGCCACGAGCAGGGCAGTTCGGGCCCCTCGACCAGCGCGGGCAGCCTAACGGCTCCGATGCCGGGAACGATCCTCGAGATGCTGGTCAAGCAGGGACAGCGGGTCCGCGAGGGACAGACCCTGCTAGTCATGGAGGCCATGAAGATGGAGCACAGAATCCAGGCGCCGAAGGCGGGCGAGGTGACTAAGGTGTACTACGAGCAGGGCGAACGGGTCGACATGGGCAGCGTCCTGATTGAGATAGGCGAGTAGTATTTCTCCACTACTGGCTAATATCGGAAAATCAACGTCTCCTTGGCCTTGTGAGTGCGACAAGTAGCAGGGCGCTGAGCGCGATCAGCAGAACGAATACCATCGGTGGACCATCTTCCCACCTATCGGCGTCCAATGGGTAGACGTCTGAGTTGTCGCCGTGGCTGTCGCCGTCAGAGTCGTGCTGCTCCGATGGGTCTTCTGGGAACGCGTCTAGATTGTCGCCAACCCCGTCTACGTCCGTATCGCTGGACTCCTTGGGATTATGCGGGAACGCGTCCGAGTTGTCACCCACCCCGTCTAGGTCCGAGTCGGAAATCTCACTGGCATCCATGGGAAAGGCATCGAGGTTGTCGCCCACCCCGTCCCCATCGGTGTCAGTGGTCTCCGTGGCGTCCTCGGGGAATGCATCTGAGTTGTCTCCCACCCCGTCGCCGTCCGAGTCGATGGTCTCCGCGGGGTCATCGGGGAATGCGTCCGCGTTGTCACCGACCCCGTCGCTATCTCTGTCCGCCCACTCCGCGGGGTCCTCGGGGAAGGAGTCCGAGTTGTCGCCCACTCCGTCGTCATCGCCGTCCGAAGTCTCATTTGCGTCCAGCGGGAAGGCGTCCGCGATGTTGCCTACGCCATCCCCGTCGGCATCGCCCCACTCGCTGGCATCCATCGGAAAGGCATCGAGGTTGTCGCCCACCCCGTCCCCATCGGTGTCAGTGGTCTCCG
>UINC01000992.1_pt1 | contig 33731 bp, 29 predicted proteins | sample 5385821 | NCBI WGS metagenome assembly UINC01 (sample SAMEA4666929, study PRJEB26691) | marine metagenome | isolation source: Pacific Ocean | place: Pacific Ocean | collected 2011-10-13 | reverse complement strand
GAATTAAAAAACTCCAGTATAATTGTAGTGGAAGGAACAGTGTATCCTCTATTAAATAGGCTTAAAAAACTTGGATACATTCAACATGTTTGGAGAGAATCAAATCAAGGTCCACCAAGAAAATATTATTCAATTACATATAATGGAACTTTACATGTGAAGGAATTATTGATTTCTTGGAATGAAATAGATATATCTGTAAAAACCTTATTAAAATCAAAATAAATGTTGTCTTTTTTAGACGCATTCTATATTAATTATATTTTATGTAATAAAATAATAAAAAAGGGTAAATTTGGGCACCATTATTGATATTTAAGGTATGAACAACATAATAATCAGAAGACCATGATTCAGATAAAAGATTTACATAAGTCCTATAAAATGGGATCTAATTCTTTACATGTTTTAAAGGGAATAAATTTTAATGTTAAAGAGGGAGAGTTAGTTGCTATTATGGGATCATCAGGATCGGGTAAGTCAACGCTGTTGAATATTTTAGGAATGTTGGATCTTTTAGATAAGGGAACTTATGATTTAGATGGGGTTCCAATTAAAGATTTAGATGAAACCAAAGCAGCAAATTACAGAAACAAATTTCTTGGCTTTGTATTTCAATCTTTTAATTTGATTAATTATAAAACTGCTTTAGAAAATGTAACCCTTCCTTTGTATTATCAGGGTGTAAACAGAAAAGAAAGAGAAGCTACAGCTTTAGAATATTTGGATCAATTTGGTTTAAAAGAATGGGCAAATCACCTTCCAAGCGAACTTTCAGGAGGGCAAAAACAAAGAGTTGCTATTGCAAGAGCAATGGTTACCCAACCAAAAGTATTATTGGCAGATGAGCTTACAGGGGCATTGGATTCAAATACATCAAAAGAAGTTATGGCGTTGATTCAGGAGATTAATAAAAATGGGAAAACAATTTTAGTTGTGACTCATGAAGCGGATATTGCAAAAATGTGTTCAAGGATTGTCAGACTGAAGGATGGAATCATTATGGAAGACAAAAAGAATAAAATGGTAAAAGCTATATAATGTTTAGTAGGGATCGTTGGTTAGAAATTTTTGATACAATTAAAAAGAATAAGCTTAGAACTTTTCTTTCAGGATTTACTGTGGCTTTAGGTATTTTAATCTTTGTAGTTCTTTTTGGATTTGGAAACGGTTTAGACAATACCTTCGATAAATATTTTAAAGATGATGCTTTAAATACAATGTGGATTAATACTGGAAGGACATCTAGACCTTATATGGGATATAAAGCCAATCGACAGATTGAATTTGATAATGATGATTTAGAGGATATCTCATCAAGATTTGCGTTTTATATTGACGGTATTACTCCAAGAATTTCATCAAGTGGAAATATAGGATATAAATTAAAATCTAATAATTATTCCGTAAGAGGAGTGGCCCCTTCTCATCAAAAAAATGAAATGACCATAATGATGCAGGGAAGGTATATAAATGGTTTGGATGTGGATAATAAAGAGAGAAATGTGGTTATTGGAAGATTAGTAAAACAAGATTTATTTGGAGACGAAGATGCATTAGGAAAATTTGTTTCTGGAGAAGGAAGATCTTGGAAAGTCATCGGAGTTTTTCAAGATGATGGAGGAGATAATGAAGAAAGAATAGTATATGTGCCATACACTACATTACAGTTGATTCAAAAAAATACTGATAAATTAAGACAGATCATTATTTCCTATAAGCCTGAAATTGGTTATGGTGGAGCAGTTGCTTTTGAAGATAAAATAAAGAAATATTTAAAGCAAAAGAAATTCATTGATCCTAGAGATCCCCGTGGAATTTTTATCAGAAGTGCTGCGTCAGAGTTAAAAGAGAATGATCAATTCAAAAGTGCACTTTCATCAATAATTTTATTTGTTGGCATTGGGACTTTATTGGCGGGTATTATAGGAATTTCCAATATAATGGTTTTTGTTGTTAAAGAAAGAACAAAGGAACTTGGAATTAGAAAAGCGATTGGAGCAACTCCCAGTTCAATAATAGGAATGATTATTCAGGAGGCAATATTTATTACTACTATTTCAGGATATGTTGGATTATTAGTTGGAATAGGAATATTAAAATTAATTGGAAACACATTAGAAGCAGATTACTATATTACAGATCCATACGTAGATTTGAATACTGCAATTTTAGCAACTTTTTTATTAATTGGTTTTGGAGTTTTAGCAGGTTATATTCCTGCTAAAAGAGCAGCTAGAATTAAACCTATTGATGCTATAAGAGATAATTAGAATGAAAAGAATATTTGATAAAGATACATGGCAAGAAATTTTTGGATCTATCCAAAAAAATAAAGTTAGAACTATCATTACAATGATAGGAGTTCTATGGGGAATTTTTATATATATTGCCCTATCAGGCTCTTCAAAAGGATTGGATAATGGATTTGAGAGAGCATTTCAATCAATAGCTTCCAATAGTATTTTTGTTTGGGCTCAATCTACAAGTATACCCTATGGTGGATATAAATCCGAAAGGCGTATACAGTTAAAATTGGGAGACGTAGAAATTCTTAAAAAAAGAGTAAAAGGAATTAAATTTATTGCACCTAGAAATGTGGCTGGAGTTTTTGGTTCAGCAGGAGGAAATATTGTTAGAGGAACTAAAACAGGAACATATTCTATTTATGGCGAGTTTCCAGAATATATTAAAATAGCAACTTCGAAAATATATGATGGAGGAAGGTTTATCAATGAGTCTGATATAAAAAATGAAAGAAAAGTATGCGTAATTGGTGAAAGAACTCAGCTAGAACTTTTTGAAGAGAATGAAAATCCAATAGGTCAATTTATAAGTATAAATAAAATTAATTTTAGAGTAGTTGGAGTACATAAGTTTGTACAAGGTGGAGGTTTTGGAGATGATGGCGATATATATATCCCTTTTGCAACATTTAGAAAAATATTTAACACTGGAGATAATGTTGGTTGGTTTATGATTGCAGCATATGAAAATATTGATGGATTAAAAGTAGAGAAAGATATTAAGGCAACTCTAAAGGAAATACACACAATACATCCAGATGATGAACGAGGAATTGGAGGGTTTAATCTTGGAGAAGTTTTTACAAAAACTATGAACTTTGCTAATGGTCTTACCTTTTTATCATTGGTTGTAGGAATTGCAACTATTCTAGCTGGAGTAATTGGAATTGGGAATATTCTATTGATTTCAGTTAAAGAAAGAACAAAAGAAATTGGAATTAGAAGAGCATTAGGGGCTACTCCGTCGGAGGTTAGATCTCAAATTATTTTAGAATCAGTTTTTTTAACTGTTCTAGCTGGCATAATTGGAATAATTTTAGGAGCATTAGTTTTATTTGGAATAAATGCCGCAACGGTAGATATGACAGATTTCCCTTACACTAACCCAACAGTGCCAATTCCATATGTTTTGGGAGCATTATCGCTAATGATAATTTTGGGAATACTGATTGGAATGATTCCAGCACAAAAGGCAGTTAATGTTAAACCCATTGATGCATTAAGAGAAGAATAAAAGAATAAAAGAATAAAAGAATAAATAAATAAATAATATGAAATATTTAAAACACATTGGAATTACATTATTAATCTTAGGCATTTTATTTGCCAGCGCTTTCTTTATTAAATCTAATAGCAAGTCTTCAATTGTATATGATACACAAACATTAATAACTACAAGTATTGAAGAAAAAATTGTAGCAACAGGCAAAGTATTACCCGAGGATGAGGTAAATATTGTACCTCAAATTGCTGGAATTATTCAAGAGATTTATGTAGAAGAGGGAGATGAAATTTTTGCTGGTGATTTAATAGCAAGGATTAAAGTAGTTCCTAATGAGCAAACACTTAATAGTGCAGAAGGAAGAGTTAAAAATGCACAAATTGTAATGAAGAATTCAAAAATTGAGTTTGAAAGAAATAAGGCGTTATTTAAAAAAGAGATTATATCAGAACAAGAGTATAATTCTTCTGAATTACGCTATAATCAGGATATGCAAAACTTATCCAATACAAAAAGTGATTTACAAATAATAAAACTTGGTTCTTCTGGGGAATCTAGTATAACTAACACTAATATTAGAGCAACAGTTTCAGGAACTATTTTAGAAATCCCTGTAGAAGAGGGTGATCAAGTAATTCAAGCCAATACATTTAATGCGGGGACCATTATAGCTACAATAGCAGATTTAAATAAAATGATTTTTGAAGGACAAGTTGATGAGGGTGAAGTTGGAAAATTGAACGTCGGTATGCCATTAATTGTCACTTTAGGAGCAATTGAAAATAAAGAATATGAAGCTGAGTTAAGATTGATAGCTCCTAAAGGAACGGAGGTTGCAGGAGCAATTCAATTCAAAATAGAAGGAGAGGTTTATTTAGATGATGAATATGTAGTGAGGGCTGGATATAGTGCTAACGCATCAATTGTTACTGATAAAAAATCTGATGTTACAGCTATTAGTGAAGCATTATTACAATATGACTCAAAAACAAAAAAACCTTATGTAGAAGTGGAAACATCAAATCAAAAGTTTGTAAGAAGAGATGTTAAATTAGGAATCTCTGACGGAGTAAATGCTGAACTTTTAAGTGGAGTAAAAAAATCAGATAAAATAAAAGTTTGGAATAAAACTGAACCTGTTAAAAGAGGTGAAACTGAAACCCCTTCTGATGACCGTTCTTATGATTAAAAAAAATATTATATGAAATTATTAAAGTACTTATTTATAATTATTGTTCCAAATATTCTAATTGCTCAAAAATCATGGACATTGCATGAGTGTGTTGATAGAGCATTAGAAATGAATATTTCAATTAAGCAATCCAAATTAAATTATGCTGGATCTGAAATTGAAAAACAAGGAGCAATTGGAAATTTTTTGCCTAATATAAATATTGGAAGTAGCCATTCTTGGAATGTTGGTTTGAACCAAAATATTACTACTGGTTTACTAGAAAATGTAACTACTCAGTTTTCATCCATGAATCTAAATATGAATATTAATATTTATAGTGGACTTCAGAACGTAAAAAGACTACATAGAGCTAATTTATCCATTCTTGCTAGCCAGTATCAGCTGGAAGATATGAGTGAGAATGTTGCCCTTTTAGTTGCAAATTCATATCTGCAAATTTTGTTTAGCAAAGAATCACTTGCTGTTCAAGAATTACAATTAGATATCACTTTAAAGGAATTAAAAAGGATTAAAGAATTAGTTGATTCAGGTGTTGTTCCAAAAGGGGATTTATATGAAATTAAAGCTAACCTAGCATCTCAAGAAAAAAACTTAGTAGATGCTAAGAATAGTTATTATTTATCTAAAATAGTTTTAGCTCAACTTTTATTGATTGATGATTATGAAAACTTTGAAATCGCTAATGAATCTTATGATATTCCTATTTCAGATGTAATGAATAGAACCCCACAAGAGATATTTAGCTATGCGGTTTCAAATAAAAAAGAAATTAAAATTTTTGAAACTAATGTTGAGATTGCAAAAAAAGATTTGGAAATATCTAAAGCCCTTTTAAAGCCAAGTTTATCAGCTTTTTACTCATATAGCTCTAGAATCGGATACTCTGATAGATTGGTTCCAACTGGTGAAATTGAATATGCTCCAATTGGAGTAGTAGAAGGTACAGGTGAAAGAGTAATTGCACCTTATACAAAAATGGGTATAGCTAATCCACTCTCTTTTTCTGAACAGTTTGATTTAAATGCTGGCCAAAACTTTGGATTAAGTTTATCAATTCCAATTTTAAATAATTTGTCTAGAAGGTCCAACGTTAACCAAACTAAAGTTAATATTTTAAGAAGCGAAAACTCTTTGCTGCAAAAAAAATTAGATTTAGAAAACACAGTCAATCAATCTTTCAATGATGCGAAAGGAGCTTTTAAGGCATATGAAGCATCTCAAAAGTTAGTTGATGCAAGAGAACTAGCATTTCAATATGCTCAAAGCAAATTTGAGGTAGGAGCAATGAATTCTTTTGATTTTACTCAGGCAAAACAAAGATATGAGCTAGCACAGTCAGAACTTATAAGAACAAAATATGATTATATTTTTAAACTTAAAGTTTTAGAGTTTTATTTTGGAGTTCCTATTACTGTTAAGTAACCTTTAAAATGTCTTATATTCTAAATATAGAATCTTCTACTACTAACTGTTCTATTTCTTTAGCTTTAAATGGTAAAGTAATTACTATAAAAGAGAAAAATGATAAAAGCTATTCCCATTCAACTAAATTGCATTCTTTTATAGATGAAGTTTTAAAAGAATCAAATGTTTCAATTAGAGAATTATCAGCTATTGCTGTAAGTAAAGGACCTGGTTCTTATACTGGTCTGAGAATCGGAGTAGCAACAGCGAAGGGTTTATGTTATGCTTTAGATTTACCTTTGATTTCTGTTTCTACTCTTCTTATTCTTGCCAAACAAATAAAAGTAGAGAGCGGTTTAATTATTCCTGTTATGGATGCTAGAAGAGACGAAGTATATTCTGCTGTTTTTGATTCTTCTTATGATTCTATTAGAGAAGTCCTAGCTCAAATTATAACTAAAGATTCTTTTCGGGAATTAATTTCAAGGAATAAACTATTTTTTGTTGGAAATGGTCAGGAAAAATGTAAGAGATTAATTAAAAACAATTCAAATTTAATTTTTTCTAGTCACGAGACCTTTCCCTCCTCTAATGAGATGGCTGGTTTATCTTTTGAGAAATTTAAAAACTCAAAATTTGAAGATATTGCATACTTTGAGCCAGATTATTTAAAAAACTTCATACCTGGCTAGATTTAGCCATTTATTGCATTTACATCAGAAATCATTCCTGGAAGCATTTGTTTTAACATATTTTCAATTCCATTCTTAAGAGTTACAGTTGAGGAAGGGCAACCACTGCAAGCACCCTGTAAGATCACATTTACATTTTTAGTTTCTTTATCATATGACTGGAATACAATATTTCCACCATCAGAAGCCACTGCTGGTTTTACATGTTGTTCAATTATTTCAATTATTTGTTTGGAAACATCGTCAACATTTTCAGGATTGACTTCAATTTGATTAAAATTTTCTTTAAAGAGCTCTTCATGAATTAAAGTATTTCTATCTTGAATAAAAGTTCGAATAAATTCTCTAACATCCATAACATTTTCATCCCAATTTGAATTGGAATCTTGAGTAATTGATATAAAATTAAAATCTAAAAAAACTTCTTTAACAAATGGAAAACTGAATAATGATTGAGCTAAGGGAGCATTTTCTGTTTCATTAGCATTTTTAAATTCATAAACATCGTCTACTATTTTTTTATTCACTACAAATTTCATGACATTAGGATTTGGAGTGCTTTCAGCATAAACAGTGGTTGGTGAAGGATTTTTTACATCACTATTACTAACTGATCCTCCATCATTAAGAAAATCTTGAATTTGTTTACACAACTCATTTTGAACTTCCTCCCAATTCAAAATATTTAGTTTTTCTATATATATAGAACGTTTATTAAGAATTACGTTTTTTACAAATGGCAAATAAAAAATTTGTTGGATTAAAGGAAAATCTTTTGCCTCTTCAATTTTTTCAAATACAATTCTTTTATCAGATAAAAATTTATTTGAATAGAATTCTAATTCCTCCTCTCTACTAGTTTCTTTAAATTTAATAATATGCTTCTCCATTTAAATTGAGTTTATTGCAAATTTATTATTTAAAATCATATTAAGTGATTTTGGAGATCCATTGCAATAAAATGAATATTTGACTTCAATCAAATTACTTTCTATATTATTTTTTTCAATTAATTTCTTTGTTTGCTTTGCAACAGCTTTTCCGCTATCTATTATTTTTATATTTTTTGGAATTAATGACCTTATAGTTTTAATTAATAAAGGATAATGAGTACAGCCTAGTACTAGATGATCTATTCCTTTATTAACCATTGGAAATAAATATTTTTTTAGTTTTTTTTCTATTTTGTCACCATCAAAAAATCCTTTTTCAATTAATTCAACTAGTCCCTCTGCATTTTGTTCAATTATATTAATATTTTTTGCATAGTCATTTACAGTATTACTAAAAAGTCTACTAGACAAAGTCCCTTTTGTTGCCAAAACACCAACCATTCCACTTTTTGTTTGTATTGCTGCAGGCTTTATTGCAGGTTCAATTCCAATAAAAGGAATTTTAAAATTAGACCTTAATTCTTCTATACTGTTTGTTGTCGCTGTATTACAACCTACTACAATTAATTTACAACCATTATCAATTAAAAATCGAGTATTTGTAAAACTTAGTTTTTGAATTTTATCTTTTGATTTATTTCCATATGGAGAATTGAAATTATCAGAAAAATAAATGATATTTTCATTAGGTAAAATTTTCTTTATGGAATTTAATATGGTAATCCCTCCAATTCCTGAGTCAAAGATTCCTATAGGTGAGTTATTCATTAAACAAAAATAAAAAAACTACCTAATGAATTTAGGTAGTTTAAAAGTTTAAAAATTTACAAGAATAATTTTAGAATCCTAGCTCTACTTTTACTTCTTCCATTAAATCTTTTCCTTCAGCTAAAATTAAGCTTCCCCCTTCAGTAGCATCAATTACATAGTCAAATCCTTGTGCTTTAGCTACTTTTTGAATTGCAGCTTTTGCTTTATCAATAAGAGGTTTTAGTAAATCAGCTTGTTTTTTTTGAATATCCTGAGATGCAGTTTGTTGATATTGCTGAATGTTTTGTTCCATTCCTGCTAATTCTTTTTGACGAGCTTGATTTGTAACTTCAGTTTGATTTTGAGCATCTGCAGAATAAGTTTGAAGTTTAGTTTGATATTCTTTCATAGAAGCTTCAATTTCTGTAGCATAGGTTTTTTGAAGTTTTTCAAGTTGAGCCTGAGCTTCTTTAACTTCTGGCATTTCACTAATTAAAGCTTGTGAATTAATATGCGCAACTTTGCTTTGCGCACTCATTGTAACAATTGCAAATAAAAATAAAATAGGACTTGATAATGTTTTAAAAGTTTTCATTTTTTAACTTTTTTTAGGGTTATTTTTTCTTTTTTCTTAATTCTAAAAGACTATCTCTTCTTTTTTGATAGGCTTTTCTTTTTTCATCTCTTTGCTTTAAAAGCAATTCTCTTTTGGCCTTTACTTCCTCGGCTTTTTTGACCTTTTTTTCTTCTATTAATTTCTTCTTAGCTTCATACTCAGGATTGACTTTTTCATCGTCAAATTCTAGATTAAGCTTTTCAAGTTTCTCTGTTCTTAGAATACTTTTTAAAACCAGGTCGCTAATATCGTATTTTTTTTCGGAATAAAACAGAATTGCATCAGCAGATTGATCGAAAATTTTATCAAACTTTTTTTGCTTTGATATAGTTTCCACAACATTTAGAACTTGATCTTGTATTGGACGGATAAGTAATAGTTCTTGCGTTACCCAATCTCCATTTACTCCAAATCGTTTTATTTGGTAATCATTAAGTTGCTTTTCCTCAAATTCAATTTCTGATTCTCTATCTTCGATAATGTCATATGTAAGAAGAGGTCTTTCAATTTCTAAACTATCTTTAAGTACTTTTATTTCAGCTTTTATAACTTCAATTTCTTTTTTCCATTTGCCAATCTTTTCCTCTAATTGAGCATTTGCTGTTTTGTAATCTTCCATTTGAGATAGAATATATTCCATATTTATATAACCAATTCTTTCTGTTTTTTGTGAAAAGGAAAAATTAACAGTTAAAAAACAGCTAATTAACATATATAGAAGGGAAAACCTATTCATTTTTTTTTATTTAGTTAATATAACGTAATAATTCTAAAATTGTTGTCCGATTACAAAGTGTGTTTCCCAGCCGTGAGCTGAGAGATCTCCGGCATATTGGTTATCTAATCCATAACCAAAGTCAATACCTAATAATCCAAATGCAGGCATAAATATTCTTATTCCAAGACCAAGAGACCTTTTGCCATAAAAAGGATTAAATTCTCTAAAACTATTGAACCCGTCTCCTGACTCTAGGAATGTAAGTGCAAATATAGAAGCAGAGGGTTTAAGAGTTATAGGGTATCTTAACTCTATAGAAAACTTATTGTATATAGTAGAACCATCTTGACTAGAAAGAGATTGATTAGGGTAACCCCTCATACTAACTGTTTCCCTTCCATCCATGGCATATTGTGACATTCCATCTCCTCCTAGGAAAAATCTATCAAATGGAATTATTCCTCTATCTTGATTATATGCACCTAAGAATCCAAACTCAGCATGAGTTTTTAAAACAAACTTATCTATTATTTTAGTATACCAGCTTCCTTTAAAGTTTATTTTATAAAATTCTAACCATTTGTATTTTTCCTGATCAATTTTAGCTTGATCTGGCGTGCCATCATTATTTTGAAATTCTGATTGGTTTTTTAAATCAGCATAATCAACACCATTAAATAAAGAGTATGGCAAAGTAAATTTTCCTCTTATTTCAAACATCGATCCACCCATTGGAAAAACAGGATTAGTATAGGTGTTATTTCTAGTTAAAGCTGCAGTATACGCAATGTTATGAGACTTACCATCCCCAAATGTAAAAAGGCCAGTATAATAGTTATTCATATCATAAAATTGATAACTAAGTGCTTGAGAAAATAGAAAATAATCGTCAGGCACTCTCAATCTTTTAGCTAAACCAATTGTAAGTCCAGATATTTTAAAATATTGATTTTTATTAGCTTGACCTGTATAATAATCGTATCTAAATTGTTTAGTTTGAGAAATAGAAAAAGAAAATTGAGTAGGTTCTTTTCCACCTAACCAAGGGTCAGAAAAAGAAAAACTTTGCGTACTATAAAATCGATTTGCCTGGAGTCTTAAAGATAAGCTTTGGCCATCTCCCATTGGAACAGGCTTATAGGCCGCCTTATTTTTAAGTCCTCTCACAGAAAAATTATTAAATGACAAACCTAATGTTCCAATAAATCCACCACCACCATAGCCTCCTTGTAATTCAACCTGACTAGCTCCTTTTTCAACTAACCCATATTGAATATCAACTGTTCCATTATTTGGATCTACATTTTTAAAATCAGGACTTATCTGTTCAGCATCAAAAAATCCCATTTGTCCCAGTTCTCTTACTGTTCTTACTACTTTATCTTTACTGTAAAGCTCTCCTGGTTTAGACCTTAGTTCTCTATATATTACATGGTCATTAGTTCGAGTATTCCCAACAACGGAAATTTTATTAAAGTAAGCTGGCTTACCTTCAATTATCCTAATCTCAAAATTAATAGTATCATTTATGGCGGAAACTTCTACTGGATTTATGGTAGAGAATAAGTACCCATTGTTTTGATATAAATTTGTTAAATCTTCTCCATCAGGTTTAGTATTGTCTGCAATTCTCTTTTTTAATAAGACTCCATTATAGGTGTCCCCAGTATATAAACCTAATACTCTTGCTAATTGAGTATCGCTATAAACAGTATTACCTAAAAAGGATATTTTTCCAATATAATATTTATTTCCTTCTTGCATATCAAGGTTAAGAGTAATATTTTTTTTATCAATTATTACAGAATCTTTTTTTATTCTAGCATCTCTATATCCTTTTTCTTTATAAAAATCTAGAATAGAAGTTAAATCTTCTTTATAATCCTTTTCAATAAATTTTGATTTTTTCCAAAACCTCCCCAAGAATTTAGTCTTGGTGTTTTTCATTTGTTTTTTTAGCTTCTTAGATTTAAAAATTTCATTTCCAACAAAATTGATTTTATCAATTTTTACTTTGTCCCCTAAATCCACATGAATAAGCATTTTACTGTAATTAACTTCAGTTGTATCAGGTTTAATATCTATAGAAACTTTAGTATTCAAAAAGCCATCCTTTTTATATTTATTTACAATATAATTTTTTGTAGTTTTTAAAAAATTTTGTGTGATTTTTTTTCCTTTTTTGAGCTCTGTTTCAGAAACAATAGTTTCTATTTTAGATTTTTTTAATCCAGTAATTTTATATTCTGAAAGTGTAGGTAATTCTTCTATTACTATTTCTATGCTAGCTTTTTCACCATCAATATTTTTTAGATAAAAATTGATATCACTAAAAAGATCTAATTTCCATAATTTATTAATTATTGCACTGATTTCTTCACCAGGAATTCTTATTTTTTGTCCTTTTCTTAATCCAGTATAAGTGACGACTGTTTGTTCGTTAAAGCTTTTTAACCCTGAAACAGAAATTTCTTCAAGAATGTATTCATTTCCTTTTATAAAAGACTTTTCTTGAGCAGATATTGAAAAGCTTAACATTAAAACTAAAACTATTAAATGCTTTTTTAAAATCTTTAAAAAGAATCGTTTCAATTTATTTTTATTCAGTAATTTTTCCAAATCTTCTTTCCCTTTTTTGATAACTAACAACTGCATTAAAAAAATCTTCTTTTTCAAAATCTGGCCAAAGAATATTAGTAAAGTAAAGTTCTGCATAGGCAATTTGCCATAATAAAAAGTTACTTATTCTATATTCTCCTCCCGTTCTGATCAAAAGATCTACGTTTGGCAAATTTCGGGTGTAAAGATGCTCATTTATTATCTTTTCATCAATTTTTTCTTCAGAAATTATGTTATTTTTAACTTTATTAGAAATATTTTTAATTGCTTGACTTAATTCTTGCCTTGAACCATAGCTTATTGCTAGAGTTAAAACAAGTTTTTTATTTTTAGAAGTTTTAAGAATGACTTTTTTAAGTATTTCTTTAGATTTCAAATTAAGAGAGTCCAAATCTCCAACGGCACAAAGCTTTATGCCATTCTCCATGAGACTTGGCAGCTCTTTTTCTAAGGAATTTACTAATAAATTCATTAAACCATCAACCTCTATTTTTGGTCTTTTCCAATTTTCCATTGAAAAAACAAATAGAGTTACATTTTTAACTCCAATTTCAATTGATCCAGAAATGCATTCTCTTACAGATTTAGCACCATTTTTATGACCAAAGATTCTTTTCTTCCCAATTTTTTTTGCCCATCTACCGTTTCCATCCATAATAATGGCAATATGATTAGGAATTTGGGATTTTAAAATTTCTTTTTTCAATTAATAATTAATTTGGACAATAACATGGTTCAAAACCAAAAATATAAGTTAATGTAAATCCTGTAAAAACATACCAATCTTGACTCAGATTACTCCCAAAAGCTTTTTGAGAATAAAGTTCCATGTTTTTATACTGTGGATAACTACCATCTAAATTATCTGTAAAAGTGTGTTTAGCAGAAATCTCAAACCCAACTACAAAATCTCGAAGAGGTTTTATTTTATAACCTACAGTAATTGGAATAGAGAAAGTAGAATTTTCACCATACTTTCTAGCTGTAGACACTCCTATTGGATAATGAAGAGCATCATATCTTAAATAGTTTATGCCTGTATGGACATAAGGAGTCATTTGTAATGCATCATTCTTTAAATCAAATTCAAAAAAATTAAAATCTATGCCTAATCCAAATTCAGCTGAAATTTTATTTTCAAATCTTTTACCTCTTTGATTTCTGTATGCAGCACTATTAGGCCATAAATCATTACTTGCAATTTTAGCATAGTTAAACTGAACTCTCCCACCTATTCTATTATTAAAATTTTTCCTATAAAGAATTCCAAAAACAGTCTTTGTAGATTTATCTAGATCCCATATTTTTAAAACGGAACTTTTAAATTTTAATGGGTCTATATATGTTGTTGGCCCTACATCTCCAATATAATTTGTTGCTCCAAAAAAAACTCCAAGCTCATTATTTTGAGACAAAGAGTTAAATGAAACAAAAAAAACAGATATATATAAAATGTTTTTATTCATAAACAATTCACAAATATAAAAAAACCAACCTCTAATGAACTGGAAACATGATAAAATAAGATTTTATAAATTTCTTTTATCTTCTCCCCAAAGAAGTTTGTTTCTTAAAGTTTTATAAAAGTTGTCTTGAAATAAATGTGCTATTCTAATTTTAAAACTTGCTTTTTTTATTTTGATTATAGTATCATTTTGCAAAGAAATTATTCGAGAATCTAGAGATAATAAATGAAATTTTTCTCTTCCAGAAACGGATAATTCAATTTCTGTATTATCAGGGATAATAATTGGCCTTGCATTTAAATTATGGGGAGCTATTGGAGTAAGAGCAATAGCTTTACTTAGAGGACTCATAATTGGGCCACCACAACTTAATGAATATCCCGTAGATCCAGTTGGAGTGGATATTATTAATCCATCTGCCCAATAAGAATTTAAATATTCTCCATTAAGGTTTGTTTTGATTTTTATCATTGAAGTTGTGTTTTTTCTTCCTACACTAACCTCATTCAATGCAAATCTAAAATCTGGACTTTCTTTTTCTAGATCAAATTTAACTTCTAGTAAAGTTCTTTCTTCAACTTGAAATTTCCGTTTTATTATTTTCTCTAATTCAGTTTTTAATAATTCTTGATTTAGAGTTGCTAGAAATCCTAGTCTTCCTGTATTTATTCCAATAATAGGGATTTTCAAATCTCTAATAAATGAAACAGATCTCAAAAGAGTACCATCTCCACCAATTGTTATCATTAAATCAAATGAATTATCTAAATCTTTGTGAGATGAAAATGTTTTATATTCAAATTTTAAATTAGAATCCTTAATTAAGAGTTTATTAAACTCTTTCTCTATAAAAAAATCAAGACTGTACTTATTGCTTAAATCAAAAAGATCAAATAAAACCGAATTGGTATTTTTTCCGGCATGTTGACTGTATATAGCAATTTTCATTTTATAGAAGAATTCTATTGCAAATTATTAAAAAAAAGAGAACCCAGCACTTAAAAGTTTGTATTTTTGGAAAAAAAGAAATTGGTCAAATTAAGCGTAAATATTAATAAGATTGCAACTTTAAGAAATGCAAGAGGAGGAAATACTCCAAATTTGCTTAAGATGGCATCAGATATTCAGTCATATGGAGCAGATGGCATTACGATTCATCCCAGACCTGATCAAAGACATATTACTTATGAGGATGCTAATGAATTACCAAAAGTTGTTTACAAAGAGTTTAATATTGAAGGAAATCCAATAGATAAGTTTGTAAAGCTTGTATGTAAAATTAAACCAACTCAAGTAACTCTTGTTCCAGACGCGGTTGATGCCATTACTTCAAATTCTGGATGGGATACAATAAAAAATAAGAGCTTTCTAAAAGATGTTATTTCTGAATTTAAAAATCATGGAATAAGAACATCTCTTTTTGTGGATCCAAATTTAAAATTTATTGAAGGAGCAAAAGAAACAGGGGTTGATAGAATAGAATTATATACTGAATCATATGCTATTAATTTTGAAAAAGGAAATTTACAAGAGTTAAATAAATATGTAAAATCTTCCTTATTGGCCAACAAACTAAAATTAGGGATAAATGCTGGACATGACTTAAATCTTCAAAATATTCAATACTTTACAACCAATATGCCATTCCTAGATGAAGTATCTATAGGTCATGCAATAATTTCAGAATCTTTGTATTTGGGAATTGAAAATGTAGTGAATTTATATTTACAAAAAATGAATTGATGCTTTATTCTGGACATTGGGTTCATTCAGAAAATCCAGAAATTTTTTTTAATGAGACTAGGAATTTTTTAAAATCTTAAAAGTTGGTCAGCTTTCTAAAAAGACCTATTTTTACGCCCTAATTTTTAGATAAAACATGAAAATTACTCGAAAAGACATTGATAAGCTAAATTCGGTTTTAACAATTGATATTGTTAAAAAAGATTATGAATCAAATGTAGATAAAGTATTAATTGATTATAAAAAAAGAGCTAATATACCTGGGTTTAGAAAAGGCCATACTCCAATAGGATTGATCAAGAAACAATATGGACTCTCTGTAAAGGTTGATGAGGTAAATAAACTAATGCAAAAAACTTTAAATGATTTTTTAACTAAAGAAAATCTAGCTATTTTAGGGAATCCTATTCCTAAAGAAAATCTAAAATTAGATTGGAATTCTGACGAAATGTCCTTTGAATTTGAATTAGGTCTTTCTCCTGATTTTGAAGTTTGTTTTGATAATAATAAAGCAATTGATTTATATGAAATTGAAGCTGACAAAAAAATGATTGATAGTCAAATCACAAATATTCAAAGCCAATATGGAAAACTCGTTTCAAAATTAAATGTAGAAGACGGATTTGAGCTTAACGGGATTTTTAAAAATTCTGAATTAGAGGTTGAGAATTCTAGCACTTTTCAATTAAAAAATATTAAAGGAAAACTAAATATAGATTCCATTAAAAAAATGAAAATAGGCGAATCCATTGTATTAAAAACAAAGGGTTTATTTAATGAAGAATCAGATCTTACTTTTCATTTGAAATTAAATGAGAATAATAAAGATCAAATAAGTGATGTTGAATTTAGTCTAAATGAGATTAATGAAAGAATACCAGCTGATTTAGATCAGGATTTATTTGACAAGCTTTTTGGAAAAGATAAGATAAAATCTGTAGCTGAGCTTAGAAGAAAACTTAAGGAAGATGCAGAAAAGAATTTTTTAAACCAAGCAGACCAAAAATTATTGAATGATGTTACTGAATATCTAATTGATAATACAAAATTTAATTTACCACACACTTTTCTTAAAAAATGGATGCAAAGGGCAGGTGAAAAAAAATTAAGTAAAGAAGAAGCAGATGCAGAATATGAAAAATCTGAAAAAGGGTTAAGATATCAGTTAATTGAATCTAAAATCATTGAAAAGAATGAAATCAAAATTGATTTAGATCAAATCAAAAATTTCTCAAAAGAGTTGATTAAAAATCAAATGAAACAGTATGGACAATTAAATCCTGATGAAAAAGAACTGGAATCTATCTCACAAAGAATTCTTTCCAATAAAGATGAAGTTAAAAAGATTTCAGACCAACTTTTAAGTCAAAAATTAATTTCTTTATTTAAGTCAGAATTAAAGTTTAAAACTAATAAAGTTTCTTATGAGAAATTTCTTGAAATGGCTTATAGTAAAAATTAATTAACTTTATTACAAATATTTTTTATAATGTAAATATGGATTACTCTAAAGAATTTAAAAAATACTCAATAAAACATCATGGAATTAACTCATTATATTATGATGAGTTAGTTGGAAGTATGACTCCTTATATTATTGAGGAAAGACAATTGAATGTAGCACAAATGGATGTTTTTTCTAGACTAATGATGGATAGGATTATATTTTTAGGAACTGCCATAAATGATTCTATTGCTAATATTATTCAGGCACAACTACTTTTTTTAGAGAGTACAGATAAAGATAAAGACATTCAAATATATATTAATTCTCCTGGAGGTTCAGTATATGCAGGCCTAGGAATTTATGATACTATGCAGTTTATTAATCCAGAAGTTGCTACAATATGTACTGGTATAGCTTCTTCTATGTCAGCAGTTTTATTATGTGCTGGAGAAAAAGGAAAAAGATCTGGGTTAGAACATTCAAGAGTTATGATTCATCAACCTCTAGGGGGAGCACAAGGACAGGCTTCAGATATCGAAATAACAGCTAGAGAGATTGGAAAATTGAAAAAAGAATTATACGAAATAATTGCTAAACATTCTGGTCAGAAATATGATAAGGTTTATAGCGATAGTGATAGAGATTATTGGATGAAAGCTCCTGAAGCTAAAAAATATGGGATGATAGATGAAGTTTTAACAAAGAAATAAAACTTATGATTAGTTTTTTGTATTTTTTTAAATATACATTATGCCTGATAAAGATTTAATCTGTTCTTTTTGTGGATTAAGTAAAGTTCAAACTAATTTACTTGTTGCTGGTCAAGAAGCCCATATATGTGATAGCTGTATTGAGCAAGCATATGGAATTATTATTGAAGAATCTAAGAAAGAGGATTCTAATACTAATAAAGAAGAATTAATAATTGCAAAACCTAAGGAAATAAAACTTTTTTTAGATGATTATGTAATTGGACAAGAGCAAACAAAAAAAATAATTTCTGTAGCCGTATATAATCATTATAAAAGGCTTTATCAAAAAAAATCTGATGATACAATCGAAATAGAAAAAAGTAACGTTCTTATTGCAGGCGAAACCGGAACGGGTAAAACTTTAATAGCCAGAACAATCTCAAAAATGCTGAATGTTCCTTTAGCAATTGTTGACGCTACAGTTTTAACAGAAGCAGGCTATGTTGGAGAGGATGTTGAAACAATTTTAACTAGATTGCTACAAGCGGCAGATTATGATCAAAAAAAAGCAGAAAGAGGAATAGTCTTTATTGATGAAATTGACAAGATTGCTAGAAAAAACGACAATCCTTCAATCACGAGAGATGTTTCTGGCGAAGGTGTACAGCAAGCTTTATTGAAATTATTGGAAGGAACTGTTGTTAATGTTCCTCCTAAGGGCGGAAGGAAACATCCTGATCAAAAGTTCATAGAACTAGACACTCAAAATATTTTGTTTATTGCAGGTGGAGCTTTTGATGGAATTGAAAAAATTATTTCAAAAAGATTAAATATGCAAGTGGTTGGGTATAAAAGTTCCTCCAAAACATTAATTAATGATTCCAAAAATTTGTTGAGTTATATTTCACCTATGGATCTCAAAAGCTATGGACTTATTCCAGAAATAATAGGTAGATTACCAGTTTTAACTCATATGAATAGTCTAGATAAAAAATCATTAAGATCAATTTTAACTGATCCTAAAAATGCTATTGTAAAACAATATGAAAAACTTTTTGAAATGGATGAAATTAAAATTTCATTTACTGATAATGGTCTGGATTACATAGTTGAAAAAGCTTTAGAGTATAAACTTGGCGCAAGAGGTCTAAGATCCATATGTGAAATTGTACTAAATGATGCAATGTTTGAATTCCCTGGGTCCAAAAGAAAAAAATTAACAGTAGATAAGAACTATATTTATAATAAATTATCTAATTCTAAACTTAATGTTTTAAAGGCTGCATCCTAACAGTACGTTAATAATTCTTCTATTAATTTTCTGTCATTACAAAGTCTAGGAATTTTATTTTGACCACCTAACTTCTTTTTTTCTTTTAGCCAATCATAAAATTGATTTTTTCTAGCTACAATAATTTCGATTTCAGACATGGTAATATTTTTAAATCTTTTTGCTTTGTAATCAGTATTTGTGTTTTGAAGATTAATATCTAAATCTTTTTTGAATTTATTCAAATCTTTTGGAGGATTTTTGAATTCAATTAACCATTGATGAAACCCCGAATTTTTACCTTTCATGAAGTATGGAGCAGCTGTATATTCAACAATATTTAATTTATAAGTTAATAATGTTTTTTCTAAGGCAGTTTCAGCGTTTTCAATTATTAATTCTTCTCCAAATGCATTTATAAAGTTTTTTGTTCTTCCCGATATTTTTATCCTATAGGGGAATGTTGAGGTAAATTTAACTGTATCACCTATTTTGTATCTCCATAATCCAGAGTTTGTTGAAATAATCATTACATAGTTTACGCCAGTTTTAACTTGTGAAAGATTAATAACCTTTTCATTATGAGTCCCATAATAATTCATTTCTATGAATTCATAGAATATACCATAATCAAGCATTAATAATAATTCATTAGAATCATTAGAATCTTGTAAAGCAAAAAACCCTTCGGATGCATTATATGTTTCGTAAAAATTAACATTATTAGAAAAGATTTTTTTAAATTCTTGTTTATAAGGACTAAAATTTACTCCTCCATGAAAGTATACTTCAAGATTTGGCCAAACTTCATTAACATTTGTTTTTTTAGTTTCGTATAAAACATTGTTTAATAGTGTTAGCATCCATGATGGGACACCTGCAAGGCTAGTTACATTTTCATTTATTGTGTTTTTTATAACGGCATTAATTTTCTCATCCCATTTATCAATTAATGAAATTTGATTATTAGGAGTGCTAATCATTTCAGCCCAAATAGGAAGGTTATCAATTAAAATAGCAGATAAATCCCCAAAGTAATTGTTGTTGTTTTCATATATTTTTCTGCTTCCACCAAGTCTTAAAGATTTACCAGAAAATAAGTTTGAGTTAATATTATTGTTAATATATAAACATAAAGCATCTTTTCCTCCTTGAAAATGACATTTATCTAAGGTTTCACTACTAACAGGTATAAATTTACTTATAGAATTAGTAGTGCCACTAGATTGTGCAAACCATTTAATTGGCTCATTCCAAAATATATTTTGTTCTCCTTTAATTGATCGCTCAATGAAGTGATAAAATTTTTCATAATTAGTTATTGGAATTCTGTTTGTAAAGTCATCATAATTATTAATTGATTTGAAGTCATATTTTTTTCCGAATTCCGTATTTTTTGCACTATTTAATAAGTTCATTAATGTTTCGTTTTGAACTTCTATAGGATATTTCATAAATAATTCTATTTGATGAATGCGTTTTTTCAAAAACCATGACATAACAGTATTTAAGAAAGAAAAAGGCATTTTTATAGTATATTTATTATGTAAATTTAAATTAAATTTTTCAAGATGTTTAAAGGAGTTTTAACAAAAATGAAAGTAGAATTGAATCAAAGTGTAGATTACTTTCTTGATTTTAAAAATGATTTTCTTCACATTAACGCATTAATTGGGAAAAAAATAAAGTTAAAACATAAGGGGTATGAATGTCTTAATTGTCAATCTAATCAAGTTATTTATAGACAAGGTTTTTGTAAAAATTGTTTTTTTGAAATGCCAAGCACTGCAGATTGGATAATGAAACCTGAACTGAGCAAAGCACATTTAAATATTGAAGAAAGAGATTTAGAATTTGAAAAAGAAGTTCAATTAAAACCTCATATTTTATATTTAGCCTTTTCTAGTTCTATTAAAGTTGGGGTGACAAGAAAAACACAAGTTCCATTTAGATGGATTGATCAAGGAGCTATTAAAGCTATTGAGATTCTAGAATTGCCAAATAGATTCTTAGCAGGAATCTGTGAAGTTGAGTTAAAAAAATATTATGCTGATAAGACAAATTGGAGAGAGATGTTAAAGATTAAAAACTCTGAAGTTGATTTAGAGTTAGAAAGAATAAATTCCATTAAAATGATTCCTAAAGAAGCTAAAGAATTTGTAAAGGATAAATCATATACAACTTTAAACATTACATATCCTATAAATAAATATCCTTTAAAACCTAAAAGTTTGAATATAATTAAAGAAAATAAATATCAAGGAGAACTAATTGGAATTAAAGGTCAATATTTAATTTTTAATGATGATACTGTATTCAATATAAGATCAAATGAAGGTGTTGTAATAGACTTAAGCTTTCTTTAAATTTTTATTTCTTCTCCAATTTTTAAATCAAACTTTTTTCTAAATAAATAAACAAAAAAATAAAGAATAGGAGTGTCTAAAAAGGCTATAGCGATTTTAAATAAAACCCCTGAAAGAACAAGTCCTGTAAAACTATCCCAGCTTAAAACTCCAAAAAAACATAAAAGTGTGATAACTGTAATAGTATCAATAAACTGAGAGCTAAAAGTAGAAAAATTATTCCTTAGCCAAAGCATTTTTCCTTTTGTTAGATTTTTCCAAAAATGATAAATTTTAATATCAATAAATTGAGCAAATAGATATGCAAGCATTGATGCCAAGACAGCCAAACCTGAAAGAGAAAAGACATTAGAAAAAGTTTCGTCATCTATTGGAGATGAATCAATCGCAGGGACATAATTTGAAATTAAAATGATTGTTAAAGAAAAAAAAGAGGCAAATATTCCAGCAATCACAACTTGGTTAGCTTTTTTTTGACCATATATTTCTGAAATTAAATCTGTAACTAAAAAAGTTATTGGATAGGGTAAGATTCCCACTGAAAGTTCAAATAATTTTATTCCATTTATAGAAAAATCAAAAGGATACCAATAAAAAAATTTTTGAAAAATGAGATTAGAAACTACTAAAGATGTAATAAATAAAGCTGCCAAATAAAGATATATTCTATTAGCTAATTTTTTTTTTGATTCACTCATCAATATCTTTTATTATAAAAATATAAATATAGTATTTTATATAAAGAGAAATAACCTTAATTGTTTAATTTGGCATTATGAAGAAGCAATTAACATATTTGTCTTTAGGGAGTAATATTGGAGATAAAGAAAAAAATATACAATCTGCTTTAAATGATATTGATAAGATAATAGGAGATATAATTTCAATATCTAAATTATATGAAAATTCTTCAGTAGGTTTTAGTGGCGACTTATTTTATAATTGCTGTATAGGAGTAAAAACAATATTAAACCCCAATGATCTTCTAAAGAATCTATTAATAATTGAAGAAAAAGGAGGCAGAATTAGAAAAAATTCAAAATCATATTCATCTAGAACAATTGATATAGATATTTTATTTTATGAAAATCAAACAATTATTTCTAAGAATTTAAAGATACCTCACCCAAAACTTCATGAAAGAGAATTTGTTATTAAACCATTATTGGATATTGCAAAAGGAAAAATTCACCCTAGTTTAAATAAATCTATTTTAGAGATTAAAGATGGATTAAAAGGCTTTCTAGGATTTAAAGAAGTTGATAGTGAAATTCAAAATCCAGTATTCAATACCTTATCGAATTATAACAATATAGTAATAGAAGGAAATATTGGAATTGGAAAAACATCATTGTCAGAAAAACTATCTAATGACTTAAACAAAAATCTAATTTTAGAAGGATTTAAAGAAAACCCTTTTTTAGAAAAATTTTATAATGATCCCAAAAGATATGCTTTGAATTTAGAGTTGACTTTTTTAGTTGATAGATGTAGGCAGCTAAATGATTATAAAAATCAATTAGATTTATTTAAGACTGGAGTTGTATTTGATTATGATATTATAAAATCATTAATTTTTGCTGGAGTAACTCTTTCAGAAAATGATTTTAATCTTTATAGAAATATTTTTTATTTCATGACTAAGGATTTGATAACACCCAATTTAATAATTTGTTTAATGCAAACACCAGAAAATTTACTTTTAAATATTGAAAAAAGGGGGAGGTTTTTTGAGAAAAAAATTAATATAGAATATTTAAAAAAAATTAACCAGGCCTATATGAAATCACTGAAATCTAAAACAGATTGGAATATTTTGTTTATAGATGTTTCAGATATAGATTTTGTAGAAAATGAAGGACATTATTTAGAATTATTATTTAGAATTAAACACAGTTTAAGTAAGAGCATTAAAGAACTCCCAAATTAAAATAGCTGAACAAGTAGAAACATTTAAGGAATGTTTAGTTCCAAACTGCGAAATTTCAATTACATCATTGGACAAATTAATAGCTTTTTGGGAGACACCTTTTACTTCATTTCCAAAGATGATAGCATGTTTTGTATTTTTTTGAATTTTTAATGTATTTAATTTTTTAGATTTATTAGTTTGCTCAACGCTCCAAACATAAATGTTTTCTTTTTTTAACTTTAATATTGGTTCTTCAATATTTTTATAGTATTCCCAATCAACACTTTCTGTAGAGCCCAACGCAGTTTTTTGAATATCCTTGTTAGGTGGGCATGCTGTAATACCACAAAGAATTATTTTTTCAATAATAAATGCATCAGCAGTTCTGAAAATAGATCCAATATTATTTAAACTTCTTATATTATCTAAAATAATAATTAAAGGAGTTTTGGGAATTTTTTTAAATTCAATAACGTCTATTCTTCCAAGTTCATTATTTTTTAATTTTCTCATTTGATTTTCTCATTGCTTTTTTTACAAAGTAAAAGATTAAATTTCTAAATAATAGTAAATTAGCTTATTATCAAATTAAAATTGGAAAAAGAGATCAATAAGGTTACACCGTTAATGAAGCAGTATAATAAGATTAAGGATAAATATCCTGATGCCTTATTATTATTTAGGGTTGGAGATTTCTATGAAACTTTTCATGATGATGCAATTAGGGCATCTAAAATTTTAGGAATTGTTTTAACAAAAAGAGGGGCAGGAAGTAATAGTGAAACTAAATTAGCAGGCTTTCCCCACCATTCATTAAATACTTATTTACATAAATTAGTAAAAGCTGGAGAAAGAGTTGCAATTTGTGATCAATTAGAAGATCCAAAAACAACTAAAACTATAGTTAAACGTGGTGTAACAGAATTGATAACGCCTGGAGTTTCATTAAATGATGGAATACTTGAAAAAAAATCAAATAATTTTCTTGCATCAATTTATAATGTAAAAGAAAATTATGGAATTTCTTTTCTAGATATTTCAACGGGAGAATTTTTGATTTCTGAAGGAAAAATAGAATATATAAAAAATTTGCTTCAAAGTTTTGATCCTAAGGAAATTTTAATTTCGAAGGATTTTAAGAAAGGATTTAAGCATCTTTTTGGGAATTATAATTCTGTTTTTTATTTAGAAAAATGGGTTTATAATGAAGATTATGCTATTGAAAAAATCAAAAATCAATTTAAAGTTTTAAACCTAAAAGGTTTTGGAATTAAAAAGGATAATTTAGGAATTATTTCTTCTGGCTCAATCCTACACTATTTAGATGAAACACAACATTCAAAACTTTCCCATATTACTAATATTCATTTGATTATAGATAAAGATTTTGTTTGGATGGATAGATTCACTATGTCTAATCTAGAATTGTTAAAATCAAATTCAAGGGATGGAATTTCTTTGTTAGATGTAATTGATAAAACTTTTACTCCAATGGGTGGAAGAATGCTTAAAAGATGGATCATTCACCCAGTTATTGATTTAAAAGAATTAGAATTTAGACATGGATGTGTCGATTATTATGCAAAAAATAATAATGATTTGGAGGATGTAATATTTATATTAAAATCATTTAGCGATTTGGAAAGAATAATGGCAAAGGTGGCAACATCAAAGATTAGTCCGAGGGAATTAATTCAATTAAAACATAATTTAAATTCAATTAAACCATTAAGGAACTTATTAGATTCTAGTTCTAATAAATTCATCCATAAAATTTCTAAATCTTTAGAATTATGTAAGAAATTAATAAAAATTTTAGATTTTACATTAGATGATAATGCACCTGTAAATATTTCCAAAGGAAATGTAATTAAATTAGGTTTTAATAGTGAGCTCGATGAGTTAAGAGATTTATCAAAATCTGGAAAAGACTATTTAAATCAAATTCTAGAAAGAGAAATTGAAAATACAGGAATAAGTTCTTTAAAAATAAGCTTTAATAATGTTTTTGGATATTATTTAGAAGTTAGAAATATCCATAAGGATAAAGTCCCAGAGGAATGGATTAGGAAACAGACTTTAGTAAGCGCGGAAAGGTATATTACGGAAGAATTAAAAGAGTATGAATCAAAGATATTAGGTGCAGAAGAAAATATTTCAATATTGGAAAATCAAATTTTCAATGATTTAATATTAAATATTCAACCATTTATATCTTCAATTAAGAATAATTCCTATTGGATTGCAGTTTTAGATTGTTTGTGTGGATTTGGGTCATTAGCAGAAAAAATGAATTACACTATTCCTTTAATTAATAATTCTAATAAAATTAAAATTATTGAAGGCAGACACCCTGTTATAGAAGCTCAATTAACACCTGACAATCCTTATATCCCAAATGACATTTCTATAAATAATGATCATAACCAGATATTAATGATTACTGGTCCTAACATGTCAGGTAAATCAGCAATTTTAAGACAAACGGCATTGATAGTTTTACTAGCTCAAATTGGAAGTTTTGTTCCTGCTAAAAGAGTTGAAATGGGAGTTGTAGATAAGATTTTTACTAGAGTAGGAGCAAGTGATAATATTTCTATTGGGGAGTCTACTTTTATGGTTGAAATGAATGAGGCTGCCTCTATTATAAATAACATTTCCAATAGAAGTTTGATTTTATTAGATGAAATTGGTAGAGGAACAAGTACATATGACGGAATTTCAATTGCTTGGGCAATAGCTGAATTTTTACATGACCATCCTTTTAAACCTAAAACACTATTTGCAACTCATTATCATGAAATTAATATGATGGCTGATTCTTTTGAAAGAATTAATAATTTTAATGTTTCAGTCAAGGAAACAAAAGATAATGTAATTTTTTTAAGAAAGTTAGTTCCTGGCGGAAGTGCACATAGTTTTGGAATTCATGTTGCAAGCATGGCTGGAATGCCAAAACAACTTATTTCCTCTGCAAAAAAAATATTAAATAAATTAGAAAAGTCTCATCAGTTTAATAAATCAAATAAGAAAAGTGAAGATTTTGACCTTCAATTAAGTTTTTTTAATTTGGATAATCCAAAACTGGAAGAGTTGAAAGAAGATATATTATCTTTAAATATTGATGAGCTAACCCCCGTAGAAGCTTTAATAAAATTAAATGAAATTAAAAGAATACTAAATTCGTAATTATTCTAGTTTATTTAGAAGAGTATTATTTACAGTTTTTTGTTTTTTTGTTTTACATTTGCAGTCCAATTTGCGAAAGTAGCTCAGGGGTAGAGCATCACCTTGCCAAGGTGAGGGTCGCGGGTTCAAATCCCGTCTTTCGCTCTGAGAAATGCTCGAGTGGTGGAATTGGTAGACACGTTGGACTTAAAATCCAATGAACAGTAATGTTCGTGCGGGTTCAAGTCCCGCCTCGAGTACTAAACAGGAGACAATCTCTTGAATGTCTCCTGTTTTACTTTAAAACACTTTATAATTCTATAATTGAAGTTATCTTATCAGTAGAAATTCCTGTAATCTTTTCTATTGTTGGAGCAATTTGATTTGTATAATTTTTTGAATTCTTAATTATTCCTTTCTCTCCAAGGTTTGGTCCAATTATAGCAGCCCAAGTAGATTTAGAATTTCCATGACCTGACCATTTTTCTTCTTCGCCTCTTCCATGATCTGTAGTAATGATAAAAAAAGTATTGTCTTTATAGTATTCATTTGATTGTACAAATGTCCAAAGTTCTTTAATCATTTGATCGGTATTATAAAGTGATTTAATATACTGATCATAATCTCCCATATGAGCGAAATCATCTGTTTCACCATAGGCTAAATAAAGCACTTTGGGCTTATATTTTTTTACATATTCAAAAGCTAAGTTGTGTGTAAAAACATCAAGCCTTACGGTTTCCCATATTACGGGTGCTCTTCTTTGATTAGAATTAATAAACTTTTCGATTTCTGACAAATTTAAAGAATTAGTTGGCATGTAGCCAGCATTAACAGGGACTCCACTTCTTTTATCATTTATTATAAAAGGAAAAACATCCCAGCTACAAAAGGCAGCAACTCTATTTTTGTATAAGCTATTATTATTAAGTTTCTCTAAGACAGTTACATTTTTATTATAAATTTTACTATTACTATTAATTAAAGAATCAGCATTTCCCGTTAAGATTTCATTATAACCTGGATATGAAAAAATTTTGTTGTTAGTTATAGAGAAATAAGAGTTTTGATTTATATCTCCGTATAATTTACCTTTTTTAAAAATTTCATTCCAAAAAAAGGGCATTAGCTTTTTTCTTTTAGATTCAGAATTTGAATCATCAAAATTCTCTAATAAAAAATTTTTTTCGCTAGTTAATTCAGGATTATTAACTAATAAAGGATCAATTCCATAAAAGACTTCTTGCCACCTAACTCCATCTAGTGTTATTAAAAAAACATTAGGAGGATCAATATTTTTCTTACAAGAGTTTAATAAAAACAGAAAAGAAACGAATAGAATAACATATTTATAATCCCTCATATAAATAAATAGTTTTTATAAATTATTTATAAAATGTATTAATCCATTAAAATAATTTTCTGTGTCATCCCACATTGCCATATGACTTCCATTTGGACAATGTAGATATAAACCATTTTGCACTTCGTTTGCCATCCATTCCATTTGTTTTGGATCCATTGTATCATGTTCTGCTCCTATAGAAAGAAATGGAATTTCTAATTTATTTAATTCACTGGTTACATCCCAATCTTTTAAGCTAGCATCACCAACTATTCCAAATTCAGATGGACCTTGCATTTTTAGGTATATTGGAAAATTAAGTTCTGCAAATGCATTGGAAACATCTTCTGGCCAATCTTCTGCAGGTATTCTTAAAACATGCTCTGGATAATAATTGTCATGGATTAACTTAAGATAAGTTTCATTAGTATAATCTTCTACAGCTTCATATGATCGGATCTCTTTTAAGACTTCTGGATCAAGCTTAAGTGCTAGAACATTTTTAGCATAATCATTATAATCAGGAACTGATGGAACCATATTGGAAACTATTAGGGCTTTTAGATTTTCTTGATATTTTAATGCATATTCAATTCCTAAAATACCACCCCAGGAATGACCAAGTATTATGAAATTATCTTTATTCATTCCTAAAGACTTTCGAACTTGTTCTACTTCTTCAACATAATGTTCTATAGTCCATAAATCATCAATTTGAGGATTATCACTTAATGTTGATCCAAGCTGATCATAGTAATAATATTCTATGTCTTCATTAGGAAAATAAGAATCAAATATTTTAAAATATTGATGATTTGCTCCTGGGCCACCATGTAATAATAGAACCTTTTTTGTTGGATTATTGCCTGTACGTTTAGTCCAGACATTAAATTCCCCATGGTCAGTTGAAATTTTAATAATTTTTACTGGATCAGTATTTTTGACCTCACAAGAGTTTAAAAGCAAAAAGGCAATAATGATTGTTGATAATTGAAAAAATTTATTGAACATATTAAATTAGTTTACAAGTTGCTCTAATTTAATACTTTAAATAATAAATATTATTAATTAACTGTTCTTTTTAATTGTTTAGCACACATATAGCCTGCTGTTCCAGCAACACTTCCACATGGGTAAGCACCTGCTCCACAATAATAAATATTGTCATATTCTCCATACAAGTAAAAACTTTTATTTATATTTTTAGAAAAATGCCTTTGGCTAAAATTTTGATTTTCGTTAAGTGCCATGTGATCTATATTTCCTTTTGGAAAATAAAATATTTCATTTAAATCTTTAGGACATAAAAATTCAGTTGACACGCAATCTTCTGGATTTACTATGTGCTTAAAAATTAAATTCATTACTTCTTCCTTAATAAAAGGCAACTGATCAGCTGTTTTACTGTATTTAATGTTTTTTATAAAAAATGTTAGCTTATCAAAAGGTTCACGGTTTTTAAGAACCCTTTGTGCAGCTCCTTCAGCATAAATTTGAACATAGCTGGGAGCATAGTCATCTGAACTATTAACTACTCGTTGACTAGAGCTTTCAAATGCATTTAAAGTTTGATTTGAAAAAACAAAACGAAATGCAGAATCAGAATTTTTATATGGTGAGGATTCCTTCCATTTTACTGGGTTTTTAAAGAAAGCAGTAATTTTTCCACTAGTTCCTAAATAATCTTTATTTTCTAATTCTTGTTGTAGTTTAAAATTCTTAAGAAGTTTCGATGGAGTAATAGGATCTGTTGCAAAAATCATATAATCATAATCTATTTCATAGTCCTTTTTTTCTTTTTCAAATGCAACTTTCATTCTGTTAGTGTCTATAGAATTTATATTTGAAGACATATAAAACATTACTCCTAGGCTTTTATTTATTTTAGAAATTTCTTCAGTAATTTGCCAGATACCTCCTTTAACATATCCCCAATAACCATTAAAAACAGATCCTGAATCCATAAGTGGAATAGTAAAAGCAGTGCCTTTATTATGCATTGAGGAAGATCCACTTTCTATTCTAGTCATTCCCATATATATCTTAGTTTTATCAGATGTAAAATAATGATCTAGAAGATTTTTAGCACTTCCATTCATCCATAAATTAGTTAGAGTTTTTCCCAAAACAGCATTTGCTTTTTCTAATGAAGGCGTTTCCCCAAATTTAAATCCTTGTCTAATAAAATCTATTATTTTATCTTCATCATTTCTAAAACTTTCTAAGTCTCCCTTTTCACCCCATTTGTTTTTTATTTCTTGATCAAGTTTTTTATAGTTTTGATATATCCTTGTGCTAGTATTAGAATCTGGAAAATAAACAAGCTTTGGATGTTTAGGGGAAAAAATTTCTACATTATTAGATAAACCTGTTTCTTGAAAAATGAAATCTGGCATCATTCCAAGAACCGTAGCTCCAAGAGCAAAGTCAATGGTTTGATTTCCAATTTTTTTTGTTCTAAAGGTGCATGCCCCTCCAATAATTGGTTTCTTTTCAATAATGGAGACAGAAAATCCATCTTTTGAAAGGTAGTTTGCAGCTATTAAGCCATTAATTCCTCCTCCAACAATTACAATTTTTTTCTTTTTACTCATTAAAAAGCAATTTTTATTCCTCCAAAGAATGTTGTTTTAGGTGCAGGTTCATAATACCTTCCTCCAAATGCATTAATTCTAATATTATCGTAATAATTAACGCTAAAAAGGTTGTTAATAGTAAGGAATGGTTTAAGCATAATTTTTTTAAAAGAAATTTCTTGGCCAATCTTTAAATTTACTAAATTATAGTTGTCAATTTTAACTGAATTGGAATTGTTAGCATACATTTCTCCTATTTTTTTTAAACTAATATTAATAAATAGACTAGAGCTTCTTTTATAACTAACATCAAAAATGAAAATATTATTAGGAATACCGGGAATGCTATTGCCAGAGTAATTTTCTTGATTTTTTTGAAATTCATGGAATAAATATTCTCCAATACTTATTGATGAGTTAATGCTAAAAAAATCATTTAAATCATAATGCCCAGAAAACTCTACTCCCTTTCTTTTAGTTTTACCTGCATTATTGTAAAACACTTGATTTGGGAATTGAGGGTTTTCGTATGGTAATACCTCATCTTTAGTCAACGAATTAAAATAAACAATATCAATTTTTAAGTCATTATTTATAGACCTTTTTGAAAAGCCAAATTCATAATTGGTAGACTTTTGTGACTTTAAAGATTTATTAAATCCTGATCCAATAGGTGATGAGCCATATTCATTCAAGGTTGGAGTTTCAAATCCGGAAGATATATTAGCGAAAAAACGAATTAAACTGTTGGGTTTATAATTAATTCCTAAACTAGGATTTATAGATTTGAGATCAATTTTATCAGAACTATCCCCATCATTTAAATAAATATCTTTTAAGGATATTCTATTATTATCAAATCTTAAACCTGAAAGAATTGTAATATTCTTAATATTATATGAACTTACTAAGTATATTCCATAATTTAAAAATTTTTCTTTTTGATTAAGTACTAATTCTCCAATCTTCCCTTCATTATTAAAAAATCTTTTTCTATTATCTTTTTGATTTCCTACATCAAAACCAATTTGAACTTTAATTTTATTGTCAAAGGATATGTTTGATCCAAAGCCCCAATATTTTCTATCTAACTTAATTGCACCACCATTTTTTACAGGGATTTTTCCTTCAAAATCTCTATTTGAATAAAATAAATAATTTGACAAGCTTAATTTATTATTAATTTTTTTTTCAAGATTCATACTTAATTTGTAATGATCAATTGATTCTTGAGAATCATAAATCATATTTCTATCTCTAGATTGTTTTCTGTTTTTATTTACTTCTTCAATTGTTAAGCCTCCTGGATCAATAGCATATGGACTATTAACATAATTAAAGTTGAATCTTAATTTTGAATTCGTATTGATGTTGCTAATCAAACTTATATTTAGATTATTATTTTTAAACCCACTGTTATCCCTATATCCTTGACTTTTTGTTTGACTTAATAAAAATGAATATGAAGATTTGTTATTTTTTAGTCCAAAAAGAACTTGCTTTTTATTTTTTTGATTGGAGCCAGATGAATAACTAATTTTTGTGAAATTATTTTTTATTTCTCCTATAGTTTGAATTTTTATGATTCCTGCAGATGAATTTCCGTATAATGAGGATCCAATTCCTCTAATAACTTCAATTTTATCAATTATTTCAAGATTTAAATTATCTATTTGAGTTTGACCATCAGGAGTGGTTTCTGGCACTCCATCAACAATTAACTTAATTCCTCTTATTCCAAAGTTAGCTCTACTTCCAAAACCTCTTATAGAAATCCTTGAATCTTGAGCAAAATTATTATCATTTGAGATAAAGATACCAGGTATATTTTCTACATATTCACTTAAATTAAATTGTTGTGTGGAATTTTGAAAATTTGAATAATTTTTAGAAGAAATCGATAATGGAGTATTTATAAGAGTATCTTTTAATTTAGCAATACTCACAATTACTTCTTTAAGCTGAATACTATCATTTGACTGATTTTGAGAAAAACTAAAAAACTGTTGAATTAAGAATATTAAAACTATACTTTTTTTAATTACCATAATTACTTGATGAAGTACTTAGTAAATTTTTTAATTCAGAAATTTCTTTAGAGCTAAAGTATCTCCATTTTCCAATAGGAATATCAGTTTTAATATTCATAATTCTAATTCTTTTAAGTTTTTTAACTCTATAACCAAGGAACTCACACATTCTTCTTATTTGTCGATTTAACCCTTGAGTCAAAATAATTTTGAACTCATAATCCTTAAAAAATTTAACTTCACATTTTCTTGTTACAGTATTTAGAATTGGGATTCCATTACTCATTTTTTTTATAAAAGCTGAATTAATGGGCTTGTCAACTGTAACATGGTATTCTTTTTCATGTTTATTTTTTGCTCTTAAAATTTTATTTACAATATCTCCATCATTGGTTAGAAAAATGAGACCTTCACTTGTTTTATCTAATCTTCCAATGGGAAAAATCCTTTGAGGGTGGTTTATATAATTTATAATATTATCTTTTTCAACTCCTGCATCTGTTGTACAAACTATTCCTTTGGGTTTATTGAAGATGATATACAATTTCTTGATGTTTTTTTTAGAAATTTTTTCACCATCAACAAAGATTTTATCCTCAAATTTAATTTTTGCACCCATTTCAGCAATAATACCATTAATTGTTACTCTTCCCTCTTTAATAAATTGATCTGCTTCTCTTCTTGAGCAAAAGCCAACTTGACTAAGAAACTTATTTATCCTTACAATACTATCACTCATGAATTTTAAATAATATATATAAAATTATAAATTAATTAAACCTTCAGGCAATTTAAAAATCATTCTTTTTTCCTCTCTATTCAATTCAACTAGAAAATTATCAACTAATGGAATCATAATTACTTTATTTTTTGAATTTTTTACTAAAATAATTGCTTGACTCGTTTGGTCATTTACTCTTTCTATTATTCCAACTTCACCAAATTCAATATCTATAGCTTTGAACCCTATAATTTCATGATAGTAAAATTTATTTCCTTCAAGCTTGGGTAATTCTTTTAGGGGAAGAAAGGTCTCTTTTTTTAGAATTGAATTTGCTGAATCTTCGTTATCTATCCCCTCAAATTTAATTTTAAGTAAAGAAGATTTGTGTAAAGATATTTTATTGATAGAAAATGGTACTAGAGACTTTTCTATTTCAATAAATATAGTAGAAATTTTTAATGAAGCAGGCTCATCAACATCTAATTTTAATAGAATTTCACCTTTAAAACTAAATTTTGATACGATTTTACAAAATTTATTAATATCCTTAATATTTATTAATATTGAGATTGATTTA
>UINC01000990.1_pt1 | contig 33865 bp, 31 predicted proteins | sample 5385821 | NCBI WGS metagenome assembly UINC01 (sample SAMEA4666929, study PRJEB26691) | marine metagenome | isolation source: Pacific Ocean | place: Pacific Ocean | collected 2011-10-13 | reverse complement strand
TGCTCGCCTTCTACATCGATTCCGTGCGGAACGCCTTCGAGCCCATAGACAACGACGGCGACAGCGTCGACGAGGACAGCGACGGGTATCCGCTAGGCCAGGAGATGAAGTACGGGACCAGCGACTTCGACACCACTGACTACCCGGGTTCGAGCGAGTACGTCAGCGAGAGCTCGATAGGCTGGAATGACGGGTTGAGGACGTTCTACGGCAACAAGACGTGGAGCGGGCAGGCCCTTTTCGACCCGGTTTGGGTGGATCTGGAGTACAGGGGGGAAGGCCCCTGGTCGAACATTGTCGACTGGAACACCACGGAGGACTGCCCGTCGGGTCAGATATACGACGACTGGTACCCCATCTTCGGCACGGCCTGCGATTTCGAGGACGGCGCGTACTACATCTACGGGGAGTGGAAGGGAGAGGGGACGGTGTTCGTCCCGGAGGGTAACTTCCTCAAGTGGGGCTACTATACCGAGCCGTTCGAGGTCGTACCAGATCCCCCGGAGATGTACATCGACGAGGACGACATCGACTGCTTCGACTCAAATGGTAACCGCGTCGACTGCCCCGCGGGCGACAGGCTATCGGGCAGCCACGGCTACGACGACGACGGCGACTGCCTGAGGGTCGACTGGTTGCCGGGCCAAGAGGGGGACTGGTTCCTCGAGTGGGACAGCAACGGCGAGTTCGACGACGACAACAATGGCAACGGCATCAGGTGCGACGTCCTCTGGGAGGTCGATGCGGACGGCAACGAGGTGCGACGGATCACGGCAGACTCCTACGTCGACGAGGATCCGAACGACGAGGCGTATGTCGGCGAGATCGGACACCGGACATTCGTCATAGGCGTCGGCAAGATAGCGTTCGTCATCCTTCTCGGCCTCTTCATCCCGCTCTTCCTGGCCTTGGGCCTAGTGAGGGACGAGACCGAGAGCGGCACGCTCCACTTCTTGCTCTCCAAGCCGATTCACCGGGGCGAGTTCATCCTCTACAGGCTGATGGGCTACATGTTCGTCGCAGGCAGCTACGTGCTCGCACTCTCGCTGGTAATGGGGCTAGTCACCGCCACGCTGGGCCCCGGCGACCAGATATTCAGGCTCTCTGACCTGCCCGTGTGGCTCGGCATCGGCCTGGCCACCACCTTCGTGCTAGCAGCCTACGGGGCGATGTTCAACACCATGGGCCTGGTTTCCCCCAAGTACGGCGTGTACGTCTGCATCGTGTTCGGAGTGTGGGAGTTCATGATGGGCACATTCTCGATCATCAACCCCAATTGGGCCATCTCGAGCATCTCGATCACCCACTGGGCACTCCAGATGATCGATGCCATCGTCCTGATAGCATGGCCCGACACCTTGCAGTGGGCGGAGATCGGAGCCGCTTACGGCATCGAGACCGGCCTCTCGTTCTTCTGGCAGCCCCCCGTCCACACCTTCGGCACCCAATCGGCCGCTGTCGCCCTGCTTGTCAGCGTGGTCACGCTGATGTCGGTGACCGTGGTGATGATGGCCATCGGCCAGTCGGTCTTCAGCAGGCGCGAGATCATGTGAGGGTGCGTCATGCAAGCGGCACCCAAGAGGTTCGAGGGCGACTTCTCCTCCCTCTGGCGCCTCGATGTGATGCCACCCATCCACCGCCTGTCATGGTGGTGGTACTGGGTGATCGTCTTCGTCCCGGACCCGAGCAACCCCGGGCGCACCCGCCAGCTGATGACGCTGTGGTCGACCAAGGAGACCGAGGCGATCCGCGTCAGCGGGCACTGGTGGAAGCCGGGCTCGAGGATGCACAAGGACGAGCACGGCGGCTTCGTCATTCCGGGGATGGTGTGCGCTTGGTGGTACGATGGCGAGACGATGCACGAGCCCCTGACGATAAGGGAGTGCCGGATGGCCGTCGTCGGTGACAATCACCCGCTATGGCCGCGCGAGGGCTCAGGCGAGGGTGCCGGTGCCATCGTCCCGATCGAACGAGAGGACATGTCGCTGGGGATGCTGCCGGGGAACACGGGCATGTGGATGAGCCTGTCCAGCGACCGAGAGGCCAGAGCCAGGGGGGCTCCCTCGACCTTCGAAGCCGAGCTGACCCCGTGGTGGGGCCCGACCAGCCATGTCACCTACAAGAACAACGAGTACTCCCTCGGCATGGGATATGACATCCTCAGGCTACAGGGCATGAGGTGCAGACTCAAGGTCGACGGCGAGTCGGCGGAGGGCACTGCGTACTTCCAGAAGGTCACCGTTCAGGCGCCGACCTTCCCGTGGTTCTGGGGCATGATGCACTTCGGCGACGGGTCTTACCTGGACTGGTTCATGCCCCACGTCTCGCCGCTGTCCAGTGCGATGGATGACAGGCCGTGGCGTCGCCGGGACTTCCTCAGGCACCCTGACAACGGCACGGGAATCTTCCACGACAGGGTGAGGGGCAGGACCGAGAACTTCGCTCGCTGCGAGGTCGAGCTGTCTCAGTCGGACAGGGGGCTGAGGGACCATCACGGCCACCTGCTGCCCGAGTTCAGGGTCAGGGTCTGGAACGGCAGGACCCAGGTATCCCTAGAGGCCCGCGCGGTCAGCAGAGCGAGGTGGACCTTCGACCAGCCGACCATGGGCGGCATGGTCAGCCATCTGACATACAACGAGTACCCCTTTGAGATCGAGCGCATCGCCATACTGGACGAGAAGGGCCTCAGGACAATCGAGGACTACGAGTGGATCTACGGCAACGCCGAGCACGCGTGGGGGTTACTGCACTAGAAATTCGTTTTCCGCTATGTATTCAACTTGTGACCGAGACGGCTAAACGGGGGAAGGAATGAGCGACCTAGTCAATCAATTCAAGGCGAAGGTCGATGCGGAAGAGGCTCGCTACCACTTCAGTGAGATGACCGATGCGGAGACTCCGATTTGGATTGGTGGCCCAACTCCATTCTCCATGTTGGGACGCTATGTACTCGCCGCGCTAGTCCTCCTCATCCACATGATGTTCTTCTGGGCTGCCAAGGGAGGGGACTTGGAGGGCGAAGGGCAGTTGAACTTCGTCCTCGGTCTTGTAAAGATCCTGTTGGACATCAGCGGAGTGACCGGTTTCGTCGTCGTAATGCTCGTATTCGCCAAGATTAATCATTACCTAAACTTCTCTACCTCGGGGGGGTGGACTACCAGGTGGCTCGTGCTTAACGGCTTGACCCCCTTCCTCCTGGTATTGGCAGACTGGTCCGGCGCGTTACTCGGGATTTTCATCGAAGACGTTCCTGACACACCTCGATGGCTGGATTGGTATTACCTCGTGCTCGGCATCGCCTCCGCAGGCTCCGCTACCATTCTGACGCTGCTGTATCAGAGGGCGTTCATGTACGCCATCACTGACAGGCGGATACACATCCGCAAGCAGTTCCTCTACTTCCATTCGAGCATTCACGGCATTTCCTTTGCAGACATCGAGAATCTAAAGGCAGCTCCCTCGGTAATTGGTCGCCTACTTGGGTTCGGCGACGTGTTCTTAGTCACTGCTTCGGGAATGGGACTGGAACCACAATCTTCCGAGCCTGGAATCTCTTCGAGGTTGTTCGGCTGGTTCTTTTTGCAGCGAAACAGAACCACGCCCCTGAACGACCCCGAGGGTTGCCTATATGGGATTAAAGATCCGATGTCGATCTATCAACTGATTAACGAGCTCATGGACACCAGCGTTGGACCAGCAGGCTCGTTTGCCCCAAGTTTTGATAGCGATTGAGCGAAGGGTGATTCCGCACCGTTCATAATGGTGCGACCACCCAATGCTGAGTGGGGGTTGGAGATGCCAGATGCCGACGTGCTGACGCAGGCCGCCCAGAGCATCACGCAGGGCGACTTCATTGGCGCGATGTCGATGTTCGAGGGCCACATCGAAGCCAACCAGGCCGATCCTGCCGGCTACCACGGGTGGGCCGAGGCTGCGCTCTTCGAGGTCCAGGAGAACGGCAACATGGACGAGAGGGGAAACGACCGGATCAACGAGGGCCAGATCGCCGCCTACTTCCGCAAGGCATCGGGAATGGACCCGGAGAACGCCGACTACCTCGCTGCGTACTCCAACGCCCTGATCGAGTTCGACCGCATCCCGATGGCGATCCGCCAGTTCAAGAAGCTCAGGGAGCTGGGCGAGAGGTCAGACGAGGTCGACGTCTCCTTCCACCTCTATGAGGCAGCGAGGCTGCTGATCGACGCCATCGACCTCAAGACCAACTTCGACCGGAGCGAGGCCTTCGCCCGCCAGTTCCTACCCGTGTCCGTGGAGTTCGCGCTCCTCGGTCTGGGCTTCACCTCCGCTGAGGAGGCGCTCGAGTACCTCCAGACCGAATGAGATGAGCGCCCTGCTCGAGCGAGAGTGACTGGCTAGGCTCAGCTGAGCTCTATCCGGACGACGTCCCCGTCCTCGCACGGCAGCCCCTCGCGCAGGAAGGTGCCGGAGATGACCTCGGCGGTCTGAGTGTGCCTGGTCAGGTCGGGGATTAGGACCGCGCAGTCGACCCAAGACCCCTCGTCCCGGGAAATCCTCGCGACGAACGCGGTCGCGCCTCCGAACGACCTGCCGTCCCGCTCGAAGCCATCGATCCTCAGCGGCTCGGGCTCAGTGGGGGCATCGCCCTCGTCGAGTCCCGCGCTCACCCGAAGCGACCCGTATTCCTCGAGGCATTCCTCGGGCAGGTCGACGTTGAGCGTCCCCGGCCAGGCGCCGACGCCCAGAACCCGCTTGAACTGGGTCTGGTAGTGCTTCTGCGACATGAAGACGTGGGCGCGACCGAGCCCGCTGCTCACTACGCCGCTCAGACGCACGACCACGGCCGGGGAAGCCCGCACATAATGTTCGGCATCCACGCTACAGACGGAGCACCGACGACTGCTCAGCCACCGACCACCCCAGCGAATCCACCATCTCCGCCTCCCTAGAGGCTCTGTCAAGCACTGGGTTCGAGTGGTTCATGTGTACGAAGAGCACCCTTGGATCACCTTCCCTTCGTTCGCCGAGCCTCTCGAGGGTGTCTGTGATCGTCGGGTGGGGGATCTGCGAGATGTCCCTCCCCGGAAGCTCCGAGGCATCCCAGAAGGTACCGTCCAGCAGGGCGATGCCCACGCCCAGTTGAGAGAGCCATCCCCTGATGCCGTCTGCCCCGTGCAGCTCCAGGGTCTGCGACCAGTCGTCGTGGTCCGGGAGGAAGAGCACGGACGAGTCGGGCCCCCTAACTACCACCGCGTGGGTGTCCGCTTCTTCGTCACGGTGCGGGACCGGGACGAGCACGTAATCGAACCCGCAGCCCTCCGAGGGGCGGAACCCGACTCCAGGCTCCACTGCGTGGCACACGAACGGCGAGGACAGGCCCCGTTTGGCGACTACGTCGATGACGCTGCTGCTGGCGAACAGCGGTACCCCACGCATCCCCATCACCTCGATGCCGAACTGCCCTAGGCCGTCGGTGTGCCCGAGGTGAGCGTGGGTCAAGCAGACGGTGTCGGGCCTGAGGCCCGCATCCAGCCCCAGGGCGGACGACCAGATTGCTAGATGGTCGGGCAGTGCCCTGCTCGCTTCGATCAGGTGCAGGCTGCCATCCGCGCCTCGCACCCCGCAGGCCACCGGGTTGCGTCGCAGACTGGGGTCCGCGAGCGCGTCGATGCACCTCTGGCAAGAGCAGCCCGCTTGGGGGACTCCCCCGTCCTGCGCCACACCGAGAATCACCAACTCGACGGCATCGGCATCCATCGTCCTGCGGTATCCCACTGCGTCATGAAACCCTCGGATGGCTCGCCGGGCCTCGCTCCGATGAAGCCATGAACGGGTGCGGCTTCTGCCAGCCATGGCCGTGGATCTGTCTTGGATGCGCGAGCGTTACGAGGAGCTCCGCTCTCAGGGCCTAGACTGGGACCCCCCGACACTCGAGGCGGCGAACGAGCCCCGCTGCCTCATCGATGGCAGGGAGATGATCATGCTCTCGGCCAACAACTACCTCAATCTCACCACCCACCCCAGAGTCGTCGAGGCCGCGATCGAGGCGACTCGCAAGTACGGTGCCGGCTCGGGCTCGGTGCGAGCTATCGCCGGTACCATGGACTTGCATCTCGAGGCTGAACGCCTCTGTGCTGAGTTCAAGGGGGTCGAGGCCTCTCTGATCTACTCCGCGGGCTACACCGCAAACGTCGGCCTGATTCCCACGTTGGTACGTGGCCCCGAGGACGTCATCATCTCTGACGAGCTCAACCACGGCTCCATCATAGATGGCGTCAGGCTGACCAAGGCCTCGCGGGCGGTCTACCCACACAACGACATGGCAGCCCTCGAGCGGGTCCTCGGCGAGCACGAGGGCTCACAGCGCAAGCTCATCATAACCGACGGCGTGTTCAGCATGGATGGCGACATCGCCCCCCTCGACCAAATCGCCGACCTCGCCGAGGAGCACGGGGCCATGACCTTCGTCGACGACTGTCACGGCGAGGGCGTGCTCGGCGATGGCCGTGGCATCGTCTCCCACTTCGGATTGCAGGGGCGTGTGACTTTCGAGATCGGCTCGTTCTCCAAGGCCTTGGGGGTTCAGGGTGGGATCGTCGCTGGCAGCGAGGACGTCCGGACCCACGCGCTCAACCACAGCCGCTCCTGGCTGCTCTCCGGAAGCCAACCACCCGGGGTGGCCGCAGCACAGAAGGCAGCCATTGAGGTCCTGATGGACGAGCCGGAGCACGTCGCTAGGTTGTGGGATAACACGGACTACTTCCGGGGCGAGCTGGAGTCGCTAGGCTTCGACACCGGCCTCAGCGAGACGCCGATCATCCCGGTGATGTGCGGCGAGAGTCGGCTGGCGCAGGAGCTCTCCGAGGCCCTAGGGCGAGAGGGAGTCATGGTCGGTGCGATAGTCTTCCCCATGGTCGCTCGCGACAAGGCCAGGGTCCGCACGCAGATGTCCGCGGGTCTGTCCCGAGAAGACCTCGATGTGGTACTCGAGTCGTTCGAGCGCTGCGGGCGCGAGGTTGGTCTGATTTGAGGGATGACATAATGGAAGCTGAGGACGGACTAGGCCGATGGCCGGTAAGTTGCGAGATACCAGTCCAGTGGGGCGATATGGACGCCCTCAACCACGTCAACCACACGGTCTTCATCAGGTGGATGGAAACGGCTAGGATGCACTACTTCGTCTCCTGTGGCTTCACAACGCTGTTGGAGGAAGAGGGCATAGGCCCCATCCTAGCTGGGCTGAAGGTGGATTACCACGCTCCAGTGACCTTCCCTGACGCCATGACCATCCAAACCACGATGACCAGGATTGGGAACTCTTCCTTCGACATGGGCTACAGGATCGCGAGCTCGGCCAGAGGTGGCGACACGGTCGCCACGGCGACCGTGTACGGCGTTGTCTTCGACTACAAGGCCGGCAAGGCGACGCCGATTCCAGACGAACTGCGGTCCAAGGTCCTCGAGCTCGAGGCATCAGTAACCTAGGTCAGGCATCGCCGACGACCTCGTCAAGCTCACTGTCCATTGACGCAGTCTTGTCACTCGCACTCTCGTAGATCGTTCTAGTCATGCCCTCGAAGGGGGCCAGGTCACCCTCAAGGCGGCTCAGGATCCTCCACCTAGGGGCGTAGGACAGGTGGACGTAAACGGGCCCAGGCAGAATCAGTAGGGCCATGCCGACCCAGACAATCGAACCTTCGAGGTCGTAGAACTCTCCGATGCCCAGTGTTAGCAGCCCCAAGAAGGGGAATGGGAACAGGTACCGCCGACGATTCTCCAGTCTGATAGGGGGGCGCTTAAGGACCATGGAGACAGAGAGGGAGGAGCCTCCGAGCAGAGAGGTGAGGCCAATCAGGGAGATAGCTTGGACGGGCCATTCCGAGATTGTGCCGAAGTATGCGGCTAGCGGCATTAGGGCGATGCCTATCAGAAGGCCGTAGAATCCCCCGACCAACACCGGATTCGCAACTCTTAGTGGGTAACGCAGGAACAGGCTGCTCAGTGCCCCCCCCTGGAGCATGTGCCTGTGCCCAGAGTCGAGCCGTTCCAGAGCCTCCTGCCAACGGGTCACGGCCCACCCGCCCTCGAACCTCCTCTTTGGACGTTTTGGGTGAAAAAACGCCCGTTAGGACCTGAATCCATTGTCGGAGGAATTATGATAGGACACCTCATACCGCGGCCTTGAGGCTTGGCATGACAAAGGACGACTCGCTTTTCACCATCTCGGAGAACCACCTTGACACCGGTCTGCGCGGCATTCCCGTCGGGACCTGCCTCACATCGTATGTTGACCCGATCGAAGGCGTCCACTACGTCGGCTACCCAGTCGGCGACCTAGCCGACCTCGAGGAGGAGGACGTGATCTATCTGCTGTTGCACAAGACGCTTCCCAGCGCCAAGGAGTCCGCCGAATTCAGGAAGGAGCTAGCCCATCGAGGCGAGGAGATTCCGACCGGCGCTCTCAGGGTGCTGGAGACGCTCACCACAGGAAGCGGCCATCCGATGGACTGGCTGGCCATCGGCATCATGGCCCTGGGAGCTGCAGAGACCACCGGCGATGCCAAGGTCGATTCGCTGAACCTCATAGCGAGGATGCCGGAGCTGATGGCCAGGATATTCCTGTTGAGGGGGGGCAAGCCAGAGGACCTCAGGCCACGGGAGACAAAGCTCGGCTTGGTAGAGAACTTCGTGCACATGTTGGGCATCGATGGCGATGAGGCCGAGCGCATGAACCGCGTGCTTCGTTTTTTCTTCATTCTCCACATGGACCACGGCGGTGGCAACCTCTCGACCTTCTCCGGCAAGGCCGTGGCATCTGGCAAGGCTTCGGTCTACGTCTCACTGGCTAGCGCCATGAACGCCCTGTCGGGGCCACTGCATGGTAGGGCCAACCAAGCCTGCTTGGAGTTCGTGCAGAGGATTGGGACGTCTGACCATGACGAGATTGAGGCATTCGTACGCTCAGAGCTCGCCGCACGTCGCCCGATTTACGGCTTCGGGCACGGCGTCCTCAGGGCGGAGGACCCCCGTGCGAGGCTCCTGATCGAACTCGGCTCGGAGATCTGCCCCGATGACGAGAACTTCCAGACCGTGACCGCTCTGCGCGAGGTGGTGCCGCCAATTCTCCAGGAGATCCCCAAGATCAGCAATCCCTACCCTAATGTGGATCTGGCCAGCGGCAGCCTGCTGCATTCGGTCGGCTTCCGCAAGCCTGACTACTACACGACCTTCTTCGGATGGGCCCGTGTCGCCGGAATCTGCGCCCAGATCCTCGATGAGAGGAGTGCTCGCGACGGTCGCGGCGTGCCAATCTATCGGCCGAAGTACATCGCTCGCGACCAACCGCACCGCAGGCTCGAGTGATTACTCGCTGTGCGTCTTTCCTGCGCCCCTGTGGCCGACGATTCGTGGGCTCCCCCACAGCAGGCCTCCCTCCGCCTCTGCAGCCCATTTGTCCTCTGAGCCAGACCAGAACATCCTCCGTCCCTGCTCCGCGACCAACTCCTTCCTACGCTTCTGGCCTATCTCGGGCCAAGTCGGTAGCGAGGACGAGGCCTCTCCAATCAGGTCGGCGAGCTCGTCGTCGGCAGCCGAGTCCAGACGTGCCCGCCATTCCTCGTCGAGTGGCTGGCTGGCCGGCCGGGGCCAGCGCGCGCTGCCATCGGGCAAAGAGACGATGTCCGGGTTCATGTGGTCTGAGACTAGGGAGCATCCTGCCTCGACCAATGCGCTCTCGAGATCCAAGGGGGACGGCCAAACGAATGCCCCCATGCCCGCTCGAGCCTTGTTGAGTCGCACAAGCCCCCTTCCACGGAGGCCCACTGGAAGCCCGGGGTTAATCCAGCGAGTCCATCCATTTAGGAACTGGAGGGCTAGCCCCATGACTGGCATACCATTCCTTCGCAGGTATCTGACTAGTCCAGGTACCGAGATGCGGGCGAAGTGGGGCGCACCAACGGCTCGCTTTACATTCCATTTCCCCCATGGTCTGAGATGCGGCATGAGGCGAGTGATTGGCATCCCAAACCCTGAGGATTTCGCCACCGGGCCGATCCTCGGAGAGAAGCTGTACACGAGCGCCGAACGGTCGGGCAAGTCGAATGGCTCCAGCTTGTGCTCGAGCAGACCCATCATCGACCTTAGTTGCTCATCAGCCTCGATACCGGCAATCGGGTGCGGCATCTTGAACTCGATATTAGCGGTCTTCCCACTTGCCTGCCATGCCTCGGTGTAACGCCTGTCGGACAGAAGTTCGTCAAACGTCGCTACCCCCCGCGAGCGCACCTCGTCGGTCCCGAGCATCTCGATGCAACGCTCCGTTTTTGGAGCAGTGCCGGGAAACAACTCGTCATGGTAGATCACAAACTCGCCGTCGTTGCTCAGTTTGAGGTCGAACTCCACCCCGTCGGAGAACTCCATCCCATGCCGCAGCGCGGCTATCGAGTTCTCCCTCGGTTGCTCCCAAGTTGCCATAGTTGGCCACGCGTGTGGCAATCGGTCCAAGAATGCACGGTCAGGAAATTTTCGATCTCCCCCAACGCTCAAACCCTTCAACCCCCAGCGCCACCTAGGTAGTGCTATGTCAGACACCATTGAACTAGACCGCGCATCAAATCCACAAGCAGTCAGGGGGTATGCATTCTATGACTGGGGAAAGTCAGCCTTCGAGACGAGCGTCACAACCGCCGTTTTGCCGCCGTGGTTCGCCTACATTTTCCTGAAGGCCAACGGGCTGGAGGCTACTATTCTCGGCAAGGACATGACCGCAGACGCTGCTTGGGCCTTCGCGGTTACTGGCGGAGCACTTCTCGTCGCCATACTCGCACCCTCCTTCGGCGTCATCGCCGACCGACGCGCCATCAAGATGTGGTGGTTGAGGATTCTGACCTACCTGGGGGCTGGAGCGACCTTCCTGCTTGCCTTCGCCCCGATGCTCGATGTAAGCCGACAGTGGGTATGGCTGATCGTCATGTTCCTGATGGCGAACGTGGGCCTGAACGGTGCTGGCGTGTTCTACAATGCGCTGCTCCCCCACATGGGAACAGACGACGAGATGGATGGCATCTCGAACAAGGCCTTCGCGTACGGTTACCTCGGTGGCGGAATCCTGCTACTGGTCCACCTAGTAATGGTGAGTTTGATTCTTGATGACAATGGCAATACTCAGGATTGGGTGATTCCGTTCGTCATGGCCTCGTCCGGCGTGTGGTGGTTGGGCTTCGCGATGCTCACCTTCTCCTGGGTCCCCGAGCCCCCGATAGAGAACGAAATGGAGAGCCTGGGAGTGAGAGAGTCCGCGAGTCTTGCCATCAAAGAGCTCAAGAAGACCTTCGGGGAGGTAGATCGCTTCCGAACCCTGTTCATCTACATGCTTGCGTTCTTCTTCTTCATCGATGGCATCAACAGCGTGACGGCGCTTGCGGGTATCTACGGTATCACCGTTCTAGGCCTCACTACCACCGCCCTAATCGCGACAATCTTGGTAATCCAGTTCGTCGCAGCCCCGTGTGCAATAGCGTTCACGAAACTGTCCGAGAAAACCTCCACCCACTACGCCCTCACATTCTCACTAGTCATGTGGGTAGTGGTCGTGCTCGGTGCAATGTCCTTTGCACCGCTGGCACTAGAAACACACGACGAGTATGACATCCAATTTGACTGGGATATGGACGGCGATGGGATTGCCGATGCGGACGATGATGACACTGATGGTGACTGGTACACTAACACCGAGGAGTTGTTGGCAGGCACGGATCCCAATGATCCTGCCAGCACCCCAAACCCAAATCCGTCAAGATTGTTGCAGGAGCGTCTGGCTGGGGCCGGGAGTTACGTCGTATCCGTCGGCGATAGTGCCTATGCGCACGGCCTATCCCAGGACGAGGATGAGCAGGCTTGGGCCTCCGAGTGGGCGGATGTCCTTCCACTGCACCTCAACGAGGACATTACAGAAAAGACGATTCACGAATTCGATGACCCCGGTGGTTCAGCGACTGAGGTCCCGGACGCAAGCCGCATTTCCGAATTCACCACGACTTTCGACGAAGATGCCCGCTTCAGCATGAGCGTTAGTGGAGGGGCATTGGATGGGACAACTGCACTGGGCGAGAATCATCCGACCAGCCTGGGGGACGGCCCCCTAGATGCAATCCCAGACGCTGTGCGCAGCGCCGTGTGGGAGCCTCTGGGAATGGGCGTTTTCTGGCAGTTCTTGCTGCTGGGCTGCATGGCCGGTGCGCTGCTGGGCGGCTCACAGGGCCTTTCCCGCAGCATCTTCGGCCAGATGGTCCCCGAGACACGAAGTGCCGAGTTCTTCGGCTTCTTCGGCTTCTTCGGAAAGGTGGCCGCACTGATTGGCCCCCTCCTCTATGGGACGATGACCATAATGTACGACAGCCGAGTGGGAATTGCTAGCATCTGCGTCCTGATTGTCATTGGAACCTTCATGATGAGGTTTGTGGATGTCGAGGACGGCCGTCGTGCCGCGATGGAAGAGGACGCAAGGAACCGCGGGCTGATGATGGAATCCTGAGGTCACTCTGACCTGAGTCCCTTGAGCGCCTCGATAACAGCCGCTTGGGTGATGCGACCCCCCTTCTCCCGCAGCCTCGCAGCAACGATGTCGACTTCTTCGCCCTCTGCGCCCGCAGTCACAGCCATGTTCCTGACATGGAGCTTCATGTGCCCGGCTTGTATTCCCACTGTGGCCAATGCGCGCAGGGCCCCCAGATTCTGAGCCAAGCCAGCTGCCGCGATTACCTTAGCGAGTTCGTCAGCAGTCGTTGCGCCTAGCAGTGCCACGTTTGCCTGCGCCGCGGGATGCACCCTGACCGCCCCTCCAACCAGACCTACGGCCATCGGAAGCTCAATCGAGCCGACTAGGTTTCCATTATCGTCCTTGGACCACTCTGTGAGCGATCCATAGGTCCTCTCGTGGGCTGCGTAGCTATGTGCACCTGACTCTATGGCCCTCCAGTCTTGGCCGCACGCTATGGCCACGGCTGATATCGCATTCATGATGCCCTTGTTGTGCGTAGTGGCACGAAACGGGTCCGCCTTGGCGAAGTGGTAGGCCTGCACGACGCCCCCTATGACCTCGGAGCCCTGCTCCGGGTCCTTGCCCGAATCCGATATCTCCTCAGGTGTGAATATTGCGCTAACTCGTGCCAAACGGTGAACTGCGAGGTTACTGATGATTCGCAGAATCACCGTCCCGCCAGTCAGCCCCTCTACTGTCGGAGCAATCGTCTCAGCCATCGTGTTTACTGCATTGGCTCCCATGGCATCCCTGCAGTCAACCAGTATGTGTATGATGACCATAGGACCGGAGTCAGTCTCCAATACCCTCGCGTTGATGTCCTTGCAGCCCCCTCCGAACTTGATTAGAATCGGATCGACCTCGTTGCAACTGGCAACCAGGTCATTCTTCGATGCTATTATCGCGTCTTTGGCTGCTACCGGGTCCTCGCAGTCCACCACTTGTATCTGCCCGATCATAATCGGGTCGTCATTGTTAGAGGTGAATCCGCCATTGGCCAGGCATCGCTTGGCCATGTTGCTCGCAGCTGCCACCACGCTCGGCTCCTCAAGGACGAACGGGATTGCATAGTGGGCACCGTCGATGACGAAGTTCGTTGCTACCCCAATTGGCAGGGAGTAGGTTCCGACAACGTTCTCGATCATCCTGTCTGCTGCCTCCTCATCCAGCTCACCGGTCGCCCCCCACGCCTCAACCTGCTCCGGTGTGAGCCCCGCAATTCCCGCAAGCAAGGCCCTTCTCTCCGCCACCGAGAGTTTGTAGAATCCCTCAAGACGGCTGTTCTCTATGGGCATGCTCCTCAGTCCATTTCCCGGTGACTCGGGCTTCTAACCTTTTGCGAATAAGTCCGAACCCCCCGAGAAAATGCGTTAATCTAGCCGTTAACGCTTCGTTAACGCATTGTTGAAGCGTTAGCTACCCGTTAACCCGTCATTTCACAAACCGATTCACTAAGTCAAACAATCTCGGATTCGCCCCTCGGATTTCCTCAAATACCCGTAAATCCGCCCTCTGGGAAGCGTGAGGATGCGTGAACATTAAGAGTTCAAGACATCGCTGATGGCTTATGGTCGTAAGCGACGTCTCGATGCTAGACGTACCTCCTCTGAGGGGAAATCCGTTCGACCTGCGCCCCATCGAGAGATCTAGGGTAGGGGATATCGTGGCACGCGACGAAATCCTCACTGTCTGGAGGGAGCACATGCTCTCGCAGTCACCAAGGATGCTGCTCATCGTCGGAGAGAGGGGGTCCGGCCGGACCTCCCTGATCAATGTCCTCTCTTCGCAGACGACTAGGCACTTCGTCAGCCAGTACTGGCATGACGAGGACCCCCTAAAACGAGTACTGAGTGAGATTTCGGTTACCTTTGGCGGTCACGCGGTGCTGCAGACCATGCATCAGACGGTCGAACGGCTCGTTGAAACCCTGGACGTCGAAGACGGACCGCTGCCCCTAATCGCCCTCGATTACCCCTCAAACGTCGATATCACCCCATTCTTGACTCTGATCGCACCCATACTGCAGCGCCTCAGGGCCCTCGTTGTGGTCGCCCTCACCAATGCGCAGCTTGCTGCACTCGAGGAACCCGTGCAGGACCTCTTCGACAAACCGGTGCACTTGGAGCCACTTACGAGCAGTCAGATACAGAGTCTGGCAGACAACAGGGTCAGGAGAATGGCGAGGGAGAAGTGGGCGATTAACCCCCGATTGCTCGACTCCGTGCGTGCGAGCACGGGGGGCAACCCACGAGAGGTGATACACCTCCTCCGGGATCTAATCGACGAAAAGCGAGGCACGGGCGCTGAGGGTACATTTGAGAGGTTACTTGGTTGGGATGCGCCCTTCGAGCCCGAACCCGTACAGGCTGCAATAGTGGAAACCGTGATAGAGGAGCAATACGAAACGCTCGAAACGCCTCAGTTGCCTGTTTCCGTCGAGGAGGACGAAATCGAAGATGACTGGGACGTCGAGCCTGACGACATGTGGGAGGAAGGGGGCCCCGAACCCGAAGAGGAGGTGGGGCCGGACACAGAGCCCTGGGAAGAGGACGAGGAAGACGATGTCCAGCCTGCCGAGCAGGGAGCCACAGAACCCTTCAGAATCACCGATTGGGCGTCAGAAAAGGGCGGTTTCGTGCTAATGGAGGAAGGCACCGAGCCACCTCCCAAGCAGACGCGGCCGAGAGGATTCTCCGGACTGATGGGCAGGTCCAGGCAGGTCTCAGACCACATGCCCACTGGGACCGACGACACCCCAATAACCGAGTCCCAGCCACCCAGCCCGCCTTCAATCCCGCCCAATGACTTCGAACCGGAACCAGCAGATCCCTCCAAACAGGGGACTGCACGGAAGTCCATCGACACGTCAGCCGCCCCTATCGCCGAGAGTCCCGTTTTCGCAACCGAAGGGGAGTTATGGACCGTAGACTCGGACCTAGAGGAGACTCTTCCTGAAATTCCAGACGATCCGCCTGAACCCGAGACTTTCGATACCCCGGAACCAGCGTTAGAGGAGGAGTTTTCGAGTGAACCGGGCATCGTGGAGGGTGCCCCACCAACCTCTGCGCCAGTCAGCATAGGCCCGAGGTGGGAGTCTGCAGATGCCCTGAACGAGGCCCACTTAGGCTCTATGAACGATGCCGAGCGACTTGTCGTCTCAATCGCAGGCCAGCGTGAGATATCTCCCTCGGACACTGAAATCCAAGCCCGTCTCGAGGTCGGCCGCCCCCGATTATCCCAGATTTACAACGCTCTCCAGAGGTCCGGCATCCTATCGGTCCGTAAGGAGGGCCGCAGTAGGCTGTTCAAGCTGAGCGACGCTGCAGCTGAGATGCTCCCATGAGGTGCCCGGATGGACGACACCATCACAATCGAACGCATTGAGAGATATTTCTCCCTCACCGCCGAGGCAAGGGCGAAGGCGACTCCTGCAACGCGAAGCCCAGAGGACGAGGTCAGGCTGCGTATTATGATGGGGATGTGCGACGACTACGTCGCAGATGCCCGCCACTTCAAGGAGTCAGGAGATTTCGTCAGTGCATTCGGGGCGATTAACTACGCTCATGCGTGGCTCGATGCCGCTGTGAGGATCGGCCTGATGGATGGCCACGGCGACGATCGCCTGTTCACGTTGCCCTAGGGCCTTACGAGGCGCAGTGCTGGCCCTGAAGTGACCTCGATGTAGGAGCCCCCGGCATCGATCAATCGCTCCTTGAGCCTCCGATCGACCGTCAGCACAGGCCACGAGTTCTTTACTGCCAAGGAGACGAGCGTGTCGTCGGTGTGGCTTACTTCCGCTGCAGCGACGGATTCAGCACGCATGTCAAGCAGGTCGAGCAGGAGCCCCCTCCTCTCACCATCCAATACTCCCAACTCATCTCTGACGCTGTCAATGAGAAGCAGATTTGCCTCCCCGACCACGTCACCAAGGGCCGAGTCGAGATTCAGGCCCGCATCGACCAGCGATACCCAGCCACAGGCGTCGACCAGCACTCCGACCATGCCATCAGCCTGTGATGGTCCCATGACCGATTAGACGCCAACGTGACCCGACCCTTCTGGATAGGGTGATCCTACTGCCTTCCTTGGCGCAAATAGGGAGCCTTAGATCGAGCGTCGCCCTCTTGGCTTTAATCGCAGATACGGTACCTACGCTGGTTGCCGTTGCCGAGTTTACCATCAGCATCTCGTTTGGCTGCAGCGGACGGATTCCCCCTTCTTCCTCAGTTCCGCTGGCGACCATTTTCTCTAGCAACTGGAGATCTAGGTTCAGTTCCTCCCAAATAGGGGGCAGTTCGCCCTCTCTGGCCATGACCTGTCCAGATAGGTCGTCAGCCTTGGTGGTGAGTGGATCCAAGGGAGTAGAGATTCCGCACAGCCCCCCAGCATGAGCGGTTTCTAGGTCGATGCCACCGCCCTGGATGCCCTCTATGGTCGTTCTGAGCGGCTCCCAACGCGTCTTGCTGCCATCCTGAACCCTACGCCCGGGCGCAATCAGGATGCTGTCACCGACGCTGAAAGAACCCTCGACTATGCTGCCACCGATGATCCCTCCCTTCAGGCCCTCTGGCCTGATGCCAGGTCGGTTCACATCGAAAGAGCGGGCCACGTACATCAGTCCACCGACATCATTAGAGCGATTGGGAGTAGGAATCGTGCCCTGAATCGCCTCAATTAGGATGTCGAGGTTAACGTCATGATGTGCAGAGACAGGGATGATCGGCGCATTCTCGGCAATCGTGTCACTGATGAACTCCCGAATCTCTGAGTGGGACTCCATGGCCCGCTCTCGGCTGACGATGTCGATTTTGTTCTGGACCACTACGATGTTCTCGATTCCGGCGATTTCCAGCGCGGCGAGGTGCTCGCGGGTCTGGGGTTGAGGGCACTTCTCCGTAGCTGCCACGAGTAGTAGGGCTCCATCCATTATCGATGCCCCCGAAATCATCACTGCCATGAGCGTCTCGTGACCAGGTGCGTCGACGAATGACACGGTCCTGAGCAGCCCCCCGTCACCCCCTTCACCGTCCGGGTGCTTCCCCCTAGCATAGTGACGGCCATCGCTAGTCTTGTAGAATGCAGTGTCTGCGTAGCCCAGCTTTATGCTGATACCCCGCTTCCTCTCTTCAGAGTGGGTGTCTGTCCACGTCCCGGAGAGTGCCTGAGTCAGAGTCGTCTTGCCATGATCGACGTGACCCACCATCCCGATGTTCACTTCGGGCTGATTGGCAAGGGTCATTGTCAGCTCATCACCCCAGTCGTCACTCCTCTTCGCCAGAGGGCTGATCGACAAGGGGTTCGCCGCCAATGATCCCAGCGAGCGAGCGCTTGCCGAACTCGACGACCTTCAGATTGATTTGGCGGGTGTCATGGCTGATTACATTGCCACGGAGGTTCCGGCGCTTACGGAGCCCATCGTACTTGTAGCGGTATACCTTGCTATTCTTCTTCACGTACTTCTTGCCCTTGTAACCCACACCAGCAGTAATCAGGATCGACTTGACTCCCCCTCCGTCTAGGTCCGGTCTCATCGGCCTTCCTGTGGTGTCTGCGCCGCCGGTAATCTTCAACTTGTATCCCGACAGCGCCTTGTCACCATCGCCCACGAACATTCCGTCTACCGTGTCGCCAATCCTCTTGCCTAGGAAATGGTTGTAGTTCGCTCCGGTGATGTCGATGGCGAAGGATCTCCCCTCCGAGGCCGGGGCTGTGTCATTGACAACGGCCTTGAAGGACTGCTCGCCTGCCATCTATTCACCTCGGACGGCATCCCGACATACGGCCCCTATAAGAGCGGTTCGGAGTCCTCGCAGCCACTCACTCAGGCATGCAACAAATCTCGCTCGATCCTGCTCTCCAAAGCAGCCGGTGCGGTGTTGCTCATGGTGATGAACTGAGTCCTGCCCCTTCCTTGTGTCGAGCTATCGGTCCTGCTCTCTATCAGCCCCTCGGCCTCGAGGTGCTTCATGTGTTTCCAGAAGGTCGTGTAGCCGCGAGGCTTGGAGTTGTGCTCCTCGCATACCAGCTCGTACAGCTTTCGAGCGTCTCCGCTGGTTATCTCTTCGGCCTTCTTGAGCCTCCTGCATATTCCTAGGAGTACCAGTTTCTGGTGCTTGCTCAACTCATGGACCTGACTCGGCTCGATAGTCGCCGCCCTACGGGTGCTGGGTCTCACGTCATCGGTTAGCACGTCACCGCGTCCGGCCTTCTCGGCTCGACGAACCGCCGCTTCGAGCAGTTCGATGGCCAGACGGGCATCGCCGCCTGCCTCTGCGGCAAACCTCCCAATCTTCGCCAGTGTCTCGTCGCTCACGGATCCCGGCCTGCAGGAGGCCTCGTAGCGCTGCCTAGCGATGCCGATCAACTCACCCGCATCGTATGGCGGCATTACCAGTATGGTGCTCCCACCGAGCCGAGACTTGATAGCTTGCTCGAAGAGGTTGAAGAGCGAGGGGTCCTGACTCACTAGTATCAGCGACACCGACCCCCACTCGTCCTGCCCCTCGTCGATCCTGAGCAGCTTGTAGATTAGGTCGGAGCTGTCCCTGCGAACCAGAATGTCCACCTCATCGAGGACCAGAAGCAAGTGATTGTCATGCGTCTTTAGATTCCTGCGAATGGTCTGGATGATTTCCCCAGAGCTAAACCCACGTTCCGGGTGCCCCGAGTCGAGTGACAGGGCGATCTGCTGCAGGACCTGAGAGGTGGAGGGGTGGTTTCTACAGTTGACATGGGCGAGTACGATTTTCCTACGCCCCTCGAGCTTGCTACTCAGGTCGAGTCCGAACCTGTGCGTAAGGACAGTCTTGCCCGAGCCGACATTGCCAGTGACCACCGCTCTGCAGCTGACGTTGTGGCTTTCGATGCCCATGAACATAGACGCCAGCTCACCGAGTTGAGCGTCTCTGCCGATAAGCTCTGGCGGCGTCCAGTCGTAGGATAACGGCCCCTTGGTCAGCAGGACCTTGCCCGCCCCGATTCTGTCGAGATAGTCCGCCATCGCTGTATTCTTTCTCTCGACGTTCTTAGACATATTCGGTGCAGTGCGCACGCGTGCGGGCGTCTGTGAAGGCAACGCTTTGATGATGCTCTAATTTTCGGTGTTTTGATAGGCTGAGGCGGACTAGGTGGCAACGGAGGCGATTGTGTCGGATTGAAGGACACCTTCATGGAGCCTACTAGGCTATGGTTGCTGTTCGCCACAGTGCTAGCAGTTTTCCAGTTTTTCAACAGCTTCGGGATGATCGATGACATTGCGTTCCAACTCCAGCTGTTGGAGGCCTCGAACGGCCCCCACGAGAAGTTCCTGCTCATTCCCGCCGGCTTCTCTATGGAGTTCTGGGGCGTTCTGGAACTCGACTGGAGGGACTACGTCATCGTGGGTTTTCTGATTTACACATTGATTGCCCTACGGGTGCACAGGCCTAAGGAGCAGGGAGAGTACAAGCCAAAGAAGAAGAGGAAGCGGCTGATCTCCGTTAAGTCCGGGAGGTGGCTGAGGGTGAGCATAATCTCGCTGCTCATCGGGCTGCTCTCCACTGCTAACAAGACTGGCAGGATCTCAGCGTTGGTGAATAACGTCATCGGTGGCAACAGAGAGGGGAGGTTAGTCATTGTAGATGGCTTTCCCCCTGGCTTCGAGCTACAGGAATGGGCGCCACAGGACTACGCTGAGCTGACTATCCTGTACCTCCTGTTTCTCTTCAGTCTGCGTAAAGGCATCAAGATCGATACTTCCCAACTCGTCCTCTACGACTCAGGGACTCACATCGAGAGGATTTGGGTGGACTCCGACGATGCCGACAGGCTCCAACGCAGCAACATCGAAGAAGGCGCCTCTCGAATAAACAGGGCATTCACCGACCTCGTCAATATGTTGGGAGCTGCAGCCTCACTCAATCTCGCAGCCGCGTCCCTGGAGGACGGAAACGTCAAGAGCGCATTCAACAAGTGGAAGAACCTAACTCATGCCAAGGGAAAGCAAGCGAAGGATTGGAAGGGCCTCTCCGAGTCGATCGATGACGTTGGAAAGTTCAAGCAACGAGACGAGGAGGAGTAATTCGCGAATCGGCGCATTAAAGCCGAGCGAGGGTCACGCGATTGATGGAGTTGCATGGGATGGCAGATGAACTTACTCGCGAGGAAGCCGCTGAAAAACTGGAGGCCATTTACAGAGGGACCCTAGAGGGGGCAGATCTCGAGAAGAGGGTCGCCAATATTCCAAAGGCCCTAGACAAGTACGAGGGAAAGTGGCCCAAGATAATCAAGGCAGCTGAGAAAAAGTACGGAAAGCCAGAAACTGATGAAACCGATGAATCCGAGGAGAAGCCGACCAAGAAGAAGCGTGGAGGAATGTTCTCCAGGCTAGGCAAGTCGAAGAAAGAGGACGACCCCCCTCAGGATGCCGTGGAAGAGGAGCCCCAGGACGAGGAGGAATCCGAAGAAGAGGGGAAGCCGGCCAAGAAGAAGCGTGGAGGATTGTTCTCCAGGCTAGGTAAATCGAAGGAAGAGGCCGAGCCCTCGGAAGCTGATGATCCTGATGATTCCGAGGAAGCCGTCGAGGAGCCGACCGATGAGCCAGAAGAAGCTACAGATGACGAGCAGGCCGATGAGGAACACGATGATGCTGCCGATTTGGAGGGTGACGAAGCACCACTCGAGAAGGCTGCCAGACTATTGGAAGGGGGAGATTCGGAGGGGGCACTTGAAGTCTGGAAAGGCCTGGTTAGGAGCGATGGAGGCAACCCCGAGGTCTGGAGGGGGCTCGCGTCCTACTTCGCCTCTGCCGGTCGCCCGGGCCGGGCTCAAGCGTGCGAGGAGCACGCCGACGAACTACCCTGAACAGAAACCTGTCCCGCTGGTATCGCAACTCGATTCAATGGTTCTGCGTGTCGTACCCTCGGTCTGACTGGATTTTAGTTCTAGACAACCTCAATCCCTCGGCATGGTAAATTGCATTCTGTCGAAATCGTGTCAGGAATCGGCCAGGGGGCTGCATGCCCCCTCAGGGGGACAATTAAATGCAATTCCACATTCCACGAACTCCGGTAGTGGCATGGCTCGCAAGAAGCGTGTACCAGATCACGTCGCTGTGCGGCTAGTCCAGAAGGCCAAGGACGCTGAGAAGAAGGCCAAGGCCGCTGAGAAGAAGGCCAAGGCCGCTGAGAAGAAAGCCATCGTCGCTGAGAAGAAGACCAAGGCCGCTGAGAAGAAAGCCATCGTCGCTGAGAAGAAGACCAAGGCAGCTGAGAAGAAGTCCAAGACCGCCGATGAGAAAGATGACTTCGACGACTTCGACGACTTCGACGACTTCGACGACTTCGACGACGATTCAGACGCTGACAAAGAAGTTGATTCAGGCGACGGCGAAGACCATGCTGACGCTGATGATTCGGAACAGGTCGATGAGGAGTTGGCGAGTCTTCTCGAGAAGGCCTCTCTTTCCGAGGATCCCGAGGCCAGGACTGCCAAGATGATGAGGGAGGGGAACTTCGAGGGCGCTCTGGAAGTGTGGAAGAAGCAAACGGTAGAAGACAGCGAAAACGCTGACAACTGGCGCGGCCTGGCTACGGTTCTCGATGCAATGGATGAGGGTGACAAGGCGAACACGGTACGCATGCATCTGCAGCGGCTCGAGGCACAGGCGGTTTCCGAAGTCACTGGAAGGAGTATGGAGGACATCATGGCAGATCTATTGGACGACGGCGTCCTCAACTTCAGCGCTGGCTCAGACGCTAAGACTCAGAAGGACTAGCCCAAATTATCACAATGCCGAAGGAAATTGCTCCTTGTTTGGCCTTTACATTAATAACTCAGTGGCCTTAGGAGTGGACAGGTATTGCTATGGTTGAGCTGAGTGACAATATGAGAATGGGATTGCTGATTGGGGCCGCCGTGCTCCTTGTGTTCGAGTTGCTGAACATGCCTGGAATGTTAGGAGGAGGCGACAAACTCTTCCTAGTTGACGCCCTAGGCATTGGTTCTGACAGCACGTTCAGGCCCGACACGGGATTTAGCACTCAGGATATTATTGGCTTCCTCGGCATCGCGACCATGGGCGCCCTGTACTGGTTTTCCAAGGAGGACGACTTGGATTGGGAAGCTCTTCTAGGGGACGATGACGACGAAGAGGAGTGAGTCCCAAGGGGATTCCCTTGTCTCTCCTTGGTCGTTGGCTGGGCAAGCAAGGCAAGAACGCTAGGACGTTTCAAGAGGAGATGCTGTCTAGGCAGATTACCGCAAGAGGAATAGTTGCAACTCGAACCATAGGGGCGATGCGAGAGATCCCTCGACATGCCTTCCTGCCCGAACACAGCCTAAAGACGGCATATAGGGACAGGCCGCAACGGATCGGGCACGGTCAGACCATCAGTCAACCGTACATCATCGCCCTGATGACCTCCCAGTTCGAGGAACTGCCACAAGGCAGTAGGCTACTCGAGATCGGCTCTGGTTGTGGCTACCAGACGGCAATCCTCGTCCAAATGGGGTTCGAGGTTCACGCGCTGGACATCGTGCCCGAGCTAATCGAGCGTTCCTCGGAGGCGCTCCGCGAGCTCGACCTATCGCCTACATCACTCGCATGCGGCGACGGGAGGTCGGGCCTTCCGTCTTTTGCTCCATTCTCCGGAGTAGTCTCCGCTGCTTGTGCTAATGAGGTGCCGGTCACTTGGTTGGACCAGCTCAGTGCGGGAGGCATAATTGTGACTCCGATAGGCACTAGGGACAACCAAAATCTCGTAAGGATAGACAAGAGTGCGGACGGGGAAGTTTCGACTAGGACTCTATGCCCAGTAAGATTCGTTCCCCTGGTGTAGCCGCGAAACATCGAAACTATGGTATTTCGTCGAACTGGTAGCCGTGCTCCCACTGCTTCTCGCCAAGTGCGACCTCCAGCTCGAATGGCGTGATGAGTGGTTTGGCATACCTTACTGAGTCATCTATCGCGATTCGCGGGCAGGCTGTGTTGACGAAGGCGTCCACGGGGTAGAAGTCAATTAGTTCCGGGCCGACGTGGTCGAGTGCAAGCAGATACCCCTTACGACCGTGCTTCTCGAGAAGGCGCTTCATGCGTATAGCGAGGTTGCGCCGCATTTGGCCCGGCTTCTCGCCAATCAGGATGCCGAACGAATCGGCCCCATCCACTGCCATAATCAGGCCGAAGCGCTGTCGCAGTATTCGTTCAATCCGTCCGAGGGACATCTCGGTGGCATCGCCTGTGTAGGGATCCAGCATTGCCAGCGGCTTGCCGGTGTGAAGCACAAGGCCGATGGGATGGAAGTCCCCTGACCCGAGGAAGAGGTAGTGTCCTATTGACGGATTATCACCCGAGTAGTTGCATCCTAGGACCTGCCCGGGGAAGCTGAGCCTGTCTCCGCCAACCGGGATTTCGACCACGTAACCGGATTTCTCCAGGCGCTCCTTGTATTCGGGGAGCAAATGCAGGTGTTGAATCGAGCCTACTAGGCCGAGCTTCGCTCCCTTGAGCGGTGCGATCCTCCCGATCGCATCGAGAAAGCGATCCTTAGCGGAGGAGCCATCCAGCTCCACTTCTTCCCTGGCCGACTCCAAGCGAGATTCTGCTACTGCGCGATGTTGAGCTATGATGGGGAGGACTGGATTCAGTTCTGGGTCGCCCTCATAGGTAACAGGGATGAATTGGGTCGGCATCCCCGAGTCGATGTTCATCTGGCTGTGTCCCATGTGGGCAACCAACTCGACCCCCATCATGCTCATCTTGTCATGGACAAGATCACAGGCGCCGTAGCAGGGGTCTGCTGCGAGTACCACCTTTGCATCAGACTCGTCCTCTATTTGGTCCATCATCTCAAGAGCTTGTATTTTGAGGCCCTCCGGCACTTGGAGTGCGACTAGGCGGTGATCATTGGACTTGATGCGCTCTACCAGTTCATCGAGTTGGAAATCGTGACGCTCTAGATCCACGGCAATCACTCGATAATCTCGACCTTTCCATCTACGATATCGATTCTAGCCAGTGTGCTAATGGGCCAGTTCGGCCGCTCACGGGCAAGCCGCTCGCGCCCTTCGCCCTTCTCGATGGCTACTATGACGCCCTGCAGCACGGCCCCCATCTCCTCCAAGGCCTCTAGGAGTGGTTCAAGCGTCCCTCCGGTGGATATGACGTCATCCACGATAAGGAGCCTCTCTCCCGGCCAGATGTCATTGATGTAGGCGGTCGACTGCGAGTATCCCGTGGAGACATCGACTCCGACTTCGCCTTCCATTCCGTAAGAGCGCTTTCGGATGACTACGGTGGGCTTGCCCGTAGCATCACCAACCGCCGCCAGAAGCGGCAGACCCATCGCCTCAACGCTGACTAGCAGGTCCACCTTGGACCAATCGACCATTTCCACTATCAGATCACAGGTGGCGCGTAATACATCGGCATCCATGCGGGGTATTCCGTCTGAAATCGGGTGGATGAAGTAGGGGTAATCACCCTTCCAAATCACCGGTGCGCCTCGAAGCGACTCTTGCAGGACGGTCAGCGGATCCGAAGGCGACATTGCCCCGCAACCTCAGACTAGGCCCTTCAAATGCTCGGCGCCCTCGACGACCTTGATTGTGCATGGCGTAGGGAATTTACATTTGGCCTTGCGCAGGGCCTCACGGGCAGCTGGATAGTGCTCACGTTCGGTCTTGATGGAGATCAGCGTCTGGTTCTTCTGAACCCTAGCTGCTGTTCCGACGTTCTTCCCGTAGGAGAGGCGCATTCCCTGGGATACCCTGTCCGCTCCTGCGCCGGTAGCCTGCTTGTTCTCCCTTAGGATCTGGTGGGGGTAGGTGTGCATTCTGAGTGCGTATCCTTGCGCGGTGGCACTATCCCGAACGGTCGAGTTGGCTACCTGCCTAGCCGCCTCTAGCGCCGAGTCGCGAATCTGGCATGCGTTGTCAGCATACAGCTCCAAGACGACCTCGAATCCCCCAGCCTCGGACTTCTTCCTGTTACCCATGTGGTAACGCAGGATCCTGTTGTTCGGAACACCGCCCGAATACTCTCGTCGGGTGAATGACTGCCCCTTTATCTGCCGGTACATCTTAGCAGGCTTGCGTGCCACTCAAACACCTCGTTGGCGCCCCACCGACATTCTGTATTTAACCATGAGGCCACGTTAGGGGCTCTCCTTCAATCGGTTCTCAGCCTCTCGCTTTCGCGTTGGACCTCACGAACCCCAACCACGATGAGCACGAAGCCAACCAACATCGAGGCCCCGATGCTTTCGTCGAGCAGCGCCCATCCGGTTAGAATTCCGAAAACCGGCACTAGGAAGACATACGATGCCGCAGTGGTCGGACCGAGCCTGTCTATGCCCATCGCGAACCAGACGTAGGCGAGGGCGGTGGAGAACGCACCGAGATAGATGATAGAGATCCACTCGACGGTCGTGGGCAAGGGTAGCGACGAGCCCCAAAGCTCGTACAGCATCCAAGGCGTCAACATCACCCATCCTGCGAAGGAGTACCAGATCACAATCTCGAGGGCCGATGCCTCTGCCTCGCCTCGCCGGCTCTCCATTATGCGTTTGGTCAGGTTGGTCGTCGTTGCCCACGACAGGGCCGCGAACACTATAATGGCGCCACCGAGCAGGCGATGCTCGAACGGAATTTCCACATTGGGACTCCAGCCCACTACCGTGGCCACTCCCGCCATCCCCAGAAGTAATCCCAATGCCATTTTCCTTGAGATGGGCTGACCAAGCATCGGTGCTGCAAGGAGCACGGTGAAGACCGGATTGATTGGGATGATAAGAGAAGCGTCTCCCGCAGCGGTCCACTTCATCCCGTGCATGAACAGCAATTGGTAGATCATGACTCCAAAGAATCCGATCCAGAGCACCGACACCCAGGTCCTGGGGTCTGGCGGCAGGGCTCTGACTCTCTCGTCGGTCAGCGACTTGTAAGCGCACCACGCGAAAAACATCACCACCACCACGGCGTACCTCAGCCATGCCGCGGTCGCTGGGTCCAGAGTGGCCGGCCTTTCGGAATCCAGCCCACTGCTGAGGATTCTCCCCACTGCCCAGGAGGAACCCCAGATGATGACTACCAGCAGGAGGAGGAAGTGGGTTACTATGTCCCCGCCGCTCTTAGACATGCTACTCGCCCAACCCAGTCAATCTCTCGATGAACTCGGGATCGGTGACGGCGCTCGCCCCAGGATTGATGATGATGCCCCCGACCTTACTGGCCAGCACCGCCGCCGTCATCACGAGACGATGGTCCCCATGCGTCTCGACCGGCCTATCCGGCTTCTCCGGGAACTGTCCCCCTGGAATCTCGATGCCATCATCCGTCGCTCTTGACGACATGCCAAAGGCAGCCAGCATCTCGACCGTTGTGCGTATCCTGTCCGACTCCTTTTCACGAACATGCCTTGCGCCCACGATGCTTCCGCCATTACCTATGGCCATCAGTGCCGCAGCAGGACTGATGATATCGCTGGCATCGCGCAAATCGACTCTTCTCCCGTCCGTGTTCCCTAAGCTTTCGATCGCCTCGGCTATCATGGCGTCCCCAGGGGGGATTTCGACCTTGGACCCAGTACCGAAGAGTCGACCGAAGAGCATGGACATCGGCACAAGGCTCGCCTCCCCATAAATCAAGACCCTGTCTGGAGCAATCACTCTCCAAGGGTCCAAATGGAGAATCTCTTCATTAGGGACATTAGGTGAGCCACATGCCTCGCAAATCTCCATAGTCAGGTGACTGTATCCACGACTCACCGGCTCTCCGGTCAGCAGTATCTCCGTGCCTTCGGGGAAACTAGGTGAAGCGAGCAAGAGGGCTGTCAGCGGTTGGCTGGAAGACGATTGGTCAAGATTCGCCCGCTTAGGCTGGATCCGGCCAGTCACCGTGCAAGGCAGCCTTTCTGATGAGATTCGACAGCCCAACCCTGTGAGCACGGAGGATAAACTGGACGCATCGCGTCCCCTAAGAGACTCGTCACCATCAATGGTCACGGGCAGTGCCATTCCCGCAGCGATGGCAGTCATTATCCGTGCTGCCGTCCCCGAGTTCCCGCAATCCAAGACCCCATCCGGAATAGAAAGACCGTTCTTCGCCCCCCTGACAACCCATGACCCATCTCCTCGCTCGATTCCGGCTCCCATCATCTCCAAGCACCTCCCCATTGAGGCAATGTCCTCCCCTGGCACTCCTTCGAAGGCAATTTCGGTGGTGCCTTCGGATTGCGCAGCGAGTACGAGCCATCTGATCATGTGACTCTTGGATGGCGGGAGTCTCCAATGGACTGCATCAGGCGCCTCAATCGACTCGATTCGAAGCACGGCCCCGGCAGCGGTCCCGCTCTGTTGAATGCTCGCATCGCTCCCTATTGGCGAATCCAGTCGCCGAAGTCGCACGACCCGTCCCATGACTTCGCCCTCTCGTCGATGATGCTCCGCTTCAGGGTCTCTTCTAGAGTGCCGTGCATCTTCACTAGGTTCCTCCTGTGGAGTAGCTTCGGGCTGAGTCCGGGCAGTAGAACTGCCACGGCCCTAGGGACTCTCCCTGGGTAGACTTCGTTGACATGCCTGACGATGTTGGTGGTGCAAGTGTTGGTGACCGTGTTGTACCACTCTGGTTTATCGCTGAGCTTGTTGGTCCGATGGAGGTACGACTCCAGCATCCTCCTCTCGTTGCCCGGGCCCAGTATGACAGCCTCGAACAGATGCGTTACAGAGTTCCTCCTGCAACGCGTCCTGACGCCTATTGCGTCGCGTTCCGTTGCCCACGTATAGATCAACTCGTACTGCCTGAAGAGGCCCTTGACCGGGTGATATCTCTCTCCCTTCTCCCTGCGTACCTCGATAGAGCAGGCGAGGCGCCTTCCATCCTCGAATTCGAAGCTTAGTATCGTGTGTGCCATCTGCCTTCGTGTGGGATCGAAGTACTCTAGGACGAACCATATCTTCGTAACCTGATCGAGCCTGAATGTCAGGTCATTCCAGCGCTCGTCGAAGTCTCGCGTACTCCTCCAGTCGAAGTCCCTGACGTTCCTGACCGTTACCTCATCACCGTCGAACTCTGCAGTAGTCACCCTTTCGTTGTCGTTGACCCAAGACCTGTCATTGGATGGTTTCAGACGAAGGTGCCTCAATACCACCCAAGCGAAAATCACGGCAACTATCCAGAAGAGCGCTATTGCAGCAGGGCCAAACGGCCCCCCGGGGATAAGAGAAGAGGTGGTTGTCACACCTTCTTGAATGTGAGTGGGCGGATGAATCCTCCCATTTCGGGGTGGCGCGGCAGGGGAGATTCGAACTCCCGAGGTGAGACACCACTGGATTAGCAATCCAGCGCAATGGCCAGGCTATGCGACTGCCGCAGCGGTCCGACGATATTCGCTCCCTGCTTAAGTCGAGCGGTCCGTCTATTCTTCCTCTGAAATTTCATCCACGGCATCTTGGGGGTCGACGAGTTCGGAGGGCAGCCTAGCGACGAACACTATCTCGTCCACGTACCCCGTGCGGTCGGCGTTCCGCAGTTCCATGATGCGAGTTCCCTTGGTGACCTTGCCGAGGGTTTCCTTGGTCTGCCCCGATACCATTCTGATCATCATGCCGGATCCAGTTAGCATGAACAACTGGTCCTCAAGATCAGGAATCTGACGAACGCTGACGATGTGGTCATCATCCCTAAGTGACATGGTTCGTACTCCCTTGGTGCCCCTGTTTGTGCGTCGGTAGCCATCCCTGACATTGACTATCTCGCCCTCTTCATTGCGGACATCGCTCCCGGCCTCGTCGGTCAGAGGAATCATCTCGCCCGAACCAAGCCTGCTGCGCTTGGCCATGCCGTACTTGGAAATCGTGAGAACGCTGGTGTTGAAGTCCTCTGTGACGATCATCCCGATTACATGGTCGCCTTCCCTCAGATTCATCCCTGAGACTCCCTGACTCACCCTCCCCTGCACTCTCACTACGTAGGTGGTCATGGTCTCGCCAGATTCGGGGGAGATTCGTGTCCTCTTCTCGGCCGGCTTGAACCTGCAAGCATTTCCGCGGGCGGAGACCAGCACCACGTGATCGGAGTCGGTGGATGGCCTCACAGTGACTAGGGTGTCGTTCTGGCCTTCGGCGAATCTGAGGGCGTACTTTCCGTTGCGGTTGATCTTGACGTACTCGGATAGCCTGCTCTTCTTGATCCTCCCCTTCGATGTGGCGAACATGAGGTAACTGCCCTCTGGGTTCTCGACGAGGCTCCGACTGAGGGGGAGAATTGAGACGACCCTCTCCTCGTCTCTGATACCTCGTAGGAGGTTCCGGATATGCGTCCCCCTGCCGTAGCGGCTGGCGGAGGGCGTCTCCCAGGCCCTGAGGCCATAGACGCGCCCCATGTCGGTGAAGATGAGCAACCTGTCTTTGGAGAAGCAGGTGACTATCTTAGAGGGCGTGTCCTCGTCTTTCGTAGCTACTCCTTTCAGTCCCTTTCCGCCTCTGTTCTGAAGTCGGAAGGCCTCGACGGGCAGGTGCCGGATGTAGTTGTCCTGGGTCAGGGAGATGACGATCGCCTGCTCAGCGACGAGGTCCTCCCTGTCCATGGAGAGGGGCATGGGGTCGATGTGGGTCCTACGCTCGTCGCCGTGACGATCCACGAGTTCGTCGAGCTCCTCGATTATGATGCCCAAGCGTCGAAACCTGCTACTGAGAATGTCTTGGTAGTCATCTATCGCCTCATTGATCTTAACGAGCTCCTCAGCAACCTCATGGACGTTCAGCTTGGTCAACTGGTAGAGCCGACGTTCTGCGATGGCCTTGGCCTGCTTGTCAGAGAAGTCGAAGCGCTTGATATTCGGATACTTCTCATCGCCACGAAGATACTGCTCGAAATGGTCTCGTGACTCTGAGTTCCTCCCTACCTCGATGATCTCTGACATTCGCTTCTGCGCACGCATGAGTCCATCGAGGATATGCGCCCGCGCTTCGGACTTGTCAAGCTCGAACTGCGTCCTGCGCTCGACCACGGACTCCCGGTGTCTAACGTGGGTGTGCAGAATCGTCCTAAGGTCAAGCTGGACGGGCTCGCCCTTCAATATCCCCATCATGTTGGCGGAGTACGACTCCTGCAGTCTGCTAGACTGGTACAGTTGGTTTAGGACAGCGTGGGGATCGGCGTTCTGCTTGATCTCGAAAACCACGCGAATCCCCTCCTTGCTCGATTCGTCCCTGATGTCGCGAATCCCCTTGACCACCTCATTCTGAACCAAATCAGCGATTCCCTGGAGCATCGCGGCCTTCTTGACCTGATATGGAATTGAGGATACTACCAGCCTCTTTCCCCTCGAGTCATCAATGACTTCGACGTCCGAGCGAACGTGGAAACGCCCGTTCCCCGTCCTGTACATGTCTACGATGCCGTCGATTCCTAAGATTGTGGCCCCAGTAGGGAAGTCCGGGCCCTTGAGATGTTCCATGTACTCCAGCGCGTCGATCTTAGGCGGGTTGTCGAGGCCGATTTTCCGATTCTGCTCGATTACCCTCCCTACGTGGAACTTGATAGCTGCGGCGACCTCGTTGAGGTTGTGCGGGGGAATCTTGGTGGCCATACCGACGGCGATGCCATCGCTGCCGTTCAGCAGAAGGTTGGGCAGTCGTGCTGGCAGCACGGTGGGCTCGATCTCGGTATCATCGAAGTTAGGCTCCATGTCAATGGTGTTCTTGTTGATGTCATCCAGCATGTGCTGGGACAATCTGTCTAGCCTGCTCTCGGTGTAGCGCATGGCAGCCGGCGGGTCCCCATCTATCGATCCGAAGTTCCCTTGACCGTCGATTAGGGGGTACCTCAGGGAGAAGTCCTGGGCCATCCGTACCATCGTGTCGTACAGCGCCTGATCGCCATGGGGGTGGTATTTCCCCATGACCTCGCCAACTGATCGGGCCGACTTGCTGTAACCCTTATCGTGAGAGTGACCGGCCCGATGCATTCCCCATAGAATCCTGCGGTGAACCGGTTTGAGGCCGTCCCTGGCATCGGGAAGAGCTCTACCAATAATCACACTCATAGCGTAGTTGATGTAACTCTCCTTCATCTCGTCAGAGATGTCCCTACGAAGCAGATCTTCAGCCACTAAATCACCTCATACGTCCAACGAAGTCACCTTGGAGGCATTGTTTTCGATGAACGCCCTGCGATCTGGGACATCCTCTCCCATGAGAATGGAAAAGAGCGAATCCGCTTCCTCCGCATCCTTGATCTCCACCTTCATCATCGTGCGCGCTTCGGGATTCATCGTGGTCTGCCACAACTGCTCCGGATTCATCTCCCCCAGTCCCTTGTATCGCTGCACATCAATCTTGGATGTCGGGGCCTCCTTCTGCAGCCGTTTAACGACCGCATCTCTGTCACGCTCGCTGTGAACCCACTCGGTCAGCTTCCCTCTAGATATGGAGAACAGCGGTGGGGCTGCGATAAACACGTTTCCGTTTGCGATTGCCCTCCTCATAAAGCGCCACATGAAGGTCAATATTAGGGTGCGAATGTGAGCCCCGTCGACGTCTGCGTCGGTCATGATGATGATTTTCCCGTAGCGTAGCTTCTCCGGATTAAACGCGCCCTCGTCCTCCTCCTCGTTCCCCACACCAGCACCAAGAGCGCGAATCATCCTCTGAATCTGCTCGTTCGAGAACACCTTCGTGAGGTTTCGCTGCTGGCGTTCGACGTTGAGGATCTTCCCACGGAGAGGGAGCACGGCCTGCGTGCGCCTGTCCCTAGCCGTCTTGGCCGAACCTCCCGCACTCTCTCCCTCGACGATATAGACCTCACATTCCGCTGGGTCCCTAGACTGGCAGTCTGCGAGCTGCCCGGGTAGCCCCCCTCCTTCCAGTACTCCCTTCCTGCGCGTTAGGTCCCTAGCCTTGCGCGCTGCCTCTCTCGCTTTGCTTGCAAGGACCGCCTTGTCGACGATTGAGCGAGCGACGGACGGGTTCTCTTCGAAGTACTCGCTTAGTTTGTCGTTGACGATCTGCTCGACTATGCCAGCGACCTCGCTGGTCACTAGCTTGGACTTGGTCTGGGCGTTGAAGGAAGGGTCGGGATGCTTGATCGAGACTACTGCTGAAAGCCCCTCTCTGATGTCGTCGCCGGACAGGCTGCTGAGGTTCTTCAGCAGCTTTCTGGACTGGGCGTATGTGTTCATCGTCCGTGTCAGCGAGCTCTTCAGCCCAGACAGGTGAGTGCCACCGTCGGTGTTGTGGATGATGTTGGTAAAGCAGTGGACGGCCTCCGAGTACGCATCGGTCCACTGCAGGGCGACCTCGACATGTACCTCGCCCTTGTCACCCATCTTTGTTCCGCGGATGTGCAGTATCTCCTCGTGGATGACCTCCTTCTTCTCATTCATCGCCTGAACGTACTCCCTCAGGCCACCGTCGTACTTGTGCTCGATCTCTACTGCATCCTCGCCGCGGAGGTCACGCAGCCAGATTTGCAGGCCAGCGTTGAGGAATGCCGTGCGTCGCAATCTGGTGTTGATTTTATCGAAGTCGAAATCTGTGACATCGCTGAAGATGGTCATGTCGGGCTTGAAGTTGATCTCCGTCCCTGTGGTATCGGACTTCCCAGTGGCTTTCAGTGCAGCCTTCCTATCGCCTCTGACATATTCTTGGAACCACATCTTGCCACCCCTGTGGATGGTCATCGACAGCTTCTCGGACACCGCGTTGACAGCGCTGACACCGACTCCGTGCAGGCCTCCAGCGACCTTGTAGGCCTCATTGTCGAACTTGCCGCCGGCGTGGAGCCTAGTCATTATGACCTCGGCAGCGCTAACGCCCTCCTCCGGATGCTTGTCTACTGGGATCCCCCTCCCGTGATCGATTACGGTGACGGAACCATTCTTCTCGAGGTTCACCTCGACCGTGGGGTTGTACCCAGCTAGGTGTTCGTCGACAGCATTGTCTATCACTTCCCAGATGCAATGGTGGAGTGCAGAACCGTCGTGCGGATCACCCAGATACATTCCTGGGCGCTTTCTGACTGCTTCCAGCCCCTCGAGCACCTGAATGCTCTCTGCATCGTACTCGTTGGCCATCATTATTCTCCTATTAAATTGAGGGTTCCCTTAGGGGAACCCTCAACGCATTACATGATAACCAGGTGACCGGGGTTATTCAACCCTACTTAGAAATCGATAAAAATGTGTGAAAAATGCTCAATTATTGGTGCTTTTCAATCCAATATAACCCAATCCCCCCTCGACACGGTTAAACAGGCAACTTCGGTCGCTTCTCCGGATGAATCGGCCCCTCGTCTGCGTAACCCTGAGGGGTCGAACGGCTGACGAGATGGCTCGTGATGCCGTGGTCGCCAAGACCTCCGGCGCCGATG
>UINC01000989.1_pt1 | contig 33902 bp, 30 predicted proteins | sample 5385821 | NCBI WGS metagenome assembly UINC01 (sample SAMEA4666929, study PRJEB26691) | marine metagenome | isolation source: Pacific Ocean | place: Pacific Ocean | collected 2011-10-13 | reverse complement strand
TATTAGCATTAAATGATATTTGTTATATAATTTATATTATGTTAAATAAGAAATCACTATGGTATATATATTATTAATACACATTACTTTATTAAACTTAGGTAATGTAGAAAAAGAACAAATTAATAAGGTTTTAGATAATCTTCATAAGTATGCATCAGAAGCTAATGGAGAAAAATATTTTCAACTATTCAATGATCAGGCAGTTTTTCATGGAACTGATTTAAATGAAAGATGGTCAATTGATGAATTTAAAAAATATGCCCAAAATAGATTTGATACTGGTACTGGTTGGACTTATAAAAGTTTAGAAAGAAACATTTTTATAAATTCTAGTAATACTACTGCATGGTTTGATGAAATACTAATTAATGAAAAGTATGGAAAATTTAGAGGAACTGGTGTGTTATCTAAAGTAGATGGTATGTGGAAGATTGATCAGTATAATTTATTACTTCCTATACCAAACGATCTTCTGCTTAAGTACACAAAAGAAGTTAAAGAATATTTAAAGAATAATTAGATTAAATGAAAAATCTATTCATTAAAATATTAAGATGGGGACTGCGTTTACATTCACTATTTCATATAATTGAATTCTCTTCAGCAATCATGGAATCAGCTTATTTAACGGCTTTGATAGCTTTTACAGCTGCATTAATAGAAATTTTAGCAAGTATATATTTACCTAGAGAACACATTCATTTTAAAGGTGTTATTTCAGATGTTCATGAAAAATGTGATTGAAAAAACTTTATAATATTTGATTATTCTAGTTCAAGTATTAATTGATATATTTTCTCGGCATTTACATAATCTTTTATTTTGATATATGCATTTCTTAGAACTTCTAAATGTTCAATATTAGTTTTATCTCTATTGATAGAAATTTTAAGAATAGAGATAAGACTTTTATAATCTTCTATAATTGAAAAAACAGGATAAAGACTTCCTATATCATCATCAGAAATTTCATCTCCCTTTAAGTTCATATATGCTTTAGCGTATACCACAGCACCAGATAATCTATCATTTCCTTCTTTTTTTAATCTATTAGATTCTGATTGATATTTACCTTTTAAAGCAATAAAATCAAGATTTCGTTCTTGGTCATAATATGGCTTAGCATATGCTTTATATGCATCTATCATATATATAATTGCTTTCTCATTATTTTCGTCAAACTCTAAGGATTTTTGATAAGCTTCAATCGATATTTTATAAACAATATCTAAAGTATCTAGTTTTTCTTTATCTGAAAATTCTAGATTTTCACCTAGTGCAAGTCCTAAATTATAATATAAAACCGCCCTATTAAAGTGTAAACTAGCATTTGTAGGATCTGCTTTTAATTGATTGTCTATTTTTTTTCTAGCATCATCTACTTTATTTAATCGCATTGCAATATTTATTTCAATTGAAGGGTAATAGTTATTTTCTGGGAAAATATTTTTTCCTTCAGTAATTAGTTTCATAGATTTTACAAAAGAATCACATTCATCAAATAAGTCACAATGATTAAATAGTATGTTAATTGAATTTTGATATATAGTATTTGTATTTTTTTTTGTTAATATATTCATTTCAATAAGTTGATTATAAAAGCCTAAAGCAACATCATATTTATTTAATTGTTCCGCAACGTATCCACCGTAGAGAAGACCTAGTGTATCTTTTGGGTATATTTTTAAAGAGTTTACAAATTCTTCATATGCAATTTCATAATTTGGTTCTCCTGTACCTTGAAGAGCGAGAATAGCTTGATTTACAAAATGTGATGAAAGATTTTGTAATCCTACATTTGCATTTTGTATCAGTGATATGTCATTAGTTTTTATTTTGTCTCCTATAGATTTAAAAGATTCAGCTGCTTTTTCTATAGCATTTGGATCAATATCTAAAAATTGTTTAGCTATAGCAGAATAAACATTTCCTTGAACATACCATGATCTAGCTTTAATATTATTTTTTTCAATGGTCATAGCAAGATCAATTTCTCCCTTTGCATCTATTAATAACGATCTTTTTTCTCCTATATCAGTTTTTAATTCTGACTTATTTAGATATGCTTCAGCCTTATTAACATTGCCTTTATATTGAGAATAGACATTATTTACAATAAAAAATGGCAAAAAAACTTGAGCTAATATTGCTATATTAAAAACATTAATTAAAATAAATATCTTTTTCATTTAATGTTAAAATTAAATAAGTCTGATTATTAAATAAAATTATTCTTCTTCTTTTTCTTCTTCTTCTTTAATGATTTCTATTTTTGCTACGGATGATATTTCATCACCTTTTGATAGTCTAATTAATTTAACTCCTTGAGTTGCTCTACCCATTACTCTAATGTTTTTATCTGTAATTTTAGTACGTATGGTAATACCAGATTTATTTATTATCATTAATTCATCATTTGTTATTACTTCTTTAATTGATACTAAATGACCAGTTTTTTCTGTAGTTTTTAATGTCATCACTCCTTTTCCACCTCTTTTTGTTATTCTATAATCTTTTATTGATGATCTCTTACCATATCCATTTTGAGAAACAACTAATAAATCAGATTCTTCTCTTGCAACACAAATCATACCTATAACTTTATCTTCACTATTTTCTAGTCTAACTCCTCTTACACCTGATGCAGTTCTACCCATTGGTCTAACGTTATTTTCATGAAAATTAATAGCTTTTCCAGATTTTTTTGCTATTATAATATGATTGTCACCGTTAGTTAATTTTACATCTAATAATCTATCATTTTCTTTTATAGTTATAGCGTATATTCCATTAACTCTTGGTCTAGAGTAAGCTTCTAGTTTAGTTTTTTTAACTGTCCCTCCTTCTGTACACATAACTAAGTAGTTATTATTTAAATAATCCTCATCAGTAAGATTTGTTATAGTTATTATGGATCTAATATTATCTCCAGGTTCAATGTTTATTAAGTTTTGTATTGCTCTTCCTTTTGAAACTTTAGAACCTTCTGGTATTTCCCATACTTTTTTCCAAAATATTTTACCATATTCAGTGAATATTAGTAAATAATTGTGTGTTGATGCAATGAATAAATGTTCATTAAAATCATCATCTTTAGTTTTAACACCTCTAGCGCCTAAACCTCCTCTACCCTGTGTTCTATATTCATCTAATGAGGTTCTTTTAAGATAACCTTGGTGGGAAACGGTTATAACCATATCTTCATCGGGAATCATATCTTCTACAGTAAATTCTTCAGCAGAATGTTCAATTTCAGATCTTCTTTTATCACCATATTTGTCTTTAATATTGTTTAATTCATCTTTAATTATATTCATTCTTTGATCTTTACTTGACAGGATATCATTTAGAGAATTAATAAGTTTGTTTATTTCATCATTTTCTTTATTTATCTTTTCTCTTTCTAAACCCGTCAGTTTTTGTAGTCTCATTTCAAGAATCGCTTTAGACTGTATTTCGGATAATTTATATGTTTTTATAAGAGATAGCTTTGCTTCGTCAGGATTTTTAGATTTTTTAATCATATTTATAATATTATCTATGTTGTCTAAGGCTATGATATATCCTTGTAGAATATGTGATCTTTTTTCTGCTTCTTTTAAATCATATTTTGTTCTTCTTACAACAACCTCATGTCTATGTTCAACATAATTTTCAATTAATTCTTTAAGATTTAAAATTTTTGGTCTTCCTTTTGCAAGTGCTACATTATTAACACCAAATGAAGACTGTAGTTGTGTGTACTTGTATAAATTATTAAGGACAACATTGGGTATTGAATCTCTTTTTAATTCATAGACAATTCTTAAACCATTTCTATCTGATTCATCTCTAATATCAGTAATTCCTTCCAATTTCTTTGCATTTATTAAATGAGCTGTTTTTTCAATCATATTGGCCTTATTTACCATATAAGGAATTTCTGTAACAATAATATTATCTTTTTCATTTTCGTTAATGTTAATTGTAGCTTTTGCTCTTATAACTATTCTACCTTTTCCAGTTTCAAATGCAGATTTAACACCTTGATAACCATAAATAATACCTCCGGTAGGGAAATCTGGTGCTTTAATGTATTTAACTAAATCATCGATTGAACAATCATTATTATCTATATAATGAATAGTTCCATCAATTACTTCAGAAAGATTGTGAGGAGCCATGTTAGTAGCCATTCCAACAGCAATACCACTTGACCCATTAACAAGAAGGTTTGGGAATTTGGCTGGTAAAACAGTAGGTTCATTCAGAGTATCATCAAAATTTGGTTGAAAGTCTACAGTTTCTTTGTTTATATCTGATAATAATTCATCTGATATTTTTTTAAGTTTAGCTTCAGTATATCTCATTGCTGCTGCTGAATCACCATCAATTGATCCAAAATTACCTTGTCCATTAACAAGGGTATATCTTAAAGACCATTCTTGAGCCATTCTTACCATGGTATCGTATATAGAGGAATCACCATGAGGGTGATATTTACCCAAAACCTCCCCTACTATTCTTGCACTTTTTTTAAAAGATTTATTATAACTAACTCCTAAACCCAACATACCAAACAAAACTCTTCTATGAACAGGTTTTAAACCATCTCTTACATCTGGTAGTGCTCTTGATACAATTACAGACATTGAATAATCAATGTAAGCACCCTTCATTTCATCTTCTATATTAATGGGTATAATATTTTGATTTTTATCTTCGATCATAGAGAATATATGTGATTATTTTTGATAGTTAAAATGATATGCAAATATACAATAATTTGCTCTTAAGGTTATTGTTTTTTTATACTTTTAATAAAGAAATAGAAGCTTTTTTGATGTTTTTTTGATTTATTAAATAACTTCCAGAAACTAATATATCTGCACCAGATTTGTTTAATAATTTTGAATTCAAATTATTTACTCCCCCATCAATTTCTAACTTTATTTTTGGATTTATTTTTAATAATTTTTCTTTTATTAATTTAATTTTTTTAAATGTTGAATTTATAAATTTTTGTCCCCCTTTTCCTGGTACTACTGACATGATTAATATTACATCTATATTTTTTACATAATTGTTTAAAGTATGTATATCTGTTTCAGGATTTATAGCAATTCCACATTTTATTCCATGTGATTTAATTAATGATATGTTTTCACTTATGTTTTCTTCACTTTCAATATGAAATGAAATGATATCTGGATTATATTTTAAAAAATTAGTTATAAATATTTTAGGCTTTTTTACCATTAAATGTACATCAATTTTTTTATTTGTATACTTACATATTGCCTTCATATCGAATAAATTTTCAGTATTTTTTTCGACAAAATATCCATCCATAATATCAATATGAATATATTTTATGATTGAATCATTAATTCTGTTTAATTCAAATTTTATATTATTAAAATCACAGTTTAAAATTGATATAGCTATATCACTCATTAATTATTTTTTTTAAATATTTTACTTTATTCTGTTTAAAACTAGATCTTATCCAACCACCTCCTATAACATCATCTTTTTCATAGAAAACTGCAGCTTGACCAGGAGCAATAGCATTTACACCATTACCAAAAAAAACTTTTATAGAATTTTCAATTTTTTCTATAATTGCTGGACTTCCACTATCATTATATCTTATTTTAACATTAGCATCTATTTTCCCTTCAATATTATCATATTTCATGAAATTTAGTTTATCTACATACATTCCATCCCTTTCAAGTTCATCGAAAGTTCCAACCATAACTTCATTTTTATCTTTGTTTATTTCAGTTACATAAATAGGATAACCTGTAGCTAGTCCAAGGCCTTTTCTTTGTCCAATGGTATAAAATGGATATCCTTCATGAATACCTAAAACATTACCATTACTATCAATAAAATTGCCTTTTTTTATTTTTTTATCGACATTTTTTACTCTATTTTTTAAAAATCCTCTATAATCATTATCAGGAACAAAGCAAATTTCATATGATTCTGATTTTTTAACGAGATTTTCATAACCACATTCTTTAGCTATTTTTCTAATCTCAGTTTTCTTTAAATCTCCTAATGGGAATATAGTTCTAGATAAATTACTTTGGTTAATACCCCATAGAGCATAAGACTGATCTTTATTTCTATCTTTTCCTTTAGAAATATAATACCTATCATTTAATGAGTTAATTTTAGCATAATGACCTGTAGCTATAAATTCACAACCTAATTTGTCTGCTCTCTTTAAAAGAGCTTCCCATTTAATATGAGTATTACATAAAACACATGGATTGGGAGTTCTTCCGTTCATGTATTCATCAGTAAAATAATCAATTACATAATCTCCGAACTCACTTCTTATGTCTAAAATATTATGGTGAAAACCTAAATCTACAGCAATATTTCTAGCATCATTAATAGAGTCTAAACTACAACATCCAGTTTCTTTGGTAGAAGATTTTGATGAAACATAATCCCATGTCTTCATAGTTAAACCAATTACTTCATAGCCCATCTCTTTTAAAAGTATAGCTGAGACTGAACTATCAATTCCTCCACTCATTGCAACTAAAACTTTACCATGTTTACTCATTATTTTTATCTTTTAGTATTATTAAGTAAAATTACTTTTTTTTATAATTAGAATTAAAAAATGTCATTAAAGTATTTTGTTAAAGTAGGAAATGTAAATAATTTAAGTGATGCTAGGTATTGTTCTGCAATGGGAGTTAATCAGTTAGGTTTTAAATTAAATGATTTTGATAATAATAGTTCTATAATAGATAATATAAAAGAAATAATTGGGTGGATTAATGGTGTTGATACAGTAGGTGAGTTTGATAATAATAATGTTGAATTTATAAATTCAATTATAAAAATAGAGTTATTTGATTTTATTCAACTAAATCATAAAATTAGTATCAATGATGTTAATATTGATCCTAAAAGGATTATTATTTCAATTAAACACATTGATGAATTTAATGAATTTTTTGTTGATGATTTTATTAAAAAATTTTCAAAGATTAGTTATTTAATAATAGAAAATGTAGAATTATTTACTAGTATTCAGTTATATGAATTTTCAAAAAATTTTAAAATTTTAATAAACCCTACTCTTAATTTTATTAAAAATGAAAATTTAATTAATAAATATTCTTTTTTAGGATTTAATTTATTTGGTTCTGATGAAAGAAAAGCAGGATTTAAAGATTATAATTCAATATCTGACACATTAGATTTAATTCAAAATTAACTTTTTACATTCTAGATATTTAATGTTTTTACCTTCTTTCAAAAAGATATTTTCATATTTTGTTTTAATCTCTTTAATAGATTCAAATTTTTTACTTTTATATAAATTATTTGTCTTTTTAAGATAAGAAAATTTTGATTCATTGATTATTTGATTACTAAATTCAAATAAAATTGTATCATCTGTTTTTAGTTTTAATTTTCCATTATTTTTTAAAACTTTGTAATATTTAGAAATAAAATTTTGACTTGTTAGTCTTTTTTTAATATCTCTTTTTTTTGGTCTTGGGTCGGGAAATGTTATTAAAATTTCAGACACTTCATTATTATTAAAAAAGTTTAAAATATTTTCAATTTGTATTCTAAGAAAAAATGCATTTTTAGATTTTATTTCTTTTAATTTTTCACCACCTTTCCATAATCGGGATCCTTTAATGTCGATTCCTATATAATTATTATTTTGAAATTTAATGGAATTATTAATTGTGTATTCACCATTACCACATGCTAATTCTAAAAATATTGGATTATTGTTTTTAAAAATTTTATTCCAATTACCTTTTAATTTATCGTATATAAATTTTCCTTCTTCTATTATGTAATAATTCTGTTTATTTTGTAGATATCTTTCTAATTTATTTTTCATTTATATCTGAAATTAGAAAAAAGCTACCGCCAATAAAAATTAATTCCTTGTTAGATTTTAGCTTATTTTTACAATAAATTATTGCATCATTTACTTCTTTGATTATGATATAATTTAGTTGATTTTTTTTAAAATAAACACTTAATTTATTTGGATTAATTGCTCTTTTATTATTAGGTTCCGATATAATATAATTAAAATTATTAGGTAATATTTCAATTATTTTTTCCCATTTTTTATCTTTTACTCCTCCTATAATAAAATAAACTTTTTCATATTTATATGAATTTAATTCATTAATAATATTATTAATTGACTCTATGTTATGACATCCGTCAGAAATTATTAATGGTTTTTTTGAATGAATTTGCCATCTACCTCTAAGACTTGTTTTTTTTATCAAATTTTCTAGTCCTAAAAATGAATATTTTGTTATTTTAATTTTAAATTTTTTTAAAATAATATCAGATGCATTTATTATTGTAGGAATGTTTTTTATATAATAATTTGTTGGTGGTTTTATATTTAATATAAATTCTAAATTATTAGTTTTAACATTTATTTTTCTTGTAAAAATATTTTTACTTAAAGATGTTATTTCAACATTTTGATAACTTTTAATGTACTTTGTTTTTAATTTATTGCATTTTTTTACAAAAATATTATCAATATTATTTTGCTTTTCACCTTTAATGAAAATGGAATTTTTTTTGATTATACCTGATTTTTCATTTGCAATATTTATTAATTTATTCCCTAGTATATTTTGATGATCATAACTAATATTTGTTATTATACTTATGAAAGAATTTATAATATTAGTAGAATCAAGTCTACCCCCTAAACCTACTTCAATAATAGCTAAATCAACTTTTTTACATTTAAAATAACTTAGCGCCATTATAGTTGTAATCTCAAAAAAAGATGGTTTTATATTTTTAATTAAATCAAAGTTTGATTCAATAAATGATATAATGTATTTTTTACTTATTTTTTTTTCATTAACCCTAATTCTTTCTCTAAAATCTTTAATATGTGGTGATGTGTATAATCCAGTTTTAATATTATTACTAGTTGTTATTCTAGAAATACCATGTGCTGTTGTTCCCTTTCCATTTGTTCCACCAATATGAACAATTCTATAATTTTTATGTGGATTATTTAATGCTGAATCTAGTTTTAATATATTTTTTAAACCAGGCTTATAAGCTCTTTTCCCATTAATATGATAAACCGTCAGATTATTGTATAGAAACTTTATAGTCTCCTTATAGTTCATCTAATTATTTTTAATAATAAATGTAATTTTTCCTTTTGAGATCTCTGCAGGATTATTATTATTAGTTGGACTAAATGTTAATTTTAATATTTCTTCTCTATATATTTTTTCTACTTTAGGACTTAATGTTGTTTCTAAAGTTTTTAAACCTATAATATCACCATAATAATCTACTATTAATTCAAAAACTATTTTACCACTTTCAGAACTATTATCTTTTGGATTAGGAAGAAAATCCCATATCCATCCTTGCATTTCTAAAGATGATCCTTCTTCTCCTGAGCTTGATTTTGAATTAAATAAAGCTCTTTCGTCAATTTTATTAGGTTTATTTTCTTTTATAATTGAACTTGAATCTATTAATGAAGCATTATTTTCATTTTTATCAGTATTTGTTTCATTAATTTCGTTTTTTGGAATCGGTGTCTCTTCTTCCAAATTATTTTCTACGTTATTTGTATTTTTTACTTCTTCTTCTATTAATTTATCATCTATATTTTCAGTAATTGTTTCATCTAATTTTTCATTGGATGATTCTACAATATCATTTGTTTGATCTTCAGCATTTTCATCATTATTATTTAAAAAAGTATTGTCAAGAACTTCAGTTCCAATTTCAATACCATATTCTTCTGGTGGTGGGTATGTTTCAGTCCAAGCAATTATTATAAAGAGTAATATAAAAAAAATAAAATTTGATAAAATGGTAAGATATATCGCCTTTTTTTTTATGTCTTTATATTCTTTTTCTTGCATTATTTTTTACTTGGTTGAGTTGCAATAGTCACTTTAGCTTCTAATGATGTTGCTATCCCTGCAACATTAACTAAATGTTCAACAGGTACATCTTTATCACAATGCAGAACAACTAAGCCTTCTTTATCACCTATTTGATCTCTTAAATGAATTTCTATATCAGAAATATTAACTTCTTTATCATTGACAAAATATTTTAAATCTTTAGTTATTGTAACCGAAACCTTTTGGATAACAATTGTAGATGATTTACTTGATGGGAGACTAACAGGAAGACCTGATGGGGTTATAAATGATGCTGTTAACATAAAAAAAATTAATAATAAAAAGATGATATCAGTCATTGAAGACATACTAAATAATGGATTAATCTTATTATTAGCTTTTAAATTCATCTTTTAGATTGTAAAGTTTCAATAAATTCAATGGTTGAATATTCCATTCTATGAATAAGTTTTTCAACTCTTGAAACGAGATAGTTATATGCTAGATAAGCTACTATACCAACAAATAATCCAGCGGCAGTGGTTATCATAGCTTCATAAATTCCACTAGATAACAATTTAGGGCTTACTGCACCTTCTTCCTGGGCAATTGATATAAATGCTTGTATCATACCAGTAACAGTTCCTAAAAAACCCATCATAGGTGCAGCACCAGAAATAGTTGCTAATAAACTTAAATTTTTTTCTAAATTATAAATTTCTATTTTACCAACGTTTTCTATTGAAGTTTCAATGTTTTTGAGACTACTTTCTATTTTGTTTAATCCTTTTAATATCATTCTAGCAATAGGATTATTTGTGTCATCACAAATTAATTTAGCTCCATTAATATCATTATTATTAATCCTTTTTATTATTTCATCAGTAAAATTTTTTGGTGATTTAGATTCTTTATTTATTACTAAAATTCTTTCAATTAATATATATATGGTTATTATAAAAAGAAGGAGAATTGGAATCATCATAAACCCTCCTTTAAATAGAAGATCCATAACGGATATTTTTTCTTGAGTTTCAATAATAGTTAAAGCATCTTGCTCATTTAAAATTTGAAGAATTAATATTTTAAGATCCATAATTTGTCATTTAATTTTTTGCTATAATTTTCTAGTGATTTTTTTGCTGCATCAATATCATCAAACAAATCAACTCCTACCCTATGCATATTATCCTTATTAGGTAAAATTATTATTGGTTGATACCCTAAATTTAATAGCATATTAGCTTTATTTAAAGATAGTTTATAATTAGAAAAGCTACCTGCAATTATGTAATATTTTCCAGTTAATTTATCTTGGGTTAAGATTTGAAGACTTTCAATTTGAATAGTAGTATTATTAATTATTTCTATTGTATTGTTATTTTGAACAATTATACTATCAGAATTTTTTGCAATTATTATACTATCTAATTTAAACTCAATAATTGTACTATCAATATTTTTTTTCTCAGTTCTAATAGAATCTATTTTAGATACTATATTTTTATTTTTAAATAAATGTGTGTTGTTTTTTATATAATAAAAGATACCAGTAGATAAGAATAGTATTATAAAAAGAAAAAAAAAATTAATTTTTTTTTTAATCTTATATTCATTGGTATCAATATTTAATAAACCAAAATCATCATTATTTTCTTTCATTTATCAAAATTTTAATAATATGCCTGCCATAGCATTAAATCCTAATTCTGGATACATAAAATAAAATTCATTTCTTTTATTAAGAATGTTATTAATGTCTAATTCAAAAGATATTTTATCATTTAGTTGATAATTTGAGTATAAATAAAGATTCACATAATCATTTATGTTAATAATATTAGAATTAAAATCCATAGCATAAGAATCTAATAATAAATGAATACCAATGTTAGATTTTAATCTATTATATAAAATCTCATTTTTTATATTTAAGTTGAATTTGGGTTTATATAAGACATCAGCATCTAAATTATAATTATATTCTTCATGATCAAATTCTCTATAAACAAAATCGAGACTAGGATTTATATATGAGTTAATAGGAAATTTAAATGAAAAATTTAATTGACTAACATACGTATCTTCATCGTATCGAATTAATGTAAATAAATATATAGGCATCGTTATGGGGTAATTATTTTTGTTGTTGTATATATAATTAGTAAAACCACTTAATTTTTTTTCTGAATATGCAAGTTTTATATTTCCATTATTATTTAATTGGTATTCAACTGATGCATTAATGTTAAACTTTTCGTTAGTATTATTTAATTTTCCAAAAATAAATGGATCATAAATAAATGGATTTGAATAAATTTTTTCTGAATATTTATTTGCAAATAATCCACCACCATAATTAACATTAAATGATAAATTATTTAGTTTATATTTTAAATTAATAATCGGATATAATCCTCCAAAATTATTAGATTTTCCTTTATAACTTTTTGATGATCTATTTAATTTTCCACCAAATAATAAGTAAAAATTTTCTACATTATAATTTACTAGTCCTGAAAAATTATAAGTATTTATTTTAAGTTTATCAAAAGAATTAAGATGATAATAGTCATTATTAAATGCTATCAAAAAATTTAATTTTTTTGAAAGCAAGTAATTAAGTTTAAGGTTAAAAACATTATTATATTCATCATATAGCAAGTCCTTGTAAAACGAATTTTTATTTTCAATTCTACCTGAAATTTTCTTATTAGAATAAGAATATCCATAATCAATTGAATATTTAGAATTATTTATTTTAATATCATTAAAATCTACTTCATTTAAATTTTCTAGATAACCATAATATCCTGTAATTATTTTTTTAAAATTAAATAGAGCATCAAATGTATTATTTCTTTTAGAATGTTTTAAATATAAATCAATATCAGACTCATTAAATTGACTATTATTTCCATGATAAATTCCTTTAAAATTTGATTTATGATAAAGGTTTAAATAAGAGCTCCAATTGTTATATTCATAAATTTTACTTTTACCATTGATTAAAAAACTTTTATAATTACCTACTTGTAATCTGATATTATTTTTAGAAATATTATTATTTTCTGATTCTAGCCTTATGAACTTATCAATTTTTTTATTATCATTTATTATTAAATAATTAAGGTATGAAAATTGAATATCTTCCTTATCTAATATATAAACATCATTATTTATTTTATTTATTATTTTATCAACTTTTGGTAATATAATTGAACTATTTTTTTCAATTAGTATTTGAGCATCTTCAATTTCACCCTCATTATTTTGACTATATGAAATGTTATAAAAAAATAATAATATGATTAAAATATATTTATTCATTTCTATTTAATTTATTTAATAACCCAATAGCTTCTTCTCTTATAATTTCAATTTCTGAATTATCTATAAGAGAATTTAATGTTGCCTTAGCCTGAAAATTTTCATCCATTGAAATAAATATTTTTGCTATCAATAAATAACTTTTACCAACCCAATATTTTTGACTATTAAAATTCTCATTTAGTGTATATAGTGTTTCTAAAGCCTGTTTTTTTTCATTTTTATCAAAAAATAATTCTGCTAATAAATATTGTGCTTCTGAAGCACTTTCATCTTTTACAAGATTTATTGTTGTTAATAACATATCAATTGCTGAAGATTCATTATTGTTTTTTAAATATGATTTTGCTTTTAATAAATTGATTTTATTTCTATTTGTGAAAGATATTTTATCATAGTTATTTATTTGTTTTGAATAAGATATTACAGAATCTAAATTATCTAGATATAAGTGATTTGATATAATTCCAATATAGGAATCAACTTTTTCTCTATTGTTTTTTGATATTTTATTTAATACATTATAGTAATTCAACGATTCATTATATTTTAATTGTTTTTGTTTAATTAAAGCAATTCTATTCAATGATCTTGTATAATATTTTGTATTTAAAGTATCGATAACACTTTTATAAAAAATCAATGCACTATCATATAAGGTATTTCTAAAAAATGATTCAGCAGTGTAAAAATTAATTTCTAATAAATTAACACTTTCCTTATTATCATTTCTATATGAATTAGAAGATTTTATAAACTCATTATATTGTTGATTAAAATATAAATTTCTTAATGTTTCATACTGAATTGATTCAATATTTTTATTTTGTGGAAATTTATTTTTATATGTTTTAACATACTCATTTAACAATTTATAATTATTTGTATAGGAAACTATTTTTTGGATTCCTAAAAGAGATTCACTTAATATATTTTCAGATAATATATTATTTAAAATAAAAATAAAATCTTTTTCTGCTTGATCATAAGCTTTTAAATTAAAATATGATGTAGCACGATTTAAGTAGGAATATGGTACGTAATCGCTAGTTCTATATTCATCTATTAAATTAGAATAATATATTACTGCATTTTCAAAATTTGATGTTTCTAGTGAAATTTGAGCTTTTCTAAAAAGAGCATCATCCTTTAAATTAGATGTTTTTACTAATAAAACTTTATCAAGAAACATAATAGATTTATCATATTGATTCATACCATAATAACATAAACCTTTTTGATAGTTTACATAATCTTTATTATTATAGTTATCTATTTTATCATAAGTGTTTATAGCTTTATTGAAACTTTTTGATGCATAATAGGCATCTGCCAATCTTAATTGAACATCAGTTATGTTGTTTGAATTATTAGTGTTTTTTAAATAATAAATAAAATGATTTATTGATTCTTTATAAGAGTTTAGATTAAAATTCACATAACCCAAAGATAAATTTGCCTTTAGTAATATATTTTTAGGTACAACATATTTTGAGTTAGTTATTTTTAATAGTTGATTTTTTGATTCTTTAAATTTATTTCCAATAAACAATGCCTCTGAAATATTAAGTAAAGATTCTAAGTAAATGGATTTATCAACATTATATTTAGCTGATAAATTAAAATAATTAATACTACTATTAAAATTTCCTTTATTGAATTGGTTAACACCTTTTTGATAAGTAATTGTCTGATATTTCTTTTTTATATCATCACTAATCTCATCTAATGATTGTATGTACTTAACAATTTTTTTATAATTATTTGTCATAAAATAATTTTCACCCAATAATTTATTTACTTCATCTTTTTTAAAATTTGGATATTTGATTATTAGTTTTTCCAATGTAACTATTGCTAAATCATGATTACCTATCACATAATTAATTTTAGAATAATTAAGAAGTGAATTTTGTGTATATAAACTATCAGTATCTATTTTATAAGATGCATAATATGCGTTTAATGCAAAATTTAATTTATTTTCTTTGGTATAAATTTCACCTAAATAAAAAGATGATAATTGGGTGTAATTATTTTTTATAAATGCTAATTCTTTAAAGATTTTAATAGCATTAGGATAATCCTCAATTTTATAATAAGAAAATCCAATTGAAAATTTGATTTCATTTTCTCTATCGATAGAGGAATTAAGTTTATTATAGTGTTTTAGTGCATTATCGTATTCTTGTAAGTGAAAATATGATTTTGCTATATAATATATAGAGTAATCTAAATTTTCAATTTCTTGATTTATATGTTCCTTGAGTTTGATAGCATCTCTATATTTATTTTTTAAAAAATTTATGCTTATTTCATACTGAAGTGTCTTATTTTTATAATTAGAATTATTAATTTTTTTGAAATAATTAATTGATTCATCTAAATTATTTAATGAATAGGAAATAACACCTAGCGAAAAATTAGTATTATCGATAAGATTTTCATTGGTAATATTTTTCAAATAGTCATATGCTGTCTCATAATTTTTATTGTTAAAATGAGATATTCCAAGTATATAACTAATATTATCATCATTTTTATCACCAATCCTTGATAGATACTTTATTGCTATTTTATAATTATTTTTTTTAAAATTAAATTCACCATATTCATATAATAGATTTTTTAGATATTTTCCATTATATAAATCAATATATGATTCTATATTAAAATATAGTTTATCTACATAGTGGGCATTTATTTTTGAAGATATATAGTAGTAACTAGTTTCTTCGTTACTAAAATCTATTTGAGGAAAATAATTTTCATATAATTTCACACATAAGTCATAATTGTTAATTGAATATGCTTGTTTAATTTTAGAATGAATGTCTGAATTTATGATCTGATGGTTTTCTTGAGCAAGACACAAATAATTAAAAGATAAAAGAATGATAAAAATTAATTTCTTCATTTTTTTATAAAAATTTTAAATAATGTTTCTAATAACAATGAATTTCCATCATTATTAATTCTGTAGATACCCTTAGAAATAGAATCAAGTTTTTTAATTGTTTTTAAGATTAATTTTATTTCTAATAAACTATAATTGGATAGAGCAGTTAAATAAGACTTAGCCACAAAAGGATGAACGCTTATCGTTGAGGAAATAGTATTTAAATTGTATATATTTTTTGATTTTATAATTAATAATTTATAGTAAAAAGAAAATAAATATATTATGGTTTTTTGTATAGGAAATGTTTTTTGATTTGAATTAAAATAATTAAATATTTTCGAACATTTAATAAGATTTTTTTCCACTAAACTATCTTGTAATTCAAAATAATTATAATCTCTACTAATACCCACATAAGATTCCACATCCTTTATATCTATGGTTTTATTAGTTTTATTAATATAAATTTTTTTTAAAGCATTAGAAATTTTAACTAAGTTATTGCCAATATTTTCAGACATTAAAAAGAGAGCATCATCATTTATAGTAAAATTTTTATTTTGAACTTCATCTCTTATCCATTTAGGAATTTGATTGTCATATATTTTATTTTCTTTAGCATCTGAATCTAAAACTATAGCATGTTCCAGAAAACTTTTATAAAGTTTGCCTCTTTTATCTAATTTTTTATTTTTAATGCAATATATAACTGTTGAAGATTGATTTGGATTCTTTATATATTCAACTAAATGGTTTAAATAAGTATTATTTTTTGTTTTAAAAACATCAAGTTCTTGAGCTTCTTTAACTATTATTAGTTTTTTATCAGACATCATAGGGAAGCTCTTACATGAATTTAAAACTTTTAATATTGAAGAATCTTTTCCATAATGAATTTCCATATTAAATTCTTTTAATGATTCATCAATAAATTCATTTTGAAAAAAATTTGATATTTTGTCTGTAAAAAAAGTCTCCTCTCCCATTAAAAGATAAATTTTAGAAAATTTACCATTTTTCAAATTTTGACTAATTTGAGTATAAGTTTCTATCATTTTAATTAGATACTTAAATGTAAATAGTTTTTAATAATATTGCATGTAATTAATTATAATTCATTAGAATGAAAAATTTCGTAGAAGAATTAAGATGGAGAGGAATGATCCATGACGTTACTCCAGATACAGAAAAATATTTATCTAATAATATAACATCTGGATATATAGGATTTGATCCTACTGCTGATTCATTACACATAGGTAATTTAGTTCAGATAATGACATTGGTTCATTTTCAAAAATGTGGTCATAAGCCCATTATATTAATAGGTGGTGCAACTGGAATGATAGGTGATCCATCTGGTAAATCAAAAGAAAGAAAATTTTTAGATTTAAAAACAATATCTTCTAATCAAGAAAAAATAAGACTGCAATTTGAAAAATTTCTTAATTTTTCTGGTGAAACTGCTGCTTCAATTGTAAATAATAATACTTGGTTTAATGATTTTAATCTTTTAGATTTTTTAAGAGATGTTGGAAAACACATATCTGTAAATTATATGACATCAAAAGATTCTGTTAAAAATAGATTAGAAACAGGAATATCTTATACTGAATTCACATACCAACTCATACAAGGTTATGATTTTTATTGGTTGTGGAAAAATAAAGATGTAAAAATTCAATTAGGAGGTTCCGATCAATGGGGAAATATATTAACTGGAACTGAACTAATAAGAAAAATTGGAAAAGATGATTCATATGCATTAACAACACCTTTAATTACAAAAACCGATGGAGGTAAATTTGGTAAAACAGAAGATGGGAATGTTTGGTTAGATGAAAAGAAAACTAGTCCATATAAGTTTTACCAATTTTGGATAAATGTATCTGATGATGATGCAATAAATTTTATTAAAATTTTCTCTTTAGAAAGTAAAAACAAAATAGAAAAATTAATTGGTTTGCATACAAAAGATCCTCATTTAAGGGTTTTACAAAAATTTTTAGCTGATGAAATAACTATTTTAGTTCATGGAAAATCTAATTTAGAAGTTGCAAAAAAGACATCAAAAATTTTATTTGGTAAATCAGAATATGAAGATTTAATAAAAATGAATGAAATTGAACTAGAATCTTTATCTAGTGCAGTCCCTTGCGTTACTATAAAAAGATCTAATTTATCAAATAGTTTAACATCTATATTATCAGAAGATTCTAAAAATCAAATTTTTAAATCAAAATCAGATGTCAGAAGAATGATTAATAACAATGGTTTAAGTATCAACAAAAAGAAAATAACTGATGAAAAGTATAATGTATCAGAAAATCTATTACTTAATAAATTTATATTATTACAAAAAGGTAAAAAACATTATACTTTTATTATTGTTGAATAAGATTATATTTGTGGAAAAATTAATCATATGCAAAACAATAAACTACTTTCTTTAATAATTTTCCTCCTTTTTGGCTTAACAATTCTTTTTTCATTTGCTTCAAGTATATTTTACCTTATTGAATCAACAGAAAGAGCTGTAATATTTTATAAACTTTCATCAACTGGTCTTGACAAAAAAAATGTAATTCATCCTGGTCTTCATTTTAAGGCACCTTGGAATGAGGTTTATAAATTTGATATCACTGATAATTTAGTTGAGGAAACTATTGATGTTCTAGATAAAAATGGTCTAAATATAAACGTAGATGTAACAATGAGTTTCCATCCTCTGTATGATAGTATAGGTGAAATTTATGAAACTTTTCAAATGGATTATCTTAGAAGACTTGTTAGACCTGAATTTAGATCTTCTGTAAGGCAAGTTATGGGAAGATATACAGCAGAAGAAATATATTCAACCAAAAGATCTCAAGTAGAAAATGCTATACAAACTGAAGCTAGTGCTATATTAATTAAACCTGGTAATAACATAGTAATGAAATCATTATTAATTAGATCTATTTCATTACCAGACCAAATTAAAAATGCTATAGAAAGTAAGCTACAACAAGAACAAGAAGCATTAGCTTATGAATTTAGACTTCAAAGAGAAGAAAGTGAAGCAGAAAGAAAAAGAATTGCTGCTGAAGGAGAAGCTAGAGCAAATAAAATAATCAATAATAGTTTAACACCTTCCCTTTTAAAAATGAGGGGAATTGAAGCAACAACAAAACTTGCAGAATCTCCTAATTCTAAAGTTATTATAATTGGTAATAGTAAAGATGGCTTACCTATAATACTTGGTGATAATTAATATTTTAATATGGCAAAAAAAGCATATTTAGAATATGATGGCAAAAAAATTGCCTTACCAGTTATTATTGGTACAGAAAATGAAGTAGCTATAGACATATCTAAATTAAGATCTAAAACAGGATTAATTACATTAGATAAAGGATTTAAAAACACAGGATCCACAACGAGTAAAATTACTTATTTGGATGGTGAAAAGGGTATTTTAAGACATCGTGGTTATTCTATAGAAGATTTAGCTTCAAAATCTACATTTACGGAAGTTTGTTATTTGCTTATTTATGGAAATCTACCATCTTCAAATCAGTTATTAAAATTTGAAACCAAGCTTAAAGAACATACTTTAGTGCATGAGGATTTTAAAATCATTTTAGATGGTTTTCCATCAAATGCTCATCCAATGGGTATTCTATCCTCATTAATTACTAGTTTAACAGCATTTTATCCTAAATCTATTGATCCAAACAGATCAGGAGATAAAGTTGATTTAAGTATAATTAGAATGTTAAGTAAATTCCCAACATTTGTTGCTTGGTCTTATAAAAAACGTATAGGTCACCCAATTGTATATCCTGATAATAATCTTGACTATTGTTCTAATTTTCTTAAAATGATGTTTAAAATGCCCACAGAAAATTATGATTATAATCCTCTTATAAGTGATGTACTTAATAAATTATTAATTCTACATGCTGATCATGAACAAAATTGTTCTACATCTACTGTAAGAATTGTAGGTTCTTCATTATCAAGTATTTATGCCTCTATTTCTGGTGGAATGAATGCATTATGGGGTCCACTTCATGGTGGAGCAAATCAGGCAGTTATTGAAATGCTTGAGAAAATAAAAAAGGATGGTTCAAATATAAAAAAATATATTAAAAAAGCTCAAGATAAAAATGATCCCTTTAGACTTATGGGATTTGGACATAGAGTATATAGAAATTTTGATCCAAGAGCAAAAATAATTAAGGAAGCTGCAGATAATGTTCTTGATAAACTTGGGATTAATGATCCTATTCTAGATTTAGCTAAAGCTTTAGAAAAAATAGCATTGAAAGATCAATATTTTATAGATAAAAAATTATATCCTAACGTAGATTTTTATAGTGGTATAATTTATCGTGCATTAGGTTTTCCACCTGAAATGTTTACGGTAATGTTTGCTTTTGGTAGACTACCAGGCTGGATTGCTCAGTGGAAAGAGATGAGAAAAAATAATGAACCCTTAGGAAGACCAAGACAAATTTATACAGGAAAAAAATCTCTTGAATATATAGAAATTGATAAAAGATAAAATTAAAATTTTCTTTTAAGAATTTCTTTTAAAATAATACCATCTTTAATATTTTCTTTATTTTTCAATTTTTCAATTAGGCTAACTTTTGATTTAGAAAACTTATTTACCTTTTTTAGCTCATTAATTGAACTATCTTTATCAAGATTATCAATTTCTTCTGAAGAAGATTTTTTAGGTTCTTTTGGTTTTTCAATAATTATATTATCTGTTGTTTTTTCTTCTACTTTTTTGTATATATTTTTTTCATCATTTATTTCTTCTTTAACTATTGATATTAAATCTTTAAATGATTTTATTCCTTTTTTAGTTTGGTTTTCAACTTTTTTATTTGATTTAACGGGATCAGTTTTTTTTTTTCTTAAAAAAGAATTAAATAAAGCAATTAATAAGAATGCAAGGGGTGCTAGATATTCTAATAATTCTCCAAAATCCATATTTATATTATTATATTTAAGTCCAAAAATAACTCATATAATTTTATGCGACTAAACAAACTTGAAATAAAAGGTTTCAAAAGTTTTGGTGATAAGACGGTTATTAATTTCAATGAAGGTGTTACTGGTATTGTTGGACCAAATGGTTGTGGAAAATCTAATATAGTTGATGCAGTAAGATGGGTATTAGGTGAGCAAAAAACAACTCTTTTAAGGTCTGATAAAATGGAAAATGTTATTTTTAATGGAAGTAAAACCAGAAAAAAACTTCAATTAGCTGAAGTAACAATAACATTCGATAACACAAAAAATGTTATTCCAACAGAGTATTCTAATGTTTCAGTTACAAGAAAATATTTTAGATCGGGCGATAGTGAATATTTATTAAATGATGTAAAATGTAGATTAAAGGATATTACAAACCTATTTCTGGATACTGGTATATCATCGAATAATTATGCTATTATAGAATTATCTATGGTAGATAATATACTAAATAATAAAGATAATTCTAGATTAAGTTTATTTGAAGAAGCCGCTGGAATTTCAAAATTTAGAAAAAGAAAAAAAGAAGCTATTAACAAAATAAAATATACGGAATCAGATTTAGAAAGAGTTGAAGATTTAATTCATGAAATTGAGAAAAATCTCAGATCATTAAAAAGACAAGCTAAACAAACAGAAAAATATTACAATTACAAAAATGAATATAAAGAGATAAGCATCAATCTAGCTTTAAAAATATCAGAAAATAACAGAGAATTATTAGTTACTAAAAAAAGAGAATTAAAAACCATTGAAAATGAAAATGTAAAAGTTATTTCTAAAATAGGAAAACTAAATTCAAAATTAGAATCATCAAAATCATCTCTTATACCTTATGAAAAAAATCTTATTAAAAAACAAAAATCTATAAACATACTACTTGATAGAATCAGAAAACATGAAGAATCAAAAAGATTAAAAGCAGAAAAATCAAAATTATTATCTGAGAGAATTATAGAATTAAAAGAAAAAATTAAATATGATTCAGAAAGTAACGAAAGATCAAAATTTTCAATTTCTAGCATAAAAAAAGAAATAAAAATTTATACTTCTAAATTGAATGTTTTATTAAAAAAACTTGATAAAACAAAAAAAGAATATTTAAAGTTTGAAAAAGATTTAAAAAACAAAAGTATTAAAATTTCTGATATATCAGATGTAGAAGAAAATTTTAGATCTATTCAATATAATTTAGAGTCTTTAAGTAACAAAAAAACTCAAATTTTAAGCTTAATAAGCATTGAAAATATTAATAAAGTCAATCTAGAAAAAAAAATAAAATCTATTCAAATAGAAATAGATGAATTAATGAATTCCATTAAAGTTGTTGAAGAGTTATTTAAACAAGAAAATAAAGAAATCATTAGAATTAATAAAATTTTTACTCAAAAATCAAAAGATCTTTCTAATGAAGAAATTCAATATAATAAGCTCAAAAATAAAATAGAATCTTTAAAAAAAGAATCAGAATATAAATCTCTTACATTTAAACTTAATAACGAAAGAATTGAAAAAAACATTAATACACTAAAAGATTCTGAAGAGGAAATAAGTAAACTATCCACTGAAAATAATGTTAAAGATTCAACATTAATTACTATGTATAATTCAAAAGAAGTATTAGAGAATGAACTTGAAAAATATGAAAATGATTATTACACATTAAAATCCCATATTGATAATGATGATAAAGAATTAAAAGATTTACAAGTCAAAAAAGATAATAATCTACTCTTAATAGATGAGTTAAAGTCAAATATTTATAATAACGAATTAGAATTAAACTCTGTTGTTCAAAGAATTTCTGTTGAATTTGATATAGAACTTAAAAATTACAAAATTGATGAGTCATTTATTGAATCTTTATCTATAGATAAATTAAAAAAAAGACAAGAAAAATTAAAAATTAAAATTGAAAAAATTGGTCAAATCAATCCACTTGCAATGGAAGCATATGATGAAATAAAGGAAAGGCACGATTTTATTTCTAAAGAAAAAAATGATTTAGTTGAAGCCAAAGATTCTTTATTAAAAACAATAGAAGAAATTGACAAAGTAGCTAAAGTTTCTTTTCTTGAGTCTTTTGAAAAAATTAAAAATAATTTTAAAACCGTTTTTAGATCATTATTTACAGAAGATGATGATTGTGATTTGTTAATTGTTGATGAAAATAATCCTTTAGAATCCTCTATAGAAATTATGGCAAAACCTAAAGGAAAGAAACCACTTACAATAAATCAATTATCAGGTGGAGAAAAAACATTAACCGCCACTTCCCTACTATTCGCAATTTATCTATTAAAACCTGCTCCTTTTTGTATTTTTGATGAAGTAGATGCTCCATTAGACGATGCTAATATTGATAAATTCAATAAAATAATAAATAAATTTTCTAATACTTCACAATTTATTATCGTAACCCATAATAAAAGAACAATGATTAATACAGATATTATATATGGAATTACTATGCCAGAACAAGGAGTTTCTAAGTTAGTTCCTGTAGATTTAAGAAACTTAAAAATGTAAATGAATGCTGATAATTATCATTTTGAATTGTTTAAATAAACTATAATTTGATATAAAAAAATTAATTATTATGAATAATGAATCAATTATAGGTGGTGAATTTTTAATTAAAGAAAGCAATCCAGAAAATATTTTTATTCCTGAAGATTTTAATGAAGAACAGAAGATGATGGCAGATGCATGTCAAGATTTCCTTGAAAAAGAAGTAATTCCAAAAACAGAAGAAGTTGAAAAAAGTATACCTGGTTTAATGCCAAATCTTTTAAAAAAATCTGGTGATTTAGGATTGTTAGGTTTATCAATTTCTGAAGAATTTGGTGGAATGAATATGAGTTTTAATACTAGTATGCTTATTGCAGATATTATAGGAATTACTGGTTCATTTTCAACTGCTTATGGTGCTCATACAGGAATTGCAACACTTCCATTAAACTTTTATGGAACAGATGGACAGAAAAAAAAATATTTACCTGGACTTGTCTCGGGTGATATCATGGGCGCTTATTGTCTAACAGAACCAGATTCTGGGTCTGATGCTAACGCCGCTAAATCTAGAGCTGTTTTATCAAAAGACAAAAAATCATATATCATTAATGGTCAAAAAATGTGGATAACTAATGGTGGTTTTGCTGATTTGCTTACTGTTTTTGCGAAAATAGATAATGATAAATATCTATCAGCATTTCTAATTGAAAAAAACTTCCCAGGAATTACCATGAATGAAGAAGAAAATAAATTAGGTATTAAAGGATCATCGACTAGACAAATATTTTTTAATAACGTTGTTGTTCCAATAGAGAATTTGCTTGGGCAAAGAGAAGAAGGATTTAAAATAGCTTTAAATATTTTAAACATTGGTAGAATTAAATTGGGTGCAGGGGTTTTAGGTGGATGTAGAGGTGTTATATCAAGTTCAATCCAATACTCAAATGAAAGAATACAGTTTGGTGTACCAATTAGTAGCTTTGGTGCAATTAAAAATAAAATTGCCCAAATGATAGTTAAAACCTTTGCATGTGAATCTATTTCATATAGAGCAGGTCAAGAAATTGAAAATAAAATTATTGAGTTTGAAAAAGAAGGATTATCAAAAAATAAATCAGAACTAAAAGCACTTGAATTATTTTCAGTAGAATGTGCAATATGCAAAGTATATGGTTCTGAAATACTTGATTACGTTGTAGATGAAGGAGTTCAAATTTATGGTGGAATGGGTTTTTCTGAAGAAGTTCCAATGGCTAGAGCATATCGTGATGCTAGAATATCCAGAATTTATGAGGGTACTAGTGAAATTAATAGAATGCTTATTCTTGGAATATTACTTAAAAGATCTGTTAAGAATGAAATTGATTTATTTAATGAATCAAAAAAAGTTTTAAATGAATTGATGTCAGTACCAACATATGAAGATTATGATATAAATAATAATTTTTCTAAATATTATGATCACATAAAAAAATTAAAAAAAGGCATATTAATTATTCTTGGTAAAACAGCATTACACTTTGAAAATAAAATTAATGAAGAACAAGAAATTCTTATGAACATAGCAGATATGATAATTGAGTTGTATGCTTTTGAATCTTTAATTTTAAGAACTAATAAAATTTATTTAAATCAACCTGATGTAATTTTATTAGAATTAGCCCAAGCTTCAATGTATGAAGCTACAAAAAATATATATTCATCTGGTTTTGAAGCTTCTTGTAATTATTTAGAAGGAGAAGAATTAAATTTTATTTTATCAGCATTAAAAAGATACACTAATTATAATCCTATCAACTTAAAAAATTGTAGAAGAAAAATTGCTGATCATTTCATAAAAAAAGGAAATTATAAATTATTTAATTTATTATAATGAAAAGAGGATCCTTTAATTCAAAATTAGGATTTATCTTAGCTGCTTCAGGTTCAGCAGTTGGTCTTGGGAATATATGGAAATTTCCTTTTGAGGTTAGTAATGGAGGTGGAGCAGCTTTCTTATTAATGTATTTAATTTTTTGTTTCATTTTATGTTTTCCAGTTATTGTTTCTGAAATAGCTATAGGAAGAAATTCAAAAAAAAATGCCATTGGAGCATTTAATAAATTAGGTTACAAAAAATGGAATTTTATAGGAAAAATGGGTGTTTTCTGTGGAATATTAATTTTATCTTTCTATACTATAGTAGCTGGTTGGGTTTTAGGTTATGTAGTTGAAATGTTAGAAGGTAATTTTTCAATATCAAATAATTTTTCTGAATATGTTAATGATGTTGATAGAATATTAATTTATTCTGCTCTTTTTATGTTTTTTACTGCATTAATAGTATCAAAAGGCATTGAGGATGGTATTGAAAAAGCTGCAAAAATATTAATGCCATCTTTATTAGTCATAATTTTATTATTGATAATTTATGCTATGACTTTACCAAATGCTATCAATGGTATAAAATACTATTTGATACCTGATTTTTCTCAAATTAATTTATCAGTTGCAGGAAATGCATTAGGTCAAGCTTTTTTTTCCTTATCATTAGGTATGGGTATGTTAATTACATACGGAAGTTACATAAGTAAGGATAATAATATTATAAAGTCAGCTTTTTTAATAACATTAACAGATGTTGGTGTAGCATTTTTATCAGGTTTGATTATTTTTCCTTTTATTTTTTCTTCTAATATTCAAAGTGATGGAGGTCCAGGGTTGATTTTTGAAGTATTACCTAAAATATTTGAAAGTTTAGGTTCTCCATCTGATGTTATAATAGGATCTGCTTTTTTTATTTTATTAGGTTTTGCAGCATTAACGTCTACTATATCCCTATTAGAAGTTCCTGTGTCTTATTTAATTGATGAATATAAAATTAGCAGAAAATTATCGGTATGGATTATTGCATGTTTTATTTTCCTATTAGGTATACCCTCTGCATTATCCCAAGGTAGTTCAGAAATATTTAGCAATTTTATTTATTATTTTAACTCTAAAACAGCTATTGATTTTATGTCATTTGTTATCGATATATCTAATGATACATTATTACCACTTGGTGGATTTTTAATCACAATTTTTGTTTCTTATGTTTGGAAAACAAAAAATTTGTCTAAAGAAATAAGTAGAGGAAATAATAAATTTAAAGGATCCTTAATTGAAAAATATTTAATATTTTCAATTTCTTATGTTTGTCCATTTATTTTAGGTTCAATTTTTATTTTAACTTTTCTTAATAAATTTTTTGGATTTTCATTAGATTCTATTCAAATCTAAGAGCTTCAATAGGATCAAGTTTACTTGCTTTTCTAGCTGGAATATAACCACTTAAAATACCCACAAATGTGCTAATTAAAATACCCACAATCATCCACAACCATGGAATTATAAAACTACCTCCTCCAATGTATATTGTAACTAGATTACCAAATATTAATCCTAAAATAACACCTCCTAAACCACCTAATTGACAAATTAATATAGATTCAATTAAAAATTGATATTTAATTACCTTAGGTGTTGCTCCGACTGACTTTCTAAGACCAATTTCCCTAGTTCTTTCAGTTACTGAAACTAACATTATATTCATTAGACCAATACTCGCTCCCAAAAGTGTAATAATACCAATTGCAAATCCACCAGTCTTTAAATATCCAGATATTTCATCAAGTTCTGAATCTAGGGATTCGTTTTTTTCAATAGTAAATGATAGTTCGCTACCTAATGGATCTTTTCTAAGAATTTTAAATAAATAAGTAGAATAATCTATATCATCTGATATTTTTTCAACATCATCTACTTTTATAGTTATAACATAATTAGATGAAGGTCTTAGTTTTCTTGCAGTTTCAATAGGAATAATAAGCCTATTATCTCCACTACCACCAAATGAGCTACCTTTTTCCTCTAATAAACCAATAACTCTAAATTTACTTCCTCTTGCTGTAATATATTTATTAATTGGATCTTCATTATTTTTAAAAAGAGCAGATTTAACTTCTGATCCAATTAAAACAACAAAAACACCACTTTCATTTTCGAGTTTTGTAAAATTTCTACCTTTCTTTAAAATGATATTTTTTACTGAAATATAATTTTCATCACCAGATTCAACAGAAACATTTGGATTTGTTGTTTCAGATTTATATTTTAATTCTGCAGTACGAGTTACTACTGTACTAACAGTTGCTAACCCTACACCTTCATATTTTTTTTTAAATTCTTTAGTTTCTCTATATTTTATTGGTGGTTGATTTTTTTTTCTTATACCAGATGATCTTCCTCTATTATTTCTTTCACTTTCAATTGTATAAATATCTGACCCTAAATCCGAAAAACTGTCAGAAATTGAACTTTTAATTCCATCTATAGACGTTAAAATACCAACCAATGAAGATATACCTATAGATATAATTGCACACGTTAGGAATACTCTTAATAAATTTGATTTTATAGATTGAAGAGCCTCAAATAAAAGGTGAAAATAATTCAATATTTTTTAACAAATATAAATAAAAATTAAAGAGCAGCTTTAGTCGTAGAAATTATAACAGAAGCAATTTTATATGGATCACCATTAGATGATGGTCTTCTATCCTCTAACCTACCCTTCCACCCATCTTCAAGCGTTCCAATAGGAATTCTTATAGATGCTCCTCTATCAGAAACACCATATGAGAATTGATCTATAGACTGCGTCTCATGAGCTCCAGTAAGTCTTTGATCGTTGTCTGCACCATATACAGTTATATGTTTTTTAATATTTTTTCCAAATTCATCACAAATTTTATTAAATACCTTTTCATCACCACATGTTCTAAGAACTTCATTAGAAAAATTAGCGTGCATACCAGAACCATTCCAATCACCTTTTATAGGCTTAGGATGTAAATTAATACTAAGACCATATTTTTCAGCATTTCTTTCAGCTAAATATCTTGCAACCCATACTTGATCACCTGCATCTTTAGCTCCTTTAGCAAAAATTTGATATTCCCATTGACCTGTAGCTACTTCAGCATTTATTCCCTCAACATTTATACCAGCTTCTAAACATTGATCTAGGTGTTCTTCAACACAATCTCTTCCGAATGTATTTTCTGATCCAACGCTACAGTAGTATTGACCTTGAGGAGAAGGATAACCATTTATGGGAAATCCTAATGGTAAATTAGTATCAGGGTTCCATAAAAAATATTCTTGTTCAAATCCAAACCAAAAATCATCATCATCATCGTTAATTGTAGCTCTTCCATTAGACTCATGTGGTGTAGTATCAGCATTTAATACTTCATTCATTACTAAATAACCATTAGATCTATCAGGATCTGGATAAATAGCTACAGGCTTTAACAAACAATCAGAATCATTTCCTTCTGCTTGTTGAGTAGAACTTCCATCAAATGCCCACATAGGACAATCATCTAATTTTCCTGAAAAATTAGATTTAACCAAAGTTTTGCTTCTTAAACTTTGTGTTGGTTTATATCCATCAAGCCATATGTATTCTAATTTAGATTTATTCATAATTTTTATATTAAAAAATTAAATTTTTTTAAATTAATAAAATAATAAGATTATCAAATATAATTATTAAGAAAACATTGTATTCAAGAATATATTTTATGAAATATTTAATTTATTCTTCAATTATTAAAAATATTTAAATTATTGATTGATTAATTTACTGTTCTTTTAGAATATCTGAAAATACTTTTTTAAATTTTTCAACCTTTGGAGAAATAACATAAGAACAATATGCTTGAGTTGGATTAATTTTAAAATAATCTTGATGATAATTTTCAGCTTTATAATAATTTTCTAATTTTTCAATTTTTGTAACTATTGGACTTAACCAAGCACCAGAATTATCTAATTTCTCAAGATATCTTTCAGATAATTTTTTTTGTTCTAAATCATGATACAAAATTATAGATCTATATTGTGTTCCCACATCTGCACCTTGTCTATTAAGTGTCGTTGGGTCATGTGTTTTCCAAAATACTTCTAATAGCTTAATAAATGATACTTTATTAGCATCATATTTAATTCTGGTGACTTCAGCATGATTTGTTTTTCCAGAAGATACTTCTTCATAAGTGGGATTAATTGTATTTCCTCCAGAATAACCTGATTCAACTTCAATAACACCATCAAGAAGTTCAAATATAGCTTCCGTACACCAAAAACAACCTGATCCAAAAGTTGCATATTTTATGTTCATAAAATTTAAATTAAAAATAGCTATACAAAAAATAATTATTTTCATTTAATAACAATATTTTTTTTTAACATTTATAGCATCAAAATTATTTAAAGAAGCAGCTATAGAAAAATTTTTGCATGCTTTCTTGTCGTTTTTTAATTTTAAATATATTAATCCTAGATAATAATATGAATCAGAATAATTGCTATTTAATGATATAGAAGTATCAAAAGCTTTAACTGCATCTCCAAAATTACCTTGGTATTGTAAAGATCTTCCAAGAATAAAATATGCTTGATGAAGTCCATTATTAATTTTAATTGCTTTTTTTGAATATTTTTCTGCTAATATATAATTTGAATTCCTAATATAATAAATTGCCATACTCAAAGTTGCATTAGAGTTTTCATTGTCTAATTCTAAAACTTTTTGATAATCTTTAAAAGCTAATTCAAATTGTTTTAATTCTTCATATGATCTACCTCTTCTATAGATTGATTTAATATCATTTGGCTTTAAATTAATTATTTCATTATATAATTCTATTGCTCCTATAAAGTTCTTAGATTCATATAAATTATCAGCATCTCTTGATTCATCTTTTGCGCAAGAAATAAATAAGAATAATATTATAATAAAATGTTTCATATAATTGAAATATAAAAATTAATTATTAATTTTAGGCAAACCTAAAAATATAATTTGACATGCCTAACAATAAGTTAACAAAATCCGAAGAAGATTATATCAAAACTATATTTAACCTTTCAGAATTTGGTAACAAACAAGTATCAACAAATTCTATATCAAAGGTATTAAAAATAGAACCAGCTTCTGTTACAGATATGGTAAAAAAACTATCACTAAAAAAACTTATTTATCATAAAAAGTATAAGGGATCTCAAATTTCTAAGTCTGGTATAAAAGTTGCGTTACAAATTATAAGAAAACATAGGTTGTGGGAAGTTTTTTTACATGAAAAACTAAATTTTAAATGGGATAAAATACACAACATAGCAGAAGAACTAGAACATGTTAGCTCTAGTAAATTAATCGATAAGCTAGATGACTATTTAAAATATCCAAAAATTGATCCACACGGCGACCCGATTCCTAATAAATTAGGAGTTATTGAATCTAACATAAAAATTTCTTTAAGTGATTTAAAAATTTCTGAAAGTGGAATAGTATCAAGAATAATAAAAGAAGATGATGATTTTTTTAAACTTTTAAAAAAATTAAATATACAAATAGGAACAAAAATTAAAGTAATTGAAAAATTAGAATTTGATAATTCATTAGAAATTATTATTGATAATAAGAAATTATTAATATCTAAAAAAATTGCCTCAAACATTAAAATAACTAAGATTTAATTATGGAATCAATATTAAACTTTTTTGAATCTCAAAACAACCCTATAATACAAGCATTATATGCAGGATTATTTACTTGGATTCTTACTGCTTGTGGTGCAGGATTAGTATTTCTTTTTAAATCCACTAACAGAAAATTATTAGATGCTTCTCTTGGTTTTACAGGAGGAGTTATGATAGCCGCTAGTTTTTGGTCGCTTTTATCTCCTGCCATAGAATATGTTGAATTACAAAATGAACTTGGGCTAAGCTCAACTCCAGGATGGTTACCACCTGCTATTGGTTTTTTTGCAGGTGCATTATTTTTATATTTTATTGACAAATTAATTCCTCATCTTCATCTTTTTGCAAAAGTAGATGAAGCAGAAGGTCCAAAAACAGACCTTAAAAAAACAGTTCTTTTAGTCCTAGCAATTGCAATTCACAATATTCCAGAAGGATTAGCTGTAGGAGTTGCTTTTGGAGCTGTAGCATCACCTGATTTACTTGGCCTTAATGGATCTTCAGTATTTACCATAGGTTCAGCTGTTGCCCTAGGAATGGGAATAGGTATTCAAAATTTCCCTGAGGGATTTGCTGTTTCAATGCCACTAAGAAGAATGGGGGTAAGTAAATTAAAATCATGGCAATGGGGTCAATTATCAGCTATTGTTGAACCAATATTTGCAGTAATCGGTGCAGCCATAGTTATGACTGTATTGCCAATTCTTCCTTACGCATTAGCTTTTGCTGCTGGAGCAATGATTTTTATTGTAGTTGAAGAAGTTATTCCCGAAAGTCAAAGAGGAGGAAATACAGATTTAGCTACAATGGGATTAATTGCAGGGTTTATTGTTATGATGTGTCTTGATGTAGCTTTGGGTTAAGATGAATATTTCAATCAATAATGATACAATAATTGCTCCCTCTACACCATATGGTCTAAGTGCTATTTCTCTTATTAGATTATCTGGAAAAAAATCTATTTCATTAACTAATAAAATTTTTTTAAATAAAAATTTAAATAAAGTTAAATCTCATACAATTCATTTTGGAACTATTAAATACAAAAATAATATTATTGATGAAGTATTAGTCTCAATTTTTAAATCCCCCAGATCCTATACAAAAGAAAATGTAGTAGAAATTTCATGTCATGGTTCACCATATATAACAAATAAAATTATTTCTATTTTTATAAAACTTGGTGTACGAATAGCAAATAAAGGAGAATTTACATTAAGATCATTTTTAAATGGAAATATGGATCTTTCTCAAGCAGAAGCGGTTGCAGATTTAATATCTTCAAACTCTAAAAATTCTCATAAAATAGCATTAAATCAGATTAGAGGTAATTTTTCAAAAAAAATACAAGAATTAAGAAATGAATTAATTGATTTTTCTTCATTAATAGAATTAGAGTTAGATTTTTCTGAAGAAGATGTTGAGTTTGCAAATAGAAATAAATTATCTAATACTGTAAATAAAATTTTAGAATATTCAAAATATTTAATAGATAGTTATGATGCTACTAACGTTTTAAAAAATGGTATAGAAGTTGTCATTTCAGGTAAGCCTAATGTTGGAAAATCTACAATTCTAAATGCTTTAATAAATGAAGAAAAAGCAATAGTTTCAAGTATACCTGGAACTACTAGAGATATTATAGAAGATACCATAACAATAGGTGGAAATATTGTTCGTTTTGTTGATACCGCAGGCATTAGAAAAGCCACAAATAAAATTGAAAAAATTGGAGTTAATAAAGCCATTGAAAAAGCAAAAAATGCATCCATCATTATTTACATATTTGATTTATTCAATGAATCCTTAGACTCGATTAAAAATCAAATTAATTCTAAAATTCTAAAAAACAAAAATGTTATATTAATTGGTAATAAGTCAGACTTAAAAATAAATACTAGTATTATAAATTTTTTCAAAAAAAATAATATTATAATAATTTCAGGTAAAAAATCTAAAGATATCAGGAGCTTGATAAATGCAATTAATTTAAATATTAATAAAAACATAATTAGGGGTGAATCTTCTATATCAATAAATCAAAGACATTATGATTCATTATCTAAAGTAAAAAAAGCAATGAAAAATGTAAAAAAAAATTTGAAAGGAAAATTGAATACTGATTTAATTGCATTAGATATTAAATATTCATTGTCTTATCTAGGTGAAATAACAGGTGAAATAACAAATGATGATGTTCTTTCGAATATATTTTCTAAATTTTGTATCGGTAAGTGAAATCGTAATTTAGAACCATTTTTAACCATATTTCTGCTCTAAATTCAATACTTTTTATATAAAAATTATTAGGAATCCGTTAAGATTTTCTAGATTACATCTATGATAGAACCAGAAAGTATAAGTAAATTAATTCCTGTTTTAGTACTATTAATTCTTGGAATTATAGAATCTCTTGGAGGATTATATTTTAATGATAAAAGATCAAAAAATGACCTCACAATTGAATTGGTTTGTTTAACTATACTTCCAACATTAATTCAACCTACCATTTTAGCTTTTGTTCTATTTGTAATGGATTTATGGTTTCCTTTTTACGAAGATTATTTTATTAACTTATTTTTATTGTGGCATATTTTAGCTTTTATAATCTTTGATGATCTTACTCAGTATTTATGGCATAGATTTTCACATGAAAATGC
>UINC01000988.1_pt1 | contig 33939 bp, 38 predicted proteins | sample 5385821 | NCBI WGS metagenome assembly UINC01 (sample SAMEA4666929, study PRJEB26691) | marine metagenome | isolation source: Pacific Ocean | place: Pacific Ocean | collected 2011-10-13 | reverse complement strand
GTGTTGGGATATTCATGTCACCGAGGTGAAACGGATAGACCTTATGCCCTTTTTTTGACCAAGCCTCTGCGTCAGCAGATACAGCAAAGGCAGTTTCTGTCCCTAACTTGTCTAATTGTGCATTGAATTTCAAGATACCAGTTGTGATAATGCTTTTTTAATAACGGATTCAAGTTCACCTCTCAACTCACCATTTTTATCCAAATCCTGCAGTACTTTGCGGGCATATCTGGATTTGTATCCCAGAGAAATGAGGGCATTCAAGGCATCGCGAAACAAAATGGATTCACCTGTATCTTCTTCTTCAAAACCCAGGGAATCTTCATCCATCTTTACAAATTTTTCTTTGAGTTCAACAATGATGCGCTTGGCAGTTTTCGCGCCAACGCCAGGTACAGATGTCAAACTGGCTACATCCCCGGCCACAACCCTGTCTTTCAATTTATCTGGGTTGATCCCCGATAAAATTGTTAACGCAAGTTTGGGGCCAATACCGCTGATATTGATCAACTGCATAAACGTGTGCCGTTCACGTTCTGTTGCAAAACCATATAGGTCAAGCATATCTTCCCGGACATGTAGATAGGTCAGTATTACTGCATCGTTTCCTTTTGGCGGCACGGCTTCCAGACCATTGATTGACATGGAAATTTTTATTCCAATACCATTTGCATTCATTACGACATAAGCTGGTGTCTTTTTCTCTACAATACCTTTGATATTTTCGATCATGATAATTTGAATTGATTTAAGTAACAAATACCGACGGCCATGGCATCGGAGACATCCAATGGTTTAGGAGGCTCTTTCAGTTTGAGGATCTGCATGACCATAAATTGGACCTGTTCCTTTGATGCCGCACCATTGCCGCAAACAGATTGCTTTACTTTACGCGGTGCAAATTCATGCACGGCAATGCTGGCCCGGGCTGCAGCCAAAATGATGGTACCTCTTGCCTGTCCTAACTTCATTGCTGATTTAACATTCTTGCTGTAAAATGCATCTTCTATGGCAAGGACCCCCGGGGAAAATTGATCAAAGACCTTTGTTATCTCTTCAAATAAATGATTTAATCTTTTTTCCATAGTATCATTTTTTGGAGGACGAATTGTTCCGTATGCCGATAATTGTGTTTTTGTTTTTTTCTGATCCAGGATACTAAATCCGGTAATGCTCAGACCGGGGTCAACACTTAATACTCTCATGGGTTAATCCTGGTTAATAATATTTTCATCGAAATCAAAATTTGAATAAACATGATTGATATCATCATGATCATCCAGTGCTTCCAGCAGTTTAAGCGCATTTTGAGCATCCTGACCATTTACTTTTTGCAAAGTTTTCGGTATCATTTCAATTTCACTTGAACGAATTGTGAATCCTTCATCTTCCAAACCATCCCGCACCTCCATGATAACGGTTTGATCTGTAGTGACCGCATAAAAGTTCTCATCAACAGAAAAATCGTCTGCTCCATGTTGAATAGCAGCTTCAAAAATGATATCATCATTATCGGGCTTTTTCTCAATAATAATTTGTCCTTTTTTATCAAACATCCAAGATACTGATCCGTTTTCGCCCAGGTTGCCTCCATGTTTGGTGAGAAGGTGCCTGATATCCGCTACAGTCCTGTTCCTGTTATCTGTAATGATTTCCATCATAATTGCGCCGCCGCCGGGGCCATAACCTTCGTAAGAAACTTCTTCATAGTTGGCGCCTTCTAACTCCCCTGTACCCTTTTTGATTGCACGAGTAATCTTATCGGCGGGCATATTATTGGACTTCGCATTGGCAACAGCTTTCCTCAGTCGAGGATTCGACTCAACTTCACCGCCGCCAATACGGGCAGAAACGGTAATTTCCTTAATGATTTTTGTGAATATTTTACCCCGTTTTGCATCCTGGGCACCTTTTCGATGACGAATATTTGCCCATTTACTGTGTCCTGCCATGATTCCCCTAAAAAATAACTATATAAATTAGGCAGACCGTAGATTGGTTCTCAAATCGATATTCAATTTTGGTAGATTCGACTGCGTACTATCCAGATATTCTTAAAACCCAGTCTAATGAGTTTATCCTTTTGAATCTCTGCTTCTTTTTTGGTCATAAAATTACCAAAGCGCAATTTATACAAAGGTGCTTCAAAAATGAGGTAAACCGTGTCCTGTAATGTTTTTTGAAAATGAAAGAGGGTGGAATCAGCTTTATCTTTTGAAACCGTTTCGAAAATTTGCAGCCGGAACCCTTCACTTGAAGACCTGCGAACATTTTTTAAGGAGTCCAATACTTTTAACCGGGAAGTCCCAAAGATTCCATCCATGACTTTGGGAGTATTTGGCGGTGGATCAATTACTGAATTCATATCGAACCAGAATAAAGAGTCTTGGCCAATAAGAACTTGTAAGAGCAGGACATGGAAAATAAATAGTTTCATCTAAGCCTTCTCATCGATTCAGTGGGTACCCATCCTTTTTTACCATCAATTAAAATAATTTCTATCCAGTTTTCCTGCGTTTGTTGGATCTCCACTCGTATGCCCTCATTGATCCGGAATAAGACGGTATTTTCTCCATAGTACGGGCCAGAATAGGTATTCACGCCATTTGCAGTAATTACACCAAAATGGGAACGTTTGTTTTGGAAATATTTATCGACAGCAATGCCATGCACGCCTAAAGTTACAATAATCATCAGCGTAACAATGTGCTGATGAAAAGAGCCTGCGAACCAGCCAAACTGAATGCAGAATACTAATAATGCTTCTATGAACAGCAGACAACTTCCAAGAAATATCAATTCTCGGAACGTAAATGAACCTTTTGCCCGGCGATATAAATCGAGCAGAATAAATGGTTTCGGCATCTCGATACGGTCCACCTGTCTGGCCTGAGTCACTTGAAGGTTATGATAAATATCCTTATCTCGAGGCTTCATGGACAGTGCGTTATAATAGGACCATGCTGCCAAACCAATGGAATGTATCCTGTAATAGGCATTCCCCAAATTATAATAAAGGTCACCATTCTCAAATCCCAATTCTAAGATTGATTCGTAGGCCTGGATCGCATCAGTATAATTCCCATCACCCATTGCTCTATTTCCATCTTCAAACAACGTTTCCGGAATCTGGGCAGACAGCACACCAAACATGAGCAGAGCCAGGGGAATTTTACGGGTCATAATTGTCTATCCATCTCTTTTAAAAGGGCCGTTGTATCCGCTAATATTTTTGGTTCCCGTTCCAGGCCTTCAGGGGCAAATCGTCCGGCATCGCAGTCCTTCAGCAAACCCGTCAATTCTTTCATTTTATCTTCGCTTAAGTGCGGTTCCATTAATACTTCAACACGAGCAGGATCTAAGTTTTGTGTCGGGAGCAATAATTTATTTTTCAAATAAGAATAAATAGCTCTGCTGGCCGATTCAAAAGGATCACCATTGGATTTTCTTAATTCCCGTAGTGCAGTCCGTAATGCACCTCGTATTTGACGGCTTTCTTCCGTAGCGAGCCGATAACCAGTGACCTGGGAAAGCAGGACAGGAAAAATAAAGATTGCAATAGATGCGAGATAAAAGAATAAAACCGATCTTGGCCATTCATTTTTCCCAATCTCAGTAAAGATGGAGGAAGAAGCATGAATAAACCGGATATCCTGTCCAATCAATTCTACCTCTTTTTTGGTCAGGCCGGAACTAGCAACTGCACTTTTTTCACCAGGCAATATGGGAATATCAATAGGGTTGGTCTGGGTACGAATCCATTTTTTTTCATTAGGGTCAAAATATGACATTTGTATTCGGGGGATGGTTATGGTCCCGGCTACCCTTGGAATTAATATGTATTCCCAGGTCTGGGTTCCCGTCACAGCATCACGGAATACATCTTTGTTAAAATTTTCTGTAGGTGTAAATGCTTCTAATTGGTCAGGGAATTTTATTTCCGGCAAAGAGAACAAACCAAGATTTCCGGATCCTTTCATGGAGATAGTGAATGTGAAGCCCTCATTCACTTTTGCTGTATCACGATCAGTATTGGATATAATATTAAAAGATCCTACAGCCCCGTTGAAATCGAAAGGACGAGGTTCAGGAAAAGGTAAAATTGAGATAGCTTGCTCCTCTGACACAAGGATTTTTGTGGTAGTTTCTGAAAAAAATGAATCAAAGAATGGGTCAAAAAATGGATCACGGCGCCTCTTTTTCTTTTTTAACTCAACCTGTGCCTTGACCCGCAGGGATGGGATGGCATGCTTGTCCGAAGGGATGGGAAAAAGTGCCATTTGGCCAAGGGTGGCGACCTGATATTTTACTCCCTTTAGATTCACAGTTCTGTATTGCAACCGCTGCGGAGAGAACAGGTTCTCCACCCAGAATCCTTGAAACTCCGGCATTTGGAATGGTTCAATGGAAATATTTACTCGTTTATAAAGTTTATAGGTCACAGTAATCTGCTCACCTAAATAAGCCTTGTCTTTATCGATTTCCGCCACCACAAACACCTCATTGCCCTGGGAATTAGATGTTTTTTTTACAAGAATTTGTATTGGCTTGCCACGAAATGTTTTTCCATCAACAGTACCGGTTAAGGCGGGGATTGTTAGTGTGCCTTCCCGATTGGGAGATAGGGTCCAAGTTAAGGTTCGGGTGCTGGTCATACTGCCGTTTATCCACTGCACATTGGTCTGCTGGCCCGGCCCGCTAACAACCACAAAATCTTTTTTCACAGGGTCCATGTTCACACTGGCAAACGATTTTGACCCGCTGACTTCAACGGAAAGAGTAATTAAATCATCTTGGGTAATTCGATTCCGATCCACCGATATTTGAACCGATTGTCCCACAACACAGGACAGCCACAAAACCGTTCCCAGTATACGAATCACCAGTCCTTCTCCAGTTTTCTAGATTTTGCTTTGGCGATTTGTCGCTTCTGATTGATTTTTTCCTGATCTTTTAATGCATTAAGAATAGCCTCTGCCTGTAGTTGCTTGTCTGTCTTAGGGTCGTTGCCCTCTTCCTGGGTCTGCTCGGGAATTTTCTGTTTTTGGTCTTTATTCTTTTCATCCCCCTGCTGTGCCTGATCTTCTTTTTGTTCTTGTTTTTGCCGATCTTTTTCTTCATCAGATCCGGATTGGTTCTGATCCTGGTTATCCTTGTCTTGCTGATGATTGTCCTGATTTTCCTGCTGCTGGTTTTTTGTTTCCTGTGAATTCTGCTGATCTTTCGAATCTTGGTTCTGATTAGAATTCTGTTGCTGGTCCTGCTGTTGCTGCTGTAAGTGTCTTTTTAGAAGTTCATAGTTGACCTTGGCATCCTCATTCAGGGGATCAGATTCAATTGCCTTCCTGAAAAAAGCCAGGCTTTCCTCCATTTTCTGCTGTTCATTAAATAAAGTTCCAATATTGTATAGCGCCTTGGACTGTAATGATTTATCCTTTGTCCTCATAACATTATTGAGAACCCGGGCCGCTGTTTCGAAATCTTTTTGCTGGTATGCGGAAGTTCCCAAACCGAATCTTGCTGCATCATCTTTTTCCCTGTTCCGGAGAATACGCTCGTAATAAGTTCGAGCTTCATCAAATTTCCCTTCCTGGTACAAAGTTTGACCCTTATCCTGGGCAAATGCCAGAGAAATGGAAGAAATAAAAATGAAAGCAGTTGTTTTCATACTTTTCTGTTTTTAGGCCGGGTTGGAATGACAAAACCCGCGATGAGCAATACAAGTGCGAAAAAAGCTACAGATTGGTATCTGTCTTCATATTCTGAAAATTCATGAGTACTGATCGTTTTTTTCTCCATACTGTCGATAGCCTCTGCAATATCCAGGTGTGTGTCTCGATTATTATCAAACCAGAAAAATTTTCCATGACCAGCGCGGGCAATATCTCGAAGAATTTTTTCATCAATTGTGGACGTGATCAATTTACCATCACGGTCCCGTTTATATTCCGTGCGGTCGTCATTTTCACTTTTTACAAGTATTAAACTCCCCACTTCTGAGCCAACTCCTACAGTATGTATTGCCAAACCGTTTCTGGCAGCCTGTTGTGCCAGTTCAATTGCCCGTCCCTCATGATCCTCACCATCTGTAACCAGGAGCATAATTTTGTATTTATCCTTCTCTTCCGTAAAAGCAGTCATGGCGGTTTGGATGGCTGAGCTTATCGCCGTACCCTGCGTAGGTATAATTTTTGTGTCAATTTCATTTAAGAATAATAATGCTGCTTCATAGTCTGTTGTCAGAGGAAGATATAAATGGCTGGTACCTGCGAACACAATGATAGCAACGCGGTCGCCTTTTAATTTTCGAATTAGTTGTCCTAGTTCGAATTTAGATTTTGCCAGGCGGCTTGGTTTAACATCCACCGCATCCATGCTAGTAGAGGTGTCCAGGGCGATAACCAAATCAACACCTTTCCGTTCCACAGGTCTAACCCGGGTTCCTATTTGTGGCCCGGCTGCGGCAATCGCTAAAAAAAACAACCCAATCATGATGATCCTGTTTCGCCACCGAATTCTATTATTATCCAGGTTCAACTCTAGGGTTTTCAATACGGAAGCAGATGCGTATTCGAAGAGAGCCCTTGATCGTTTTTCTTTCAATTTCCAGATCAGGAGCAGCATCACCTGCAGGGCCAACAAGAATAGTACCCAGGAATACCGAAATGCCATCAGGTTTTACTCCTGAAAACAGACCTGCGAAATGTTTCCATGGAAAGCCCAAGAAGAAATCCTGGTATTAGAAACCAGCCGTACAGTTCTTCATATTGCGTGAATTCACGAATTTCAATTTCTGACCTCTCTAACAGGTCGATTTCTCCATAGATGGTAGCCAGAGCTTCTTCATCTGTGGCCCTGAAGTATTTCCCTCCTGTTTGTTCAGCAATATGGATCAGAGTTTCTTCGTCAATTTCATTGCGGATTAAGCCACGGCCGGGTATTCTGGTATAAGATTGGTCAGTCCCAGCGCCAATGGTATAAATCCTGATGCCATACTGCGATGCCAGGTCTGCTGCAGTTTTTGGATCAATCTCACCAGCATTATTACTTCCATCCGACAATAGGATCATTACTCTGCTGTCTACTTCACTATTTCGTAATCGATTGGTGGCATTGGCAATGGCCATGCCAATGGCGGTTCCGTCGTGCTCTTTTGATGCTACATTGATTTCTTTCACTAGACTTTTCAATATACCTTTATCCATAGTGAGCGGACATTGAATAAATGATTCACCTGCAAACACCAGAATACCAATTCTATCTTCCTTACGGCCGTCAATAAATGCTGACGCGGTTCGTTTCACTGCTTCCAAACGATTTGGGGAGAAATCATCTGCCAGCATACTGCTGCTGATATCGAGTACCATCATCATGTCAACTACATTGACATTGGTTTCATGCAGGTTATCAACCAATCTTGGACGAGCCAGCCCCAAAATAACCAAAAAAATGATAATAAAATGCAACGCAAACAGTATTCTTGATTTCTGCACACCATTTTTCCGTATCCTATCAGAAATGAAAGCGGCAGATGAGATTCTTATCACCCCTTCCTGATTTTGACCTGAATACCTGTACCATAAGTATAGCAATGGTATAAAAATTGAAAGAAGTAATAACCAGGGATGTTGAAAATCCATAAATAATATATTGTTTTTCTACTTTGTTTCTAATGACGTCTAAACAACGTACGTATATATTTGAGAAATGTTTCTAGGTGGTACAGGGCGGCAATGGAAATTTTATATTAATGAGCAGTATTTATTTCAATTGCGTGGTTTCTCTTCTTCTGAATCAGTTTCAGTATCAATATCATCCGTAGCTTCCATGATCTGCTCTTTGCCGGAATTCACTGCATCTTTGAATTCATTAATTCCTTTACCCAAACCGCGTGCCAGTTCAGGCAATCTTTTGGCTCCAAATAGCAGTAGAATAACCAGGAGGAGAATGATAACCTCTCCTGTACCAAGATTGAAAAACGCATAAAAAACGTCAGCTTGTCTCATGACAACCTCCCAAGTTTAACGAAAATAACGCAAAATATAGTACGCTGCTGCAATACCAATTATACTGGTAAAATTAAAATTCATCGCCAATCCAAATTTCAGCGTAATAATTTTTAAATCTAGTATGATCACACCCATCTCATTTCCTGCCAATCCGCCTATATCCAGTGATAAACTGGTCAAGAAAAAATCTTTTACAACTCCGGCAGGCAGCATCCAGCCAAAAAGGTTGCCCAATACACCGCCAATCGCAGCCCCTACAAATAAGCCTACAAGGATTAGAGATACGTTTCTTTTAACCATGCTTATACATTACCCGCTGGGATGATCCATTTGGGACTCAACAGTTCCTCTATGAGGATTGGTTAGCCACCGGAAAATATTCCAACAGATATAAAGCATAACTAAGGGCAGTAAAACCAAGCCCTTAAATGTAAGTAAGATAACACCACCAATAATGTAAACGATTAACGATACTGAATTGGTTTTTCCTGATCTAAAAGAAAACGATGGCGGTTTGATAAAATGGATGGGACTTATCATTAAAATGGCAAGTCCGGAAACAAGCATCAGTGCGGTTCGCGGGTCCCCGGTGTTACCATAAACATCTTTGCTGAAAAACAGGTAGGCAAACAGCGCAATTGTCGCAACCGGTGTTGTGAGACCCTCTGTATAAGATTTTGGTTTTCCCGGCACTTGATTCAAATTGAATTTTGCCAGCCTAATGGTACCAAACATTAAAGGGATAAAACTAATGATCCCACCCAGCAAAGGAGGCAAACCATTCACATACAGAGAATACACTAAAATAGAAGGCACAACGCAGAAAGATACTGTATCCGCCATGGAGTCAAATTCAAGCCCGAATTGGGAATCAATTCCCAGCATTCTGGCGATCTTCCCATCAAAAAAATCAAAAATAGCAGCAATAAGGATAAAAATCCCACCTTTCATTGGATCTCCATCCAGGATGAGTACAATCGCCAGAAAACCCAGAAACATATTTACCAAAGTAAGAATATTGGGGATAAATCGTTTTTTAACTCTGCTTTTCTTCTGATATTGATTGCTCATGAATATGTACCTATAATTGTCCTGTTGCCTTTAACATTCTGCCCTAATTCTACGGCCAAAGTTACGTGTTTTGGGAGAATCAAATCTGTGCGCGATCCAAACCGTATAAAACCGAGCCTTTCACCCATTTTCATCGTTTCTTGCGGAATCGCGTAACAAAGAATCCTTCTGGCCACCAGGCCAGCCACCTGTTTCAATTTAATGTTACCGATTTTTGAGATGATTAAAACCTCTGTCCTTTCATTTTCATTGGATGCTTTGTGATCAAAAGCGGCCAGAAATTTACCATGGTGGTACTCCACTTTTGAAAATCGGCCATGAATAGGCATTCGATTGACATGAACGTTGAATACATTCAAAAATATGGATACAAGCACCGCACTGCCAACATCGGGATCATCCACTTCTTCAATCTTGATGACTTTGCCATCTGCAGGCGCAATGATAATATTCCCGTCATCCGGACACATTCGAATGGGATCCCGAAAAAAGACAAGGAAAAATACAAGCAAAAGTACAAGAGCGTAAGCAGGGGCCAATGTGGTATTGGTTGTCCAGGCATACAGCACCGTAAGAATTGTAACTACGCACAACGGTAAAATGAATATACTGCCTTCAGAAGCGATTTTCATTTTTCTGTTTTACCTGCGCCTGTATTTTCCTAGACGCATTTCAACTTTTCTTTTTTTCCCGTCCCGATATACCCTTAGTGACAATATATCGCCTGAACGCAGGTCATTTTCCAGAATTACTTTGCGAATGTCGCTAGGCATATATACTTTTTCACCATTGGCACTGATGATGACATCCCCAGGCTCCAATCCAGCCCTGTATGCAGGACTACTGGCGTTCACTTCAACAATGATAACACCGTCTCTAAAAGGAATATCTAGGTACTTGGCAATACTTTTTGTAACAGACTGCACAACCAATCCCGTAGAATACCCCCGATCCACATGCCCTGTTACCCGTAGTTCTTTTGCAATCCGCTTGGCGGCATTGATGGGAATTGCAAACCCAATGCCTATAGAGCCCTGAGTATAATCTGACCCGGTGAAAATGAATGTATTAATTCCAATCACTTGCCCGAGTGCATTGACCAGTGGTCCGCCGGAATTGCCAGGATTAATGGCAGCATCTGTCTGGATCATATCCTGGAACACCTTCCCGGATTTTTGCTGACCAAAATCCATATGTATCGCACTGATAATTCCCACACTGGCCGATGGTTTGTTGCTGACAGAAAAAAGTTGAAACGGGTTGCCGATTGCAATGATCCATTCACCGATCATCAGGTCATCAGAATCCCCCAGTTCTGCGTAAGGGTAATTATTCCCATCCAGTTTCAGGAGTGCCAGATCGGATGTTTCATCTGTCCCAACAAGCTGTGCATCATATTCATTTCCGCCAGACAGGATCACCGTAATGCGATCAGCACCCTGAATAACATGATGATTGGTCAAAACATACCCATCAGGGCTGATCACCACTCCGCTACCCGATGATTTCATAGGAATAATATCTCTGGGAAATCCAAAACCAAAAAAAGGATCAAATGAAAAAGAAGAGACATGTTGCTCTACATTGATACTGGCGACTGCAGGGCCTACTTTTTCAATAGCCCGCGTAATGGCTGTTTCCCTTGATGTGGCTATGTCGCTGGCCAATATCCCAGACACCAGAAACAAGTGTACTAGTATAATCTTTCTAATCAACATAATCTACTTTTTCCAGGAAAAGGCCCTGCGGAGGTGCTTTTTGAACCCGCGCATCCTTTTGTGGTTCCAACAATAAGGATTCAAAGCCATCCTGGGAAAAATTTCCTTGGCTTGTTTTTACCATTGTGCCAACAAGGTACCGCACCATATGGTGTAAAAACCGATTGCCTGCAATGAAAAAATTTACGAAATCCCCCTGACCTTTCCATTCGGCTTGATAGATTGTGCAATGAGTGTTCTTCTGATCCAATCTATATTTGCCAAATGATTGAAAATCATGATCCCCAATGACCAATGCGGCCAATTGATTCAGTCTTTGTATATCCGGAACACGCAGGCACCAGGCCTGATTACGGTATAAGATTGAGTCCCCTGCGTAACATTGATAACGATAATGCCGTTTTACCGCATCAAATCTGGCATGAAAATTATCTGTCACTTTTTCAATGGACATAATACGGCAATCCTCGGATAGGTGTGCATTGAGCGCATCTTTTAATTCTCGCTCTCCCAGTTTGGTCGCAAGGTCAAAGTGAGCGACCTGGCCCGTTGCATGAACACCGGTATCTGTACGCCCCGAGCCATGGACAGGGATTCTTTGAGTGGATTTGTCAATATTCAGCAAAGCCTGTTCCACCTCTCCTTGTACCGTCCTTACACTTGCTTGAATCTGCCAGCCAGAAAATAATGTACCATCGTATTGAATAGTCAGCTTAAACCGTGACATAGGAATGGATTCCCATGAAACACGCAAGCATCCCCAAGACAATTATTCCGTCTGACCATTGAAAAGGCGTGAATGAATAAACACTCCGTGGCAATACACTGCCATACCCGCGCATAAGCACAATGGTTGTAAGTGTGTCAGCTCTATTTAGGTTGAGAATAATAAAATCAGGTATAAACATTGCGATCGATTTTAGTCGTCTGAAGAAATCCTTTTCAATTTTAAATGCAAGTGCTTTTTGTGATTGCTCCATCCTTTTCCATTCTTCTTGAAAACTGGGAAAAAATCGTATGGTAATATCAAAAAATAGAAATAGGTCCTCCACCCATTTCCACGGTTTACCTTTTGCAAACCAAACGCTTCTCATGGCGATAAATATATCCTGCGATTTGGCTTGAATTGTGTACGCTGTCATTACATTCACCAACACCATCAGCCGGATCGTTGCCAGGCTGACATCCAAAATAATTTCAGGTATTAGTCGATCAGATACGAAAAAAGAAATACCAAAAAACAGGATGCCGCTCAATGGAAAAAATTTTATAAATGGTATAATCCGTTTTTTCCATTCCTGCCAATCTTTGCGAATTGAAAAAATGATAAAAAAACTGACAATGACATGCAGTAAAAGCAGGACCGGTGTCTGGGAAAGCAAAGTTGAAATAGAGAAGCCAAGGAATAGAGTCAGACGTGTTAATGGATTCATTAAAGAACAACAAATGTTATATTCATATTTAACCCTGCATCTCCATTATGATGCAATACGGGGTTTAAAGCAATAGATTGAATCCGTTCCAGCCGAGTCAGGTATAATGCATCTATGGCCGAAACAATATGATTTAAAACCACAGCACCAATAAGGAATTTCCCAGTCAGGGCCAAACCATCGCTATGGATACGCATATCTTCAAATTTTTTTCGATTTGAATCTGTGTCCCAGGCCCAATCGAAACCGGTTCCTGCCCTATAAATATCTTCGGGCTCGCGAAACCGTAAATGCTCTTCATTGAATAAAGTAATATTTTGATAATTACCTATATCTACCCAATACTGATGATTTTTACCCTCGGAGTTTATTCCAGCATGCTCAGCCGCAAATGCCTCGTAACTTGAACGTTCATAACGAGAAAATGCATAGGCACCCACACAACTCGTCCATAGAAATAGTTCAGAGATCCTAAAAACGCGGGCTCTAAGATACTTGCCTTGTGCACTTTCCCCCCAGCCAGGCATCAACGCTGATTTAGCCATGGGATGTAGCTTTAAGCTTTGCCCATAAAGCACGGCAGTATTAAGTAATATGATCAGAAAAGTTTTTTGATACATTTTAAAGGCCCAATGACCAGGAAAATTACAAAGCATAAAGTTGCAAATACATCACCATATCGACTGTAAAAACTTCCGGAAGTATACAAGGGAATGGTCTCTTTAAATACTGCTTCTACACCCAGAGGGATTTTCCTCTGCACTGCCCCGGTAGGCAATATAACGCCTGAAATTCCCGTATTTCCTGATCTAACGACAGGAATCCTGTTCTCGATAGCCCGTAGCCGCGCTAACTCAAAATGCTGGTAAGGGCCGGCAGATTCCCCCAGCCAGCCATCATTGGCCTGAATCATAAGGATCTCAGCCCCATTTTGAACAAATTGTCGGGCAATACGCGGTAAGCTGGACTCATAGCAGATTAAATCTGAAAACTCTACTTCGTTCAATTTAAATACCTTATAGTCACTGCCGCCCCGAAAAACACCGCGATCGATATTTAAGTTCAATTTTTCCAATGGATGGAACAGGGTTGGAAACAAATCATATTCTGCGAAGGGAACAAGATGAATTTTCTCATACATTTCATAGTCTTCCTCGGGGCTTAAATACATGGCGCTATTAAAATATACCTTATCCCCATTTGGGTCAATAATTCTATCTATCGTTCCCACAAGAATCGGAATCCCGGATGCATCAACTTTTGTTTGTAATTGCGATCGGACACGGTTATTTAATCTCAAATAGGTTGGAAGAGCAGTTTCAGGGAATAAAATAAAATCCGGATGCAGGGATATGGCAACACCATACAGTGAATCCATAAACATCATCGTCTCCTGCCGGCTGGAATAATCCCATTTTTCATTGGGATCTACATTGGGCTGAATTATTGCTATATCAATAGAATCTGACTTGGGTTCAAATAATTGCATTCTGCCCCATCCGGAAATAAATAACCCTATGAAAATAATTGCAGTGAAAAGAGACAACTTCTTTACGTTAGTCCCTGACTGCACGACATGATAAAGTATTACATTAACAGATATAATCCATAATGCTAAACCATAGGTTCCTACAATATCTATATTTTGTAATAGTGGTAAATAATCTGTCTGGGTCAAAGCCAAATTGCCCCAGGCGTATCCCAGGGGTCCAAAACTGCGGACCCATTCAAGGCAAACAATCAGAAATGGCAGGATCAGATAGAGATTCACATCCTTGCGGAGAGCACCAATGATCGCCCCGGCTATCCCCCAGAATAGTGCCAGATAAACAACTGCACTTATTAGGGATAAAAGAACCACACTAAAATCAGCACCTGAGTTAACTCCCATCCAATAATTCGATATAAAATTATAAATCAAGCCAAAAAGATACCCTGATTTGAAATTATCCCTTGAACGATGGTTAAACCAGGTATGGATCAGAGGGATGAAGCCAATATAAACTAATAAACCCAGGTGCCAAGGCTGGTATGCAAACCCCACACATATACCTGATACAATGGCCAGCTGCCATGCGGGCCTTGTAAATATGTAATTCATTTTACTCGGGTTCGATCTAAAAATTGTTGTAAAACGATTGCTGCGGCCCGTTGATCGATTAATTCCTTATTATGTCCAGATTTTATGTTTTCTTCAAGTAATGATCTTTCGGCTGCAATAGAAGATAATCTTTCATCTTCCATGTAAATGGGAAGGCAAAGTGAGGAAAGGGATTGGGTAAAATCTCTTACCTTTATCGTCTGCTTAGTATCTTGTCCTTTCATTCCTATTGGGATTCCAACCACAATTGATTCCACATCCTTTTCAGCAATTATTTCTTTTAGTTCGGATATGAGAAATTCAGAATTTTTATTCTGAATTGTTTTCAAGGGCGATGCGATCAGTTTTGTTGTATCTGAAAGAGCCAATCCCACTCGGACATCGCCATAGTCAACTCCGAGAATTCTGCCCATAGATTTTAAATGGGTTTACGCAGGTGTTTTTTTAAGATTTTCCCTGGCTTGAAACGGGTTTTTTTGTGGGCCGGTACATAGATTTCCTCATTTGTTCGCGGGTTTCTTGCCCGAGGCTTTGCTTTAGTAGGTTTGGATTCAAATACTCCAAAATTCCTGATTTCGATGCGCACATAAGGATTATCTTCACATAAATAATCGCGCAGTACGGTAAAGAATTCATCAACGAGTTTAACAGATGAACGCACACTGATCCCTTTTCTATTCGCAATCTCAGTAGCGATATCCCGTTTTGTATATGTTTTAATTTCCATTAACGGCCTGTCCTTTCTACATAGTCTATATTTTTTAAATTGGATAGCTTATTCATCAATCTGTTAAGCTGGCGATTATTATTCATCTGAACAATTAGGTTAGCCACACTGACGGAGTCATTGACTTTCGTGTCTACACTGACAATATTCACATTTTGGTTGGAAATGCATTCTGAAATGTCCTTGAGCCAGCCTTTATAATCTTGTCCCATAATCCGCAAGCGGACATTAAAATAATCTGAACGTTTCACATTCCAGTTCACGGGAATCAAACGGTCCGTTTCATTGGCCAGTAATGGGAGACTTTTGCACGACGAAATGTGGACGGTCACCCCTCGGCCCCGGGTAACAAAACCCATTAGGTCATCCCCGGGAATTGGATTACAGCATTTCCCAAAATTAACCATTAGGTTATCTATTCCATCCAATTCGATACCGGCACGGGCTGATCTGGCAAATTTCAAAAATCGAGATGACTCATCATCCTCCAGGTTTCCATTTTCAATTGGTTTTTGAGGACGTAGCTTTGTCAGCATATCCCGAACTGTAATATTTCCTGTTCCAATCTCTTTTAATAAAGTATCCCGGTTTGAATACCCGAAACGTTCATAGCTTTCCTTGAATTCCTTTACATCCTTTGTCATTTTCAATCTGCGCAGTGTTTTTTCAAGCAATTCAATTCCTAATTTGATACTCTCATCATCCCGAAGTTTTTTCAAATACCTGTTGACCCGGTTGCGGGCCTTGCTTGTCACTATATATTTCTGCCATCCATAACTGGGCATTTGTTTCTTGCCAGTAATAATTTCAACCATGTCTCCATTTTTTAATTTTGTGTTCAGTGGTACAATTGAATGATTGACTTTTGCTCCCATACAGTGCATACCGACCTGCGTATGGACCTGAAAGGCAAAGTCTACAGGAGTCGCTCCAATCGGTAATTGAATTAAATCGCCTGCAGGCGTAAAAACAAAAATCTCTTCACTAAACAAATCAATTTTAAGTAAATCCATGAATTCTTTCGGATCGGTTGATTCGTTTTGAAGTATTTCCAAAAGTTCACGAAGCCATTTGACATTTTTATCTATCTCAGCCGATTTCCCATCCTTATACACCCAGTGAGCTGCGACACCAATTTCTGCAGTCTCTTCCATTTCAACCGTGCGGATCTGGATTTCCACCATTCGTCCATCGGGGCCAACAACCGTCGTGTGTACAGACTGGTATCCATTGGATTTTGGCATTGCAATGAAATCCTTAAACCTTTCCTGAATAGGATTGTACAGGCTATGGACAATCCCCAAAGCCAGGTAACACTGCTCCACCTTCTCCACCACAATCCGGATCGCATACAGATCATATATTTCTTCAAATTCCTTATCTCTAGAGACCATTTTTCCATAAATAGACGCTAAGGATTTTGGTCGACCGTAAATACTGGGCTTAATATCATATTTTTTTAATTCATCCTGAACGGGTTTAAGAATACTTTTGATGAATTTTTTCCGCTGCCTGTCCGTGGTTTTGACTTTGGAATCTATTTCTTTAAAAACAGATGGATTTAAAGTTTTTAGGACAAGATCATCCAGTTGAGCCTTAACAGAAGACATTCCCAGGCGATGAGCCAATGGAGCATATATTTCCCTGGTTTCTACTGCGATTCTATGCTGCTTGATCTGAGACATATGCCCAATGGTCTCCATATTATGTAGCCGGTCTGCAAATTTGATAATAATAACCCGGAGATCTTTGGCTACGGACAATAACATTTTCATAAAGTTTTCTGCCTGCTTCTCTTTTCTCGATGAAAACTCGATCCCGCTGACCTTCGAAACACCATCCACAAGATCTGCAACATCATTGCCGAAATCCTGCATCAATTCATCCAGCGTGGCATCTGTGTCTTCAATGGTATCATGCAATAAACCGGCAATGATTGTTGTCAGATCCATATGCCACTTGGCCAAGGTGCTGGCAACAGCTATACAATGATTAAAAAAAGGTTCACCGGATCGGCGTTTTTGTCCCTTGTGGTGGTTCAAACCAAATTCATATGCTTTCCACAATTTGAGTTTGATATCATCATTTGATTTGTCTTTAGGGATTGAAATGGCATCAAATAACTTTTGAAATGGTTTGGGATATTCCCCGAATAATTGAGGAGCAAGTGCGGTAAGAGGGTTGTCCATTAAAAAGGCGCATCCGCAGGAGATAAATTCTCAAAGCGGGCAAATCTATTTAAGAAAGTGGCCTGGATCAATCCCGTAGGTCCGTTTCTTTGCTTCGCCACAATAATATCAGCTTTGCCCTCATCCTCTTCTTCCTGACTGTAAACCCAGGGCCTATACAAAAAAATGACTACATCGGCGTCCTGCTCAATGGCTCCACTTTCCCGCAGGTCTGATAACTGCGGTTTGCGGTCTGCACGTTGCTCGACAGCTCGGGAAAGTTGCGAAAGTGCAACTACGGGTATATTTAACTCCTTGGCAAGCGCCTTTAAGGATCTGGAAATAACAGATATCTCCTGCTGTCTGCTTTCTACCCCTTTCGGACCCTGCATCAGTTGCAGATAATCCACTACAATCATTCCAATATTGTGTTTTGCTTTAAGCCGCCTTGCCTTGGCACGGAGTTCCAGAACGGTTAACGCTGGAGTATCATCGAGGTGGATGGGGGCTTCCGCCAGGGTGCCCACAGATAAACTTAAATTCTTCCAGTGGGTCTTGGGTAGATTCCCAGTTCTTACCAAATGGCTGTCAACCCGGGCTTCTGAACAAAGCAGCCTCATGGCCAATTGATGGTTCGCCATCTCCAGGCTGAACATGCCAGTACCAATACCGGCTTCTACCGCAGCATTTCTTAATAATGAAAGTGCCAGTGACGTTTTTCCCATCCCTGGTCTGCCGGCGATAATGACCAAATCACCATCTTGAAATCCAGAGGTTTTATCGTCTAAATCTATTAATCCGGATGGGACACCAATAACAGATCCTTTTTTAGAACTGATCTTATCTAATTTTTCAAATGTATCGTGTAAAATAGACTCAATGTGCTGGAAACCTCCCTTTAGACGACTTTGAGTAATATTAAAAATAGATTGTTCAACAGTATCCAGGATATCTCCTATTTCCTGACTGTCATCGTAGGCTTCCTTGGCAATATCGTGCGAGAGACCAATAAGGCGGCGCAGAAGAGCTTTTTCCAAAACGATCTTTGAATAGCGTTCAACGTGGGCAGTTGTGGGGACCGCTTCGACCAGACCTGTGACGTAATAGGTCCCGCCAATGGCATCTAATTCCTTTTTCTTTTTCAGAGCATCGATCACCGAAACCGTATCGATGGGGTCACCCTTATCAAAAAGGGTGATCATTATGGAATAAATCCTGCTGTGAGCATCCTTGTAAAAATGCTCGGGGTTGAGCCACTGTATTGTTTTACTCACGGCCTCTTTGGAAGCCAGCATGGAGCCCAATACGGCCTGTTCTGCTTCTTCAGATTGCGGTTGTACGTTTAGGATCTGGTCTGCTGGTTCTGCCATAGCTAGGATTCACCATGAATATATTTTTGGATCCATTGAAAATCTTCCCAGGCTGCCTGTTTTAATCCCGGATTGCGCAGCAATGCCGCCGGGTGGTAGGTCACACGTAACGGCCTTCCGGCATAACTATGGATTTTACCGCGCATATCCTTTAGCGGGACATCGAGTTTTAAGAGGGTTTTTGCCGCAACACGGCCCAAAGCGACAATTAAACGAGGATTGATCAGACCAATCTGCTTTTTAAGGTATGGCTCGCATTTTTCCACTTCTGATGGTAATGGATCTCTATTATTAGGAGGGCGACATTTTATTACATTGGCAATAAATACATCTTTATTTCGATCTCTACCGATTGCTTTTAATATCTTATCCAATAATTTTCCAGAACGGCCAACAAACGGTTCGCCCTGGAGGTCCTCTTGTTCGCCGGGTGCTTCCCCAACCAACAGCAGGTTTGCTTTTGGATCACCAACACCAAAAACAAATTCCGTGCGAGATTTTCCCAGGGGGCATTCCTGGCACTCACGGATTGATTCCCCAAAAGATTCAAGACTTAGAGGTTCATGATCCTTTTGGATCTTTTCCGGTCTATTGGCTGTTGGCTTGTTCAGGTACAATTCATCCCCAAAAAGCTCTCGCTGTTGTCTTAAATATTGGTGAATTGAACCTCTTTGATTCATTTAACCCAGTTCGTCTGTTTTTCTCCAGGTGACATCCCCGTCAAGGAATTTGTTGATCGCAACCGTAGTTACTTTTTCTTTTTCCACATATTCCTCCGGTGTTGATTCTTCCACTTCATCAAATACACCGTAATCATCGCTCTCCACTTCCTGAAGGGTTGCTTCAAGAACCCGCTCCCCTAATTCACGGCGAGCCTGACTAAACATGGCGGCAACAGCCTCGTACATATTGTCTGCGTGTTCTTCCACATCCCGGAATGGTATTGTTTTAATTCCCATAGAGAACTCCTTCTTTTAATTGATTAACGACATTTATTAATTCTTTTGTTGCCAATTCAAGATCTTCATTAATGATCACACAATCAAAACGATCTTTATATCCCAATTCCTCTTCAAATCTTTTTAACCGTATTTCAATCCGCCTCGCTGAATCCGATCCCCGTTTTATTAATCTCTCCCGCAAGGCTTCAACACTGGGCGGTAATATAAAAATAGAATAGGTATTGTGGGGATTATTTGCTTTGAGCGACATGGCCCCTTTTACATCCAACTCAAATAAGAGGGTTTCATTGTTTTCAAGGGAGCGGTTTAATGTGGATTTTGATGTTCCATAATAATTCCCATGGACATTTTCCCATTCGGCAAACTCGTTCTTTAAAATTCGATCTTCAAATTCTTTCTTTGAAATAAAATGATAATCTACACCATTTTGTTCATTTTTCCGGCGTTCTCTTGTAGTGTATGAAATCGACCATCCAATATCCTCCCGTACCTGCCGCAGTGCTTTGCATAAGGTGGTCTTTCCGGACCCTGAGGGAGCTGATATGGTAATAATATTTTTCATTACAATATATTCTGGGCCTGTTCCCGGATTTTCTCCAGTTGATCCTTCATTTCAACCACATGCCCTGTTATTTCCGTTTGTGGACTTTTTGCCCCGATCGTATTCACTTCCCTGCCAATTTCCTGGATCAAAAAGTTGATCCGTTTCCCTACAGGTCCATCCTCATTTATATAATCTTCAAGTTGCTTAAAATGACTCCGGCAGCGCACGATTTCCTCTGTAATATCCGCTCTGTCCGCGAGATAAGCGACCTCTTGGATCAAACGGCTTTCATCCAGGGCTTCCCCTGCCAACAGATTTGAAATTTTTTCTCGAAGAACCGCCTGGCGTTCATCGGTAAAATCAGTAGCAGAATCCGCAACCATATCTATGGTCTCCTGCAATATTTTTACTCGGCTTAATATGTCCTTTTGAATCAAGCCACCTTCTCGCGACCTCATATCATTCAACTGTTGCAGGGATTTTTCAACTGCCTGCACAACCAGGTCCGGATTCAAATTGTCCGGCTCTGCAGAGATTAACAAATCACTGACAGATATCAGATCATTCAATCCAAGCCGCTGTCCATATTGGACATGAATATCATTTAGAATGTTTTGAATGATTTCATAGCGTTCCCTGTTAAATCGTAGAGATGATGCATCATGGCTGTTACCGAGATCAATTCGGACCTGAACATTACCCCGCTTCAGACTGTCACTGATTTGATTACGAACTTTTTCTTCTGTGTTGGGGTCTATGCTCAGCCCGCGAAGTTTCACTTCAAGAAACCGTGAATTCACAGTCCGAATTTCTATTTCTACTTTATTCTGGCCCTGACCTGCTGACCCCCGGCCGAACCCTGTCATACTTTTGATCATATTTTCTGGTAAAATTTAGCCGGGAAACCTACGAAATCACCTGTCTATAATCCACACTAAACTATTGTTTATGGTTAATTTAAAGTTCCTGATCTACCAGGATGAATGCGCGGATCCAATCTGGAGAGATTCGTAGGGTTAAAAGGTGGTGATTACCAAGACCTGAGTTCAGATCAGACGCCAGGAATGCATAGTCTACACCAAACCCGGTCCAAAGAACACCAAGCCCTCCCGTCATATTGCCCAATTGATTTTTTCCAAACCGAAACGACAGTCTTTTTTTCACTATCGCTTCCACGCCAAAAGAAGAATCCAGCGAAATTGTTCCAGCGCGAATTTGGGATCCCAGGTGACGAGTATTACCGGAGAAATTCACATTCATCAGCGTATGCATCTCTAACGGCAATGTCTCAGATGAATAGGGTACATGCAGTCCAAAGGCCATGGAGGGTGTGGTCGCTTCGATCATGCCGTGATCCCAAATCAAACCTGAGGAGGGAATATTCCTCATGACAAATCCAAAATCAATATTATTTATTTTTTTTATCATCCCCAGATCCATCCCGAGGCCCAACGCATAATGTGTATCCAGGCTGTAAGACAGGACTTTTACACCCAATCCAAGGGACAGTCCTCTTATTTTTCCCAAGAATGCGCCATGAATGCCCACCTGCTGCTGAGAAAAATAACGGACCTGGTCACCATCCAGTCGCTCACCCTCATCAAGAATACCATTGCCTTCTCCTGCATCCTGGGTGCCAAACACGCCGTCCAGTCCCCAATCCAGCAGTGTTTCTCTTGTATCCGGAATAGACCCTATTCCCTCATATAATACATTAAATCCCATCCTTGTTTTTTTTTGGATCATGACCTGTCCGCTTAGAATGTCACTGTTAATCAATCCAGCGAAACGGGATTGGTGAGTTAATTCAACCTTATTCTGGGATTCAAAAACAAAAAATGGATTTACAATTGCGGCTGCAGCTGTCGGCATGGCGTAAGCAGTAGTGGCATTGCCCAAGGCTGCGATGCGGGCGTTGGTCACATGGTCAAATAATTCCCAGCCATAGTTCACCCAGACACCATCGCCAGTTAAAGGCGATATGGTGCATAAAATGAAAAAATAATTAAAGACCGTGGTCTTTTTTAAGTTCATCCAACTTTTGCAATGCTTCTAAGGGTGTTAAGGAGTTTACGTCCAACGTATTCAGATCCTTTCTTAAACGGGATTCCTGCTCCTGGAAAAGAGTTAACTGATCGGAGGAATCAGGCGGTAGAGCAGGGTCGCCTCTCTCTATAGACTGGGAGATGTGATGGTTTAAAATCTCCGTGGCGCGGTGAATCACGGATTTTGGCAGACCGGCCATCCGGGCTACATGGATACCATAACTTTTATCTCCGGTACCTTTTGCAATGGAACGTAAAAATATGATCCGGTCACCAAATTCCTTCACTTCCACATAATGATTCTCCAATCGATCCAGGGTAACACCTAAATCTGTCAATTCATGGTAATGGGTAGCAAATAACGTCCGTGCATTCACGCCAGGAGCGTCATGGAGATACTCCGTGATTGCCCAGGCCAGAGACAAGCCATCAAAGGTGGCTGTACCCCTTCCGATCTCATCCAGCAGAATCAGACTTTGGTCTGTGGCATTGTTCAAAATATTTGCAGCCTCATTCATTTCGACCAAAAATGTACTTTCCCCGCCAGCCAGATTATCGCTGGCCCCAACCCGGGTAAATAATCGGTCTACGATTCCAATCTTTGCTGATTTTGCCGGTACAAAGCTCCCGATCTGTGCCATGAGGACAATCAATCCGACCTGTCGGAGATAGGTGGACTTCCCGGCCATATTGGGTCCTGTGATCAAATGGATCTGATTCTTTTTTCCATCCATGTTAAGATCATTGGGAATAAATTTCTCTGTTGCCGGTAGAAGCTGCTCAACTACGGGATGGCGGCCTTTTTTAATTTCCAGTACTGGCTCATGGGTAAGCACCGGCCGTGTATAATTTCCTTTGGAAGCTGTTGCAGCAAACCCACAAAGCAGATCCAGCCGGTTGATCAATTTGGCATTTGTATGTATGGAAGTATTTTCCGCAAGAATGAAACGGTTTAGTTCACGAAAGATGTTGGCTTCTATTTCCAAAATATCTTCTTCTGCGGAGAGGACTTTTTCTTCATATTCTTTTAATTCTTCAGTGATATACCGCTCAGAATTCACCAGGGTCTGTTTTCGAATGTATGAAGAAGGGACTTTCTCCTGATGCACTTTTGTAACTTCGATATAATAGCCAAAAACCTTATTATAGCCCACTTTCAAGGATGAGATGCCCAATTCCCGGCGGGCTGCTTCCTGGAAGTTTGTGATCCAATCTTTACCGCCCTTTAACAGGATTCTCAATTCGTCCAGCTCAGAATTGACCCCTGTTTTAATAATATTGCCCTGCGTGAGTTGTATAGGCGCTTCCTCATTCAGAGTCTCCCGGATCTTGCCCACCACACTAGATACGTCTACGAATAAACTGGAAAATGTCTGTAGTGCAGTGTCAGCAGATTCTGCAAGCTGCTTCTTCCAGGCCGGGATTTTATCCAGCATCTCTGCCAAGCCAACCACATCTCGAGGCGAAGCTTTCCCCTGATTTATTTTTCCAAGGATGCGTTCTATATCAACGCTGTTTTTTAAGGATTTCCGTATCGATACCAGAACCTGCTTCCGGGTCGTAAACCCAAGGACCAGATCCAGGCGTTTATCCAATCGTTTTTTGTCTGTTAGGGGACGATGCAGCCATTGCCGGAAAATCCGGCCGCCCCCTGCAGTCAATGTATTATCAAAACAATCCACCAGAGTGCCGTGGGTTCCCTGGGTGGACAAAGATTGAAATACTTCCAGATTTTTCATGGTAAAACCATCCAGGCCCATCACACCCTCGCTGAGCACAGGAGTCACAGTTGAAATGTGATCCAAGTTCATGCTCAGATTAGTTTTAATATGGTGCATCAAAGCCCCAGCTGCTGAAATACCCAGGGGAAAGTCATCACAGCCAAAACCTTTCAGCGACGGCAGATTAAAATGCTGAGTCAATGTCCGATAACTTGATTCCTGATCAAATATCCAGTCATCAACTTGTGTAACGAACGGCTTTAACTTGATATACCAGTCTGAAAGTGAATAAACAATACTTTCGCCCAGGACAACTTCACTGGGAGAAAATTGCAGTAAAGATTCTTTGATTTTTTCTGTAGGGCACTCACCTAGATGAAATTCTCCTGTGGATGAGTCCAGGACAGCAAAACCGGCATGGTCGTTATTAAAGGTAAGAGATGAGATGAACTGGTTGGATTTTTCGCTTAAAGCTTTATCAGACATTAGAGTACCGGGAGTCACAACTTCAGTCACTTCCCTTTTTACAATACCTTTGGCTAATTTGGGATCCTCCACTTGTTCACAGATAGCCACACGATGCCCGGCTTTTACCAGTTTATGGAGATAATTATCCAGAGCATGATAAGGAAAACCAGCTAAAGGCACATCGGCAGCCTTACCATTGGCGCGCTTGGTGAGTACAATTCCCAGAATTTTTGCAGTAATCTCCGCATCTTCCAGAAATGTTTCATAGAAGTCGCCCATCCGAAAAAGCACAATGGCATCTGCATACTGTGCTTTCACATCCATGAATTGTTTCATGACGGGGGTGGCTGCGACAATGCTTTTACCCATGTAAAGCTTCTCCCCGCAAACGAACATTTTCATTGCGAATGGTATAATGCTTTTTATCAAGATATTCCAGGAGGGGAATGGCTGTTTTGCGGGATAATCCAGTCAGGTCCTTGAAATCGGAAACAGCCATTTCATTTTTTAATTTAAATAACTTATGCATATCTGCAATGACCTGATCAAGATTCGATCGATTCAACCAGAAATTGTTCCCGAGATTTACCGCCTTGCCTTGGTCAAATAACAAATGCAGCAAATCTCCGACCCGTTTTGGATTAAATGATAATTGAGCAATGATTTCTTTGACTAAAATAGGTTCAGACCCTGACTTTTTCAGGGTGAATTCGATAGCCTTTAATTCATCCAGGTCCTGCCGTGAAAAACTGGGTTCAAACCCTATGAGCGAAAAGCCACCTGTTTCCTCAGCCAGGGTCCCCTCTTCTGTCATTTTAACGATAACGACCTGCAGCCATTGTTCAGACCATTTGAGCTGGGCTGTAATGCCGTCAACACTTAAAACAGACCGAAAGGGATTCTGCCGGTAAGACTGCCTGAAAAATGATTTTAATTCACTTTCACCCTTCTCCAGAGCTTTATTTGAAAAAAGGATGCCATCTTTTGATTCATTGATATTCAGTTCCCTTACCCATTCATTGATTTGTTTTTCGAATTTGAAAAATAGTAACTGCCATTCCTTTTTTGTTTTGGGTAGTTTCCAATCCTGATTCAATACATATTCAAATCTTGACCTTGGTTCCAGGGGTAATTGCAAAGTATGTTCTTTTATATCAGACCATTTACCGATGGGTAACGGATCCAAAACAATTCCACCGGCTATGGTTTCCATTGGCGAGTAAGAGCGCACGACAAATCGGTCATCCATGGCAACTGCGATAGAAGATTCAAGGTCGATTAAAACATTGCCGGAATCTCCTTTTTTGTATTGGTGTTTATTAGCCAGTGAAACTCTGCCTAGTAATCTTGCAGTTCCAAAGTGGAATCTTAGCCTCTGCTTGTTTTTCACAACCCAGTCCGTATGAGGGGTCAGGGTCAGATTGGCAATTATTCGATTTGTTGTTTTCAAACAATTCGGTGTTGCCAAAACGGTTCCCCGCTTCAATATCTTTGGCTTTATATTGAGCAGATTCAAAGCTGCACGGTCTCCGACAGCGGCAGAATCCGTCGGCCCGCCATGAGTCTGAATACCTCTGATTTTCGTTTTGATCCCATTGGGCAAAAGTTCAATGTCATCTCCGTTTGATATCATTCCATTTTGGACCGTACCCGTTACTATGGTTCCAAACCCCGTTTTGGAGAATATGCGGTCCACATTTAGTCTGAAAATTTCAGATCCAGACACAGCACTATATCCATCTGCCAAATTCAAAATATCGTTTTTCAGATCGTTTACACCATCGCCGGTTAAATTATTGATTCGATGAATTGCTACTGGTTCAAAGGAGGCGGATGCCATTAATTCCTGCACATCCAGTTCCACCAGATCAAGCCATTCATCGTCTTGAATCAGGTCAATTTTAGTGAGAGCTACGATACCTCTGTGAACACCAAGCAGGGTAAGAATGTCCAGGTGTTCCCTGGTCTGAGGCATCACGCCATCGTCAGCCGCAACCACCAGGATACCAAAATGAATATTTGCGGCGCCCGCAGCCATGTTGCGGATGAATTTTTCATGCCCTGGTACATCGATAATGGTAATGGATTCATTGAGATAAGCAAACCCTAGGTCAATAGTCATGCCCCTTGTTTTCTCTTCAGATAGATGATCCGTATCGGTTCCGGTCAGTGCTTTGACCAGGGATGTTTTGCCATGATCAATATGACCTGCTGTGCCGACAACAATTTGTGCCATGGTTATACCTCGGAAATCGCGACCGTTAGTTTCCTGATTTGTACTGGAAGCACTGCTTTAAGATCGATATAATAATTATCTGCAGTGATGTATCCAACAACAGGGATTGAACCGCATCGAAAGGCCGCTGCCAGTTCGGTTACTTTACGTGATTTCGGCTTAAACTGCAGTGCCATGCTGGCAATATTTTTTTCAGGCAGGGAACCGCTTCCTGCTTCCACAAAAGATTCCACAATGGTGATCCCAAGGTTTCTGATTGTTTTCGTTTTTAGTCCATTAAAAACCTTTTCGGCTCTGGTTCTCAGCACTTTCCGGGAAGTGGTCAGCATTTTTAATGAGAAATTATCCTTCGTAAATGAATCAGAACGGTAGGACCGCAGTGTTTCCTCCATCAACCCAATTGTGATTTTATCACACCGCAGTACACGGTAAAGCGGGTTTTTTTGGAATGCACTGATCCATTTCTTTTTGCCGACGATCAACCCTGATTGCGGCCCTCCTAGGAGTTTATCCCCGGAAAATGTGGTTATATCCGGTCCGCTGTTCACAATGGATTTCACTGGAATTTCATCCGCCAGTCCCAGTTTAGTCATGTTCAAGAGAGCACCGCTCCCTAAATCCGCCAACACGGGAATTTTATGTTTTCTCCCGAGGCTCGCCAGATCAGCTAAGGAAACCTCCTTTGTGAATCCTTTGACAACATAATTACTGGTATGAACCCACAGGATGAGCTTTGTTCTCTTTGAAATCGCTTTTTCATAATCTTTCAAATGAGTTCTATTTGTGGTGCCCACGCCCTTTAAAATCGCACCGCTTTTTGTAATGATATCTGGTATTCTGAATGATCCGCCAATTTCTACCAATTGTCCGCGGGAACAAATCACCTCGCCCCCTTCAGTGATTGTGTTCAGGGATAAAAGGACGGCTGCCGCATTATTATTGACCATTATTGCGGATTCGCTGCCGCAAAGGGCACTGAGTTGTTCCTGGATATGGGACTGCCGTTCTCCCCGGTTACCGGAAACAAGGTCATATTCAAGATTTACGTAACCGTCCAGACGCTGGGCAATTCGTTTTATTTTTTTTCCATCAAACGGCGCCCGTCCAAAACCAGTATGTAAAACAATACCCGTTCCGTTGATCACATTGACCAGCCTGGGGGCAGATTCGATCCATACTTTGGTCACAATCTGCTTAAATAATTCATCTTTGGTTTTTTGGATCGATCCAGTTTTAATTGCACCACGAAGTTGGTTTAAAACCTTATTAATAATAAATTTTAAATAATCTTCATGTATTTCTATATCACTATTTACTTCAAGTAATACTTGATGTACAGACGGCAGGTCTTTTAATGACAGCTTCATAATTTATACAAGAGAACTTCTGTCAAATTTCAATACCAGTTCAAGCAGTTTGATTCCTGCGTTGAATTAATAACCATCCGGCAATAACGCCGGGAATCAAACTGGTAGCCATCACCGGAAAAACCATTTCCACAGAATAATGATCTGCGATCCATCCGCCAATAGCCGGTGCAATCCCGCCAATACCAAAGCTTAAGAAAAAACTGATGCCGTATCCCAATCCCCGATGGGAACTTGGCGTAAGGTCTGCCAAAAGCGCATTGGAAACCGGTTGGTTTAAAAAGTATACGATACCGAGGAAAATGCTGGCAATGAATAATCCCCATCCACTCGTGTATCCCATGATAGCCATGATGGGCATATTCAAAATAATGATGAAAAACAGCAACGTTGATCTCTTATACTTGTCCCCAAAGTATCCGCCAATGGTTTGGCCAATAATTCCGCTCAGGAAAACAAGCGTGGTAAAAATGCCCGCTTTTAATGTTTCTGAGAAAAATGAAAATACACCTTCTGTCTGCATCCCAAAGAGGGTTGGCATAAATGTCGTGAATCCGCCAAAGGAAAATCCCAGGGTGATAGCCATGACATAATAAAGAATGATGGCTGGTTTATCGTTGATTTTTATTTGTTGCGATATGTTGTTTTCCACAGGCTGCTTTCTTCGCTTAATCATCGTAAAGGTAACAAACGCCAATAAAAGCTGTAAACCGATCCAGATTAGGTAGGATGCCCGCCAAGAACCATATTCTGCCGTCAAGCCGGCAATAAATGGACCTAAAGCTAATCCGGATGAACCTGCCACACCGTGAACGGCTAATCCTTTACTCAAATTGGTGAGTCGCCTGGATAAAATGGTAAGTCCCGCCGGATGGTAGATACTGGAAGCAAGGCCAAGCATTCCCAATCCCAATGTCATTTGAATCGGATTATCTGCGAGCACAAGAATCAGCCCACCAATTGCTGACCCAATCTGGTACATCAACAGTAAGGCTCTCCCGCCTAATTTGCCCTCGAGAATCCCTGCCGGAATCGCACCCAAACCAAACATGAATGCACCCACTGTCACCATGAGTCCTAAATGGTCCATGCCCAATCCAAATTCCTGATGGAATAACAGCAGAAGCGTAGGGAATACCATCATTTGCGCATGGACAGCCAAATGGGAAGCAGATGTAACTCCCAGAACAATTTTTTTTTCTATCTTCATAATAAAAAGCCCCTGCCGCAAGTGATCTTCCTGCAGAGGGGCCCTAACAGAATTGAAATAAACTTAACGTTTTTCTTCGATTCGCGCAGCCTTGCTGCCGGAAACTTTTTTCAGATAATTGAGTTTTGCCCGGCGGACTTTTCCACGGCGCTTTACTTTGATGGAGGCGATCATGGGCGAATGCAGGGGGAATATCCGTTCTACCCCAAATCCACTGGACACCTTGCGTACGGTGAAGGAGGCGTCTAGGCCAGAGCCGCCCCGCTTGTTAATCACCACACCTTCAAACAACTGTATCCTTTCTTTATTTCCTTCCCGTACCCGTACGTTAATGGCCACCGTATCCCCTGAATCAAATTCCGGAAGATCCGCCCGTAAAAATTCTTTTGTTGCTTCTTGTACCTTATTCATAGTTTGTCTCCGATTCTTTCAATTTTTCCTTATATGTTTTCCAGAGGTCCGGACGCCTTTCCTTTGTCCTTTTTTCTCTTTGTCCCTGTTTCCAGGTCTCAATTTCCTTATGATGCCCGCTCAAGAGGACATCAGGTACCCGCAACCCCTCAATCTCACGCGGCTGGGTATAATGCGGGTGATCCAGCAGGTCATGCGTAAACGTGTCTGTCAGGGCTGAATCCAGCGTATTCAAAGCACCCGGTATCAACCGGACCGCACTATCTACCATAACCATGGCTGGAATCTCGCCGCTGGTTATCACAAAATCACCCAGAGAATACTCACAGATACCATATCTATCAATGACCCGTTCATCTACGCCCTTGTAATGTCCGCAAATGACAATAAGCTTTTTTACCTTGCTGGTCTGATTGGCGACTTTTTGACTCCAGGTCTCACCTTGCGGAGAAGGATAAATCACCTGAACATCTTCTGACCCGCCGATCAGATCCATTGTATGTTCAATGGCTTTGATCAGCGGTTCGGCCATCATGACCATGCCGCTGCCGCCGCCAAATGGGGTATCATCGATCTGCCGATAATTCCCCCGCCCAAATTGCCGCAGGTTTACTATATGAAACTTTACGGCATTGCGCTCAACAGCTTTCCGAAGAATACTGTTTGTAATGAGAGTGTCAATAACATCCGGTACCGGTGTTATGACTGCAATTTGATTCAATCCAGCAAACCATCCATAGGAGTAATTATGATAAGCTTATCATCGAAGTTAACTCCCTGAACCACCTCCGGGATCACGGGAATCAGCAATTCACGCTCTCCATCGTTAATTAAATAGGCGTCGTTTGTAGGAAGCCACACCACATCACTCAGAATTCCAATAGAAATCCCAGTATCAGTGATAACTTCAAAGCCTAACAATTCTTTGCCGATCAGAATGATTTCATCATCATCATTTGCTTCAACAAAGATCGTCTGCCCTACAATTCGTTCTGCAGCAACGAACGAATCTACACCTGCAAATTTGAAACGTCTTTTTTTACCCATCCCTCTTACAATTTCCAGCTTGATATTCTCTGTGATTTCAGGCGAAAACCCAAGCATGAGCTCTCGGTCTTCAACATATTCATCGAAATACCTGGATAATGGACGCACCCGTACTTCACCTTTTAAGCCTGAGGCGGTGGTAATGGTTGCGATAGGTTGGATACGTGGACTCATTTAGTCAATGACATCAAGTCTGGCTCGTCTGCCACCTTCTTTGGCATTGATAGCAAAGATCAAGGTTCTTAAAGCAGAAATATTTCTACCCTGCTTACCTATAACCTTACCATAGTCACCATCTCCAACGGTCAATTCGTAGATAACGCGTTGTTCCGTTTCAACAATGTTCACTTTTACTTCATCCGGTTTGTCAACCAGTAACTTAATCGCTGTCTCAATGAACTCTAGCATAGCGTCTCCTCTTGGTTATTTGACTAAAATTTTCTTGAACCAATAATTATTCTTCTTCAAAATCTCCATTCTCTGCGACAGCATCTTTACTATCCTCTTCATCTCCACCTTCTTCCGCAGTCTCTACACGGGTGTCATCATCATCCCGTGATTTTTGGCCAGGGTCATCGCCACTTGCATCTTCTTCAGACTCTTCTGACTCTCCTGACCCAGATTCCTCTGCATCTTCATTTCCATTTGCTGAAGCCTCTTCTTTTTCGGGCTCATTTCCTTTTTCTTCTTCTTCGATGCTTTGCTCCGTTTCTACAGTTTCCGGTGGTTCCGATCCATCACCTGGAGAAAGTGCATCATCGCTTTCATCCTCCTGCGGTGCTTCCGCTGGTTTTTGCGGATCATCTTCTTTCGGTGCCGCATCTGCCTTACCTACTTCTGAACTTCCATCAGAGCTTTCTTCCACTTCTTCTGGTTTTGCTTTTTCGGCAGTTTTTGCTTCCACTCGTTCCGTACGAGCCTGCAGCACTTCTTCGCGATTCAGGGCCCATTTTTTCATTTCTTTTTCAACGGCGGCTTCATCCAGTCCCTGCTTCATCAAGTGCCATTGATGGGCAATACCGGACCGGCGCAGCAGTTTGTGGGCCGCATTGGTGGGGATTGCACCTTCGGCGAGCCAGTGGATTATTCTGTCATCTTTGATATCATAGGAATGGTCCGCATCAATGGGGTTGTACCAACCTAATTCTTCAATAGCAGCCCCATCACGGCGCTTACGCGAATCCATAACCACCAAGCGGTAAAAAGGTCTATTTCGACGTCCAATTCGTTTCAGTCTTATTTTCGTCGCCAATTTATTTCTCCTTTAGTTAAATCTTCCTACTGTATTCATTTCTGGTAACCCAAAATTCTTTATTTTGCCCATTTTTTTCATCATTTTTTTCATGGTTATAAATTGTTTTAAAAGAGCGTTTATTTCCTGTACCGGTCGACCGCTGCCCCGGGCAATACGTAACCTACGGCTCCCATTGATCAACTGCGGCTGGTGTCGCTCTTCCGGTGTCATGGAATTGATGATTGCCTCGGTCCAGACCATTTGGCGGTCGTCCAAATTTAATTGTTGTAAAGCCTTCTGATTCATACCAGGTATCATACCCATCAGTTGACGGATAGAACCCATGTTCTTTAATTGCTGCAGCTGTAGCCTGAAATCGTCTAGTGTAAATGTATTCTGCACAAGTTTATTCTGCAGATCCAGCGCCTGTTTTTCATCAATCATATCCTGAGTTTTTTCAACCAGGGAAACCACATCCCCAAACCCCAGGATCCTGTCGGCAATGCGCTTGGGATCAAAGGGATCAAGCCCGTCCATCTTTTCAGACGTACCAATGAATTTGATCGGCTTTCCAGTCACTTCCAGGATAGAAAGAGCTGCGCCGCCACGAGAATCGCCATCCATTTTGGTCAGGATCACTCCTGTCAATGGCAATGCCTCATGGAAAGCAAGAGCAGAATTCACCGCATCCTGGCCTGTCATACCATCTGCCACAAACAGAATTTCACACGGCTGCACCGTTTCGGCAACAGCCTGGATTTCATTCATCATTTCACCATCAACATGCAACCGACCCGCCGAATCAATAATTACAACATCATTTTTCAAAGAACGTGCTTCTTCGATCCCCCGCTTGCAAATGGCAGCCGGATTCGATGTGGCCTCTTGGTAAACCGGAACATCAATCTGCTTCCCCACTGCCTGCAATTGCTCGATGGCAGCCGGACGGTAGATATCCGCAGCCACCAGGCAAACAGATTTACCCTGCTTTTTCAACCTGGCAGCCAGCTTGCCTGCCGTCGTTGTCTTTCCCGCTCCCTGGAGTCCCGCAAGCAGGATTATACTAGGACTGCTCTCCAAGGTCAATTCAGCAGTCTTTTGCCCCAGCAGTTCAACCAGTTCATCATGAATGATCTTGATGAACTGCTGGCCTGGTTTCACGGATTGAATCACCTTTGTCCCCTGTGCCTTTTCCTGAACACGGCTAACAAAGGTTTTGGCTGCCGTAAAGTTCACATCAGCCTCTAATAAAGCACGGCGAACTTCCCGAACAGTTGTATTGATATTTTTATCGGTTATCTTGCCCAAACCCCGCACAGTGCGGAAGATGGATTCAAACCGTTCGGTTATTTGGCCAAACATACGATCTTAATTCGAAAATAGCCGACAAAATTAGGTCTTTCCTTCTCAAAATGGAAATATGAAAAGATTAAAAAGTTCATAATTTTACAAGGGAAATTAAGTCCGATTTAATGGTCTTGGTCTAGGTCACCCGGCAAAACCTTCATAACGAAAACGTTTTTCCCATGCTTTTCGAAGGTCTCCTTCATTTGAGCAGTAAGACACGACATTACTTTCTCATAGTTTCCGAAGACTTGGGTGCTCATTACATTCGTTTTGACTGTGAGCCCTTCAGCATCATTTACCCGATCAATAAAATCCTGGATCGGTGGTATATATTCGTTATTTAAAGGATAAAGGCTGATCTCAACAGAAACATCCATGACAACTCCTAATAATTGTAGTCCAGTGTAATGCCAATCTGTCTTGGATCACCATAACTTTTCCAGAGTTGGTCCGGGTAGTCTGGCGGAATAAGTCCAAAATAGAATCCGCGAACCGAATATCGTACATCAAGCATATTCCTAGACCAGAATTTAATGGTGGCATTTCGAAATATCTTCCCTATCGTCAGATTCATCAATGAATAGGGTTCAGACGTTTGATCATGGCTGTCAGAGAAATAATATTCTCCTTTGTGGGTTAATTGCACCACAGTGAAAATCCCAAATCCACTATGATAGCTCATTCCAATCGAACCGGTGACCTTTGGTGACATAGCCGCTTCCCGGTGACCACCTGACCCTGCTGTGGCGG
>UINC01000985.1_pt1 | contig 34070 bp, 30 predicted proteins | sample 5385821 | NCBI WGS metagenome assembly UINC01 (sample SAMEA4666929, study PRJEB26691) | marine metagenome | isolation source: Pacific Ocean | place: Pacific Ocean | collected 2011-10-13 | reverse complement strand
AAAACTTTGTAGAGCAATTTTTCATCTTTATGTCGGAATTGTTCAGATAAGTGGGACAAAAGAAAAGAGACCATGGCCGCTGGTTTGAAAATGTCCCTGAGCGGTTTTCCGCATCAAGAGCATTTCACAACCATGCCTGGCGCCGACAGGGGCAACCAGGAGACCACCCACTGCAAGCTGATCTTTCAAATTCTTTGGAACCCGATTTGCTGCAGCAGTAACAATGATCCTGTCATAAGGCGCGAGCTTGGAGTAGCCCTGCTTGCCGTCTCCCTTGATGACCACGACCTCTTCCAGTCCGGCCCTGCACAGATTTTCGCAGGCCAGTTCCGCAAGTTCCACGTGCCGCTCCACCGTTACGACCATTTCAGCCAGTTCGGCCAACAGAGCAGCGTTGTATCCACTGCCCGTACCGATTTCCAGTATGCGCTGTTCTGGAAGAACATTCAGCAGTTGGAGCATCAATAACACGGTGGTCGGCTGGGAAATAGTCTGTCCAGAACCAATAGGCAGGGGGTGATCTGCATAGGATTGGTCCAGGTAAGAAGGGTCGACAAACAGCTCCCGCGGTACCGCTAGGAAGGCTTTCAGGACCGAATCATCATTGATAATTCGGCTGTCTTTCCAGTAACGGCAAAGGTGCTGTTTCTGCTGCTTTAAATTCGTGATTTGCTTTTTTTCAAGCTTTTTAAAAGAAACTGCCATTTCAAAACCTAATCACAAAGGGTTCGATGACTTCATAATCAAGCCCCACAGAGCTGAAAAAACTAATATATTCAAACAGCAATCTTATAACTGCCCCGGATCAGGTGGATATTCTTTAAGCTACAGGATTCTTAACAAGCAAGTTGCGCAGTAATTTACGTGCAAGGTCCAGTGGAATGATTGTACAGGCAAAGGCCAGCACATATCCCCATTCCTTCAAAGTCAAGCCAACGGTCCTCAGAACTTCACCTCCGAAATAAGTAAAAGACGTTTGCAGCAAGAAAACCAGTACAATAACGGTTAAGAAATTACGATTATCTAAGATATGTTCAAACAGGTTCAGACCTTCAGTTCGTGCATTAAATTTGTTGAAGTTATTCAAAAAAACAAAGAAGCCGAAGAAGCCGGTGAGCAGTACGATATTATTCTCAGGGTCCATACAGCGTACTGTGTCACAGACAAATAATCCGGCGACGAAATCCGAGGTAAGAAAATACAGGCTGAGAAACGCCATAAAAAAACCATCAATCAAAATGGCAGACCACATGTCTCCGGTTATGAGTGATTCCCCTTTCGGGATCGGTTTTTCGTTCATGTAACGCTTTAGGGCCGCCTCACCTGAGAAGGCAAATGCCGCCATAGTGTCCATCACTATATTGACCCATAATAGTTGAGTCATGGTCAGCGGCAAATCAGTTCCAAAAAACGGTCCTAAAAAAGCTACCAAAATGGCAGAAACATTAACGGTCAATTGGAAAACCAGAAACTTCCGGATTGATTTTAAGAGCGTCCGACCATAAAGAACTGCATTAGTAAGCGAGATAAAATTATTATCAAGAATCACGATATCGCTCGATTCCTTGGTCATGTCAGTGCCATCCCCCATTGAAAAACCAACGTCCGCGTTTTTCACGGCTGGTGCATCATTGACTCCATCTCCGGTCATGCCGACCACCCAGTTCAAAGATTTTGCCAATTTGACCAAACGGCTTTTATCCGTGGGAAGCGCACGGGCAACGACCCGAATATCCGGAAGTATTTTTAGTATCTCCTCGTCCGACATTTCGCCAAGTTCTGTGGAAGTAAGAACAATCGCTTGTTCTTTTTCTAAAATTCCGACTTCTTTGGCAATGGCTTGGGCAGTATCTTTTGCATCACCGGTGATCATCACGACCTGTATTCCTGCTTGCCGGGCAGTCTCCACTGCCGGCGATGATTCCTTGCGCATTTCGTCTCGCAGGCCGAAGATCCCCACCAAAGTCAATCCGGAAGGAAGCGCATTTTCCTTCCCTAAACCATGATCTGAAACAGCCAGTCCAATGAGGCGCATTGCTCGTTCGGAGAGCCCCTGCATTTCTACTTTCAGTTTTTCTGAATCAACTTTTATTTTTTCATCTTTTTCATTCAAATAATGAGTGCATCCAGCAAGCACAATTTCTGCGGCACCTTTAACTAGAGTTATATTTTGTGTACCTTCGACCTGGCTGGCAGAAAATTTGTATGCACTGTTAAACGGGATATTTGCCGTCATCTTTACATCATCCCGTTTGACCAAATCTGGTCCGAGGAAACGCAATAAAGCTTGTTCGGTTGGATTCGCACCAACGATTTTTGGATTTTCCGGATCTTCCGTATCAATCGAGGCCGTAGTATTGTTGCGCAAGGCAAAAGCCAAAATATTGCGCAAACTTTCGGGAATTGCTTCATAAGAAGTATAATGTTCACCGTTGCCTTTAAGAAGCTCTGAAACTGTTAACTTTCCTTCTGTCAGAGTTCCAGTTTTGTCAGTAAAAAGGACGGTCAAGCTTCCGGATGTTTCAATGCCGAGAAGTTTCCGCACGAGAACTTTTGCGTTGAGAAGTTTGCGCATATTCATTGAGAGAACGACTGCTATCATCATTGGCAGCCCTTCCGGAACTGCAACTACAATAATGATAATTGCTAAAATAATCGCTGTCACAAAATCATAAATTATTTCACCAGAAGGCTTGCTGAAATAAATCTCCCAGTCATCAGCTTTAAGGAAAATTTGATTAAACATGAATGAAAAGGCAATGAACAGGGCACCTATATAACCAAAACGACTAATTTGTTTACCAAGATTTGCAAGTTTTTCCTGCAGTGGAGAGGGACGCGTTTCCGCGGAGGTCAACTCCTTGAGCGTTGCTCCATACTTGGTTTTGTCTCCAACCTCTATTACTTTCATTACAGCTTCACCATCAACCACCAGGCCAGCACGTGACATTTCAAACATTTCTTCTGCTTCAGAATGTTTTTCATCCTCAGCTCCTGTTTTTTTGACGGTCTCAGATTCTCCCGTGAGTGCTGATTCATTCAACTCAATTTCTCCATTTAGCAAATAGCCATCTGCGGGTACCGTGTCTCCGGGCTGCAGAAGCACCAAATCGTTGACCACCAAATCATCAATTAAGATTTCAACTAATGTGTTGTTGCGGAAGACTTTTACTTTGACCTTTGAGGCTTCCTCAAGCAAGCGTTGAAATTCATTTTCGTTGTTGTATTCAGACCAGGTGGCGATCAATGTTGCCATCACTACAGCAATCGCGATTCCGAGCCCTTCGTACCACGGAGCAAAGCCCAACACGGCCAAAAACACCGTAACTGCCAGGGCAACAATCAAAATGACGATGATAGGATCTTTTAAGTTAGCCAGTAATTTATGTAAAAAACCCTCAGCTTCCTGTGTGGTCACTACATTTGCACCATGTTTATGACGTGATTCAGCAACTGCTTTCTCGCTAAGACCAGGATAACTAAATTTCATCGATTGACTCTATGTAGGAAAGATTGGGATGTTATCATGCAAATTTACAATCATTGCATAAAAACTACTTAATGCAAGTTTGACATATCCGAGTAGTAAATGCAAAAAACGTTTTGCGAAAGTTGCTTTAAGATGAAGGGGTTTTACCTTGGTTGAGGTGATGTTTGCAAATAACATTTTACTTTTTCTAGTGGCTGGGTTTACTAAAACCACAGAACAGACATTTAAGCAAATTCAGCTTAATAATCAAAAAACTGAGCTGGTTTTTCGTTTGGATAAATGGACTAAAAAAGCTGAGCAGTACATTAGCAGCAGTAAGTTCCCAGGAAAGTGAGTCCTGGCCGGGAACGAACGCAGAATTACCTTGGCAGGTCAAGCAAGTTATCCCGATCCTTAAAACACTTCTGTTTAAAGTAAAAACAACTGAAGAAGTTCCAAAAGTGCTGGTGCTGTGGTGGACGGCACTGAAAATCCAGTGACAGAAAAGCGTACGGTTTACTTTGAATGCAATTCTGGTTGCACCTTGATTGAGTCGATGCTATTGCTGGTAGTCGTCTCAGTCATACTACTTGTGGCACAACGTCCTTTGCTGGAATTTCATCGAGTATCTATTTCTAGAGCAGTAAAAAGTAGTGTTGCAGGGAGACTTTCAAAGTTTCTTGAATTTGCTCAAATCTGAGCTGATTCAAGCTGGCGATGCTCTGACTTCCTGAAGTGAAATTGTAGTGGAAATTTCAACACACAAACTTGTCTTCAAAACTGACCGATACCGTGACGGAGATTTGGCGGACACTCAGGAAAAATTTCCTATAGTTATGATCCGGCAACAAAAGTTCTTTCCCGAAAATCCGGAAATTCTGTTACAAAACACTGATTGAATCCATACCTGCACTACAATCTGAAATAGCTCAAGCTCCACCTCAAACTTGCATAAAGGTGACAGTTTAAGTAATAATTAATGCTCCAGTACAATAAACAGTTTTGTGCCAGTTAGGCTGGTGGAGCTTAATGATTTGAAAAGGACATTATGAAATATTTACACACCATGATCCGTGTTCAAAATCTTGATACAGCACTTGATTTTTTCATAAACAAACTAGGAATGAAAGAAGTTAGACGCAAGGAGGTTCCGGAAGGTGAATTCACCCTGATTTTTTTAGCAGCAGAAGATAATGATCCGCCACTTGAGCTGACCTACAATTGGGGTCAAAGTGAACCATACAGCAGTGGAGAAAATTTTGGACATGTTGCTTATGAGGTTAATAATATTTATGATTATTGTGAAAAATTGAAAAATAATGGTGTTAGCATCTTACGCCCGCCCAGGGACGGAAAGATGGCTTTCATCCGCAGTCCGGATCAAATTTCGATTGAATTACTACAGCAGGGAGAACCTCTGCCAATCCAGGAGCCATGGGCCTCCATGAAAAACCAGGGTAAGTGGTAGAATGAAGAAAAAAATAGTAAAACTTTTCGAAGAGAAATTAATTAATCCGGTTTTGCACTCCAGATCCCCTGTCTCAGAAGTGAGTTTGGGAGTGGCAGTTGGTGTTTTCCTTGGTTTGACTCCAACGGTCGGTGTACAAATGTATCTGGTGGCTCTGACTTGGAGCATCTATCGCTACATTTTCCGCAGGCATTTTAATTTGCCGGTGGGGGTGGCCATGGTTTGGATTTCCAATCCGTTAACAATGGTGCCACTTTATTATTTATTTTTAGTGACGGGTTACTGGATACTTGAAACTCAGAATGGTCTTACATATGAAAGTTTTGAGGGAACTCTTACACGTATCTCAGGGACCGCTGGAACATCGGACAAGATTCTTGGTGGGATACATTTCTTACTGATCGACATTGGCTGGCCCATGGTTATAGGTGGTTTTGTTTATGGTGTTCCAGGTTTTCTTATCAGCTATTTTGTTACAAAACGTATTGTGATTTCACACCGGAAAAGAAAAGCCCGAATAGCAGGAATGAGCTACGAGGATTGGCGAACTCAAAATGAGACAGAACACTAAAACTTTATGCCTTTAACTTCTCGTAGTTTTACGGACTTTTCAGTTCCAGATGAAATTGTAACATCTGGAGATTATCAATCTGCTCAAAATTTATTAGGAAAGGAGTCTGCTCCTTCTGAAATACTTGCCGAGCGTTTTTACCGTCTGGGAAATCGTTTCTACTCTGCAGAGCAAAAACTGGCTGCAGAGCTGGCATGGCAAAAATCCGCCATCCTTGCTGATTATTCAGGGAAAGTTGCCAAACTCCTGGACCCATTTTCTCAGAATCTGCGAAAATTTCACTGGCAAACAATTGGGGCAATTGTAATTGTGATTGTCTGTCTGTATGTCTTTGTCTTCACCTTGTTTCAGCGCGAACCGGAATCTTTCCAATTTAGTGCTTTTCAGTCTTCTTCGGTAGAACATTCTTTCTGGGATGAGTGGTGGGATACAGGGCGGCCGGTAACACGCTCAATGAGACGACGTTTTGATGCAGATGAGTTGTGGCCCATGTTGCAGAGAACCTTGAAAAACCTCTTGAGTGAGCAAAACAAGGGACTCTCCGATGACGTTCGTGAAAAATTAAAGCGCTGGTTGGAGCTTTCACAAAGTCCACATTTTGGAGATACTCCCACGGATTATTATGCTTTGACCGGAAGGGGTTTGTTTGAGGCCCGAGAATTTGAAGAAGCACTTTCGACTTTGAACAACGGGCTGCACTATGCAGAATCTCCGGAACAGATGGAACAACTGTATCAGGATTTGGGAACAGTCTATTATTTCAAAGGTTACAAACTCCAGCCAAATGGTTTGGCACGGTATGATCTTAACGATGTCCGGGATTCAGTTAAATCTTACGAAATGGCATTAAGCTTCGGTGAAGACCCTTATTTGTACGGGAATTTAGGTTGGGGCTATTATCTTCTTGGTGACTATTCTTCCTCTATAGAAAGCAGTCTTCATGCATTGGCCCTAAAACCAGAATTAAATTATGTCCGCATGAACTTGGGAATTGCATATTTAATAAAAGGTGATTACGAATTGGCCTTTTCTTCATATGCATCGCTCCAGCAACACAGTCCGGAGCTTGACGAATATGAAGGGGGAATTCGTGACTTACTGGAGTTGCAGCAGGAGTTTCCAGGACTTTATCCCTTTATCAATTTTGTGATGGGACAATTATATTGGCAGCAGGGACGTCATAAGGAAGCTAAGGTTGCGTGGCAAAAATTTCTCAATCAAAATTTCCCTGAACCCTTGTGGCACGATAGTGCACTGTTGCTTTTAAAAAAAATGGAAACAGAATAATTACCTGAAAAATAAGATGTCTTTAATGGACAGATTTGCTCAATAACGAACAACAAATAATGCAAGAAAACATTGTGTCCAAACCGGAATTGGCGGAACAGGGAAAACAGAAAATTGAATGGGTCAAACGGAACATGCCCATTCTGCAGCAAATTGATGACGATTTTCGAGAGCAGCAATATTTTCGAGGATTGCGTGTTTTGGTCTGCATTCACCTGGAAGCCAAAACTGCATATTTAGCACAGGTTTTTGCTTCCGGAGGTGCAGAGGTGGCAGTTACCGGAAGCAATCCGCATTCAACCAAAGACGATATTGTGGCTGCGTTGGCAGCAGACGGACTGCACGTTTATGCCCGCTATGGTGCGACACAGAAAGAAATGCGCCAATACATGAATTGGGCGCTCGATTTGCGGCCGAATATTGTGATTGACGATGGAGGCGATCTTGCCGAACTGTTACAGACGGAACGCCAGGAATTAATTCCGGAAGTTTGGGGTGCATGTGAAGAAACTACAACAGGAGTTCTTCGTGCAAAAGCCAGAGCCAAAGCAGGTGCCTTGGATTTTCCTGTTATATTGATAAATGATGCCCGCTGCAAATACCTTTTCGACAATTATCACGGTACCGGTCAGTCGGTGTGGGACGGAGTGATGCGTACTACAAATTTAGTAATCAGTGGCAAAACAATTGTTATTATCGGCTACGGCTGGTGTGGAAAAGGCTGTGCAGAGAGAGCTAAAGGTTTGGGGGCAAATGTAATTATTTGCGAGATCGACCCGATAAAAGCTGCTGATGCTTTGATGCATGGATTACGGGTTATGCCCATGAGCGAAGCCTCACTGATTGGTGATATTTTTTTGACTGCGACCGGCTGTAAACATGTCATCCGCAAAGAACATTATGAACGTATGAAAGACGGAGCAATTTTGTGCAATGCCGGACATTTTAAAATCGAATTTGATTTGCAGGAACTGGCAGATTTGTCGGTTGAACAAAAAGAAATGCGAAAGAATATTACCGGTTTTCGGCTTGCGGATGGACGTTGGTTGAATTTGTTGGGTGAAGGGGATTTGGTAAATATTGCCTGCGCTGACGGACATCCTGCAGAGATTATGGACACTAGTTTTGCCCTACAGGCCCTTTCCGGAAGATACGTCGTGCAGAATCACGGTCAGTTGAATAAAGACGTACATCGAGTTCCAGATGAAATAGACGAAGAAATCGCCAGACTGAAACTCAAAGGTTCCGGCGTTTCCATTGACGAGTTACTTCCGGAACAGCAAAAATATTTAGTAAGCTGGAAGGATGTATGATTTCACTGATCAAAAATGCACTCATCCTCACGGTCAATCAACAAAACGAGGTTTTGAAAAATTCAGACATTGTGATTGCAGACGGGTGCATTCAGACAATCGGGGACGTACCGTCAGATTTTCAGGCTGACAAAATAATTGACGCCACTGACCAAATTGCGATGCCCGGATTGATCAATGCACATACGCATATTCCGATGTCCCTGTTTCGGAATTATGCTGACGATTTACCATTTTGGCCGTGGCTGATGGAAAAGATCAAACCGGTGGAAGATCTCCTCAGTGCTGAACATGTATATTGGGGGGCAAAACTGGGGGTTTTGGAACTGATTCAGTCCGGAGTGACATGTTTTTCAGACATGTATTTCTTCATGGGCGAAGTGGCCAATGTTACTAAGGAATCCGGAATCCGGGCTTGTTTGAGCAGTGCGTTGCTGGAAGTTGATGATTTGGGACCAACGTTTATGAAAGCCGCCATTGATTTTCATGATAACTGGCAAGGCAAAGCCGATGGGCGAATCAACGTTTTTTTCGGCCCGCATTCGATGTATTTGTGCAGTCCGGATTTTTTGAAAGAAACTACTGAAGAAGCACGGAAACGTAAAACCGGAATTCACATTCACCTCTCTGAGAGCAAACAGGAAGTTGCAGATAGTCTCGAAAAATACGGGAAGTCCCCTGTACAATATTTGGCAGATATAGGTCTGTTTGAGTGCCTGACGGCAGCAGCACATTGTGTTCATGTTTCCGGAGATGACATTGATCTATTGCACAAACACAAGGTTGGCGCGCTGAACAATCCGACGAGCAACATGAAATTAGCAAACGGTTTTGCTCCAGTTGAGGCAATGCTGAAAAAAGGCGTAAACGTCGCACTCGGCACAGACGGTTCCTCCAGCAACAACAACGTCAATCTTTTTGAGGAAATGCACCTTGCTGCTCTCGTCAACAAAGCTGTCAATGAAGATGCTGAGTCTGTTCCGGCGCCCGATGTTTTACGGATGGCAACGATCAACGGCGCAAAAGCTTTGGGCTTAGAAAACGAAATCGGCTCACTCGAAGTAGGCAAGATGGCTGACATAATTTTGCTTGATACCCGCAAACCACATTTTTTCCCGCGCCACAATCCGGTTTCCTCAATTGTGTATTCGGCTCAGGCTTCAGATGTGAGCACTGTTCTGGTCAACGGCCAAGCCTTGATGGAAAACTACGAAGTGAAAACAATTGATTTGGAGGAAACCATGCGCGAAGGCGAACGCATGGCTTTTGATTTGGTTCGCAGAGCACACAAAGCTTGACTGTCCACTCGCACAGTTTGTAACCTCTCAGATCAAATTTTTACCGTCGAAAAAATCAGCTTCTAAAAAGGATAAATCAGTTCCTTCAAAAAGCGTACGGCACCACAGTGGCAGCTTCCACGATAATGCCTTGTCATGAATCCCTTTATAATTGAAACTGATGAATTTAGGCTGTGTCCAGAGTCTCAAAAGATTTTACCAAAGCATCAATGGCCTTCATCTGCTGCAAGAACGGTTCAAGTTGATTCAGCCGAAGAGCACATGGGCCGTCACAAAGTGCTTTTTCGGGCTCCGGATGTGCTTCCAAAAAAAGTCCGGCCAATCTTTGCGACAATCCCGAAAGTGCCAATTCTTGCACAAATTCTCGTCTTCCTGCAGTAGCTACTCCCAAACCTCCGGGCTGTTGGAGCGCATGGGTGACATCAAAAAATACGGGGTAGCCAAATTTTTTCATTTCTGAAAAACCGAGCATATCTACCACCAAATTGTGGTAACCGAAATTTGTGCCGCGTTCGCAAATTATTAATTTTTCGTTTCCGGATTCTTTGCATTTTTGAAGAATATTCTTCATGTCTTCCGGAGCTAAAAACTGAGCTTTTTTGATATTAATAACTGCCTTTGTTTTTGCTATAGCTACGACCAAATCTGTTTGACGAGACAGAAATGCCGGTAATTGCAGGATATCTGCTACTTCTGCTGCAGGAGTAGCTTGCCGGGGTTCATGAATATCAGTGAGAATTGGAACATCAAATTCGGATTTTATTTTTTCCAGAATCCGCAAGCCTTCTTCAAGCCCGGGTCCTCGAAATGAATTGATTGAAGAACGGTTGGCTTTGTCGAAGGAGGCTTTGAAAATGTAAGGAATTCGGAGTTTATTGGTAATCGTCCGAAAGGTTTCTGCAACTTTCATGGCCATTTCTTTGGACTCAAGAACATTCACTCCTCCGACAAGCACAAACGATTCCTCGTTGCTCAATTTTATTTCACGAATTTGGATTGTTTTTTGAGATATCATCTTTTGACCTATGTTTTAATTGAGTGCGCAGCTTCGGTTAGGTTTTTCATTTTTTGTATTGCAAGCTCACGTCCCAAAATCCCCAAACCACAGTCTGGACCAGCAATCAGTCGGCTTGCGTCGATGTGTTCAAGCGCATCCAGCAGGCGGCTTCTAATTTCTTCAACTGTTTCAAGACGACTTTTGGCAATGGCGACCACTCCGAAAATAATTGTAGTAGTTTTGAAGTGTTCGAGTAAACTCAAATCGTTGTAACGGTGTGCATCTTCCAAAGAAAGAGCCATCACGGACGAGGCTTCCATGACATCTGCAATTTGGAAGTATGACTCACGTGGTGCTTTCGGATAATCTACAGCATCAATTACATCAGGATACCCGCAACACATGTGTGTGGTCCGTATCACGCCTTCTGGACAACCATGGAAAGCACGTTCTAAATTTTCTACTCCAAATTCGAGCGCACGATCCGGATAACGGGCAAAGAGTGGTTCGTCAATTTGAATGTGTTTGCAGCCTGCATCTGCTAAGCTGAGTACTTCCTGATTCAGTGCTTCTGCAATTGCTTTCCCAAAGTCTTTTTGATTGCAGTAATATTCATCCACTACAGTATCTGCAACTGTCAGTGGACCGGGCATTGTAATTTTTATTTGTTTGTCTGTGGCTTGCTGCGCCCGCTTCCAATCATTTGCTAAAAACAAATCTCGTGGCTTGACTGGCCCGCGGACAGTTGGCAGAAACGAGGAGTAATTTCCTGTACGCAAAGTCTTTTCAGTGAGATTGACAAAATCCATTCCTTCCAAGTGCCGACAGTGGTAGTGAATGTAATTTTCTCTGGCGATCTCACCATCTGTCGGAATGTCAATTCCTGCATCAACCTGATCCTGGACGGCTTCGTGAGTCCCTTTTTCGAGGATTGATTCGGCGTCATCTCCCATTTTATTCAACGCTTCAGCCCAGCCTTGAGTTGGAATCTCTGTATCTAAGTTGCCGAACCAGTCCGGTAATTCAACATATTCAGGCTTCGGATATGCACCGATGGTAGTGGTTAATAATCCCATATGAATCACTTGTAGATAGCGAAATTAATGATAGTTATTCTTACACGTTAACTATCAGGTTGTAAAATCAATTAATCGCAAGTTAAACCCAAGACTTTTGATTTATTTCAGAAGACTCAATTATAGTTTTTTGAGTTAATTGTTCAATTTTTTTTTCAGTAAATTAAAGACAACAAGCTAAATTGGCGGTTGAATAATCATAACTTTTCCAAAACTGTATAACTTTCCCTTTATAAGAAGACGCAAAAAACACCTCCTCTTTGACAATCCGCTTTACTTTTTTTATAGTGTAAGATGCTATTTAGAGTAAAAAACAGTCAATCCACGTGTTGTCAAAAAAACAACCATGCCCAATCCTTATCAAACCGGTCTTCCTAAAACTCCAGCAAATTACACTCCGCTTTCACCGATTACTTTTCTTACACGCACAGCTTTCGTCCATCCTCAACGTACTTCCATAATTCACGGAGAGCGGCACTGGACCTGGGCGGAAACCTATATCCGTTGCTGCAGACTCGCTTCTGCTTTGAGCAAACGAGGCATCGGCAAGGGAGATACTGTATCAATAATGGCTCCAAATATTCCGGCTATTGTTGAGGCACATTTTGGAGTATTGATGACCGGTGCGGTATTGAATACTATCAACATACGTCTAGAAGCAGATGTACTGTCTTACATTTTTGAACATGCGGAAACAAAGGTATTGCTGACTGACAGAGAATTTTCTTCAGTGATCAAACAGGCTTTATCCAAAGTTAAGCAGAACATTCTTGTGATTGACATTGATGATCTGGAAACGGAGTCAGGAGATTTTTTGGGAGAGACAGAGTATGAAGATTTTTTAGCAGAGGGTAATCCGGATTTTGAAACAGTTCTGCCAGAAGACGATTGGCAGGCAGTTTCACTCAACTACACTTCCGGAACAACCGGAACACCGAAAGGAGTGGTTTACCACACTCGTGGGGCTTATCTGCTGGCAACTGGAAATGTCTTAGCCTGGGAAATGCCGCACCGTCCTGTGTATCTCTGGACTTTGCCCATGTTTCATTGTAACGGCTGGTGTTTCCCATGGACAATCACCATGCTTGGAGGAACTCATGTATGCTTGAGAAAAGTAACGGCAAAAAACATTTACGACTCAATAGCGGATCATGGTGTCACTCATCTTTGCGGGGCGCCTGTTGTGATGAATATGATCTGCAATGCACCCGAAGAAGAACGTCGTGAAATGCCGCACACAGTAGAAATAATGACTGCTGCCGCACCGCCGCCGCCAACAGTGATTGCACAAATGGAAGAAGCAGGGTTTAATGTGACACATGTATACGGACTGACCGAAGTTTATGGCCCGGCGGTTGTTTGTCAATGGCAAGAGGCATGGTCTGAAAAAGACAAAACCGCGCAAGCACAACTCAAAGGCAGGCAAGGCGTGCGTTATCACATGCTGGAAGGTTTGATGGTTGCAGATCCGGAAACACTGGAGCCTGTTCCGGATGATGGTGAAACAATGGGTGAAGTGCTGATGAAGGGCAACATAGTGATGAAAGGCTACCTCAAGAATCCGGAAGGTACTGAACATGCGTTTGCAGGCGGCTGGTTTCATTCCGGAGACCTTGGAGTGCTGCATCCGGATGGCTACATTGAGTTGAAGGACAGGAGCAAAGACATCATTATTTCCGGAGGAGAAAATATCAGCAGTGTTGAAATTGAAAATGTGCTTTACCAGCATCCAGACATTCTGGAGGCGGCAGTGGTGGCACGTCCGGATGATAAATGGGGTGAAACTCCTTGTGCTTTTGTTGTGTTGAAATCCAACGTTTCAATCCAGGAAAAAGAGGTGATCGAGTTTTGCCGGTCAAAGCTGGCTGGATTTAAAGTGCCGAAAAAAGTTGTTTTCAGCGAGCTTCCTAAAACTTCTACAGGAAAAATTCGCAAATCTGTCTTGCGGGAGCAAGCTAAACAATTATAGTCTGTAGGAGAAAACTTTTTGAGATTTCACTATTAAAATCATGAGATCCGGCTGGTTAAGATTGATTAGATATCAGCTTATAAGTGAAGAAATGACAAATCACGTGTGACAGAAAAACATTTCATCGAAGATTTGAAACTTGAAGGACAGCGTGTGCTGACGCGCGTTGATTTTAACGTGCCCCTGAACGATGAACTTCAAATTACTGACAATGGTAGAATCGCGGCAGCCCTACCGACCATTCGGTACATCCTTGAACAGGGAGGGAAAGCGATACTGATGTCGCATTTGGGACGTCCGGAAGGCGAGCGAAAGGAACACTTGAGCTTGAAACCAGCTGCAGAAGAATTGTCCAGACTGCTTGGACAGCCTGTCACATTAGCTCCGGATTGCGTTGGGACAGAAGTCGAAACCCTGGTAAAGGTGATGCAAAACGGAGATGTGCTTTTGCTGGAAAATTTGCGTTTTCACAAGGCAGAAACGAAAAATGAGGAGGAGTTTTGTAAATCATTGGGAAAACTTGGAGATGTTTATGTAAATGATGCTTTCGGAACCGCACATCGTGCTCACGCGTCTACCACCGGAGTGGCAGAATATATTCCGGAAACCGCAGTCGGATATTTGATGCGCAGGGAGCTGCAGTTTTTAGGTGGAGCAGTTGCTGACCCGGTCAGACCTTTTGCCGCGATTCTGGGAGGCGCAAAAGTTTCGGATAAAATTAAAGTAATCGAAAAACTGCTGGAGAAAGTTCAAACTCTGATCATCGGCGGAGGAATGGCCTGTACTTTTTTAAAATCTCAAGGATACGAAATAGGCGGTTCACTGCTTGAAGAAGACTCGCTGGATTTGGCTAAAGAACTTATTCACAAGGCAAAGCAAAAAGGAGTGGAATTTTTATTGCCCATTGATTTGGTGATTGCAGAACGTTTTGAGAATAATGCTGCAACTAAAGTAGTTTCCATAGAAGAAGGTGCTCCTGATGGCTGGCTTATTTTGGACATTGGACCGAAAAGTGCTGAAAAATTCGGTGACTCAATTCTTGGTTCCGGAACTGTCCTGTGGAACGGACCTATGGGAGTTTTTGAGATGGAAACGTTTTCCAAAGGCACTTACGCAATTGCGCAAAGTCTTGCCAAGGCAACTGACAATGGCGCAGTGACAATCATCGGTGGTGGAGATTCAGCTGCAGCAATTCAAATGTCCGGACTTAGTGAACGAATCACTCACGTCTCCACCGGAGGAGGAGCCTCACTTGAATTTTTGGAAGGCAAAGAACTTCCTGGAGTGAGTGCCATTCAGCAATCAAAATAATTCGTCAGGCTTAACTTAAATATTTCTGCAGCACACTAAACGTAAAGTATATGAACAAAGCGCTCCAAAAAGACGACGAAACAAAAGATAGTCAGCGAGAGGGTCTGCAAAAAAACCAGGCAGGAAGTCAAGAGGAGAAAAGCAAGAGTGTCTCTTTCAGTTTTTTTCTTTATCGCCTAATCGCATATGCGGATACTCACCGTTCCGTAGCTTCTTTTGTTATCATTCTCTTACTTGTTTGGTTCAGTGACTTACTTTTTAACAATTTCCTGTTTGTGCCATATGCAGAGCTGGTGGAATCCTTATCTGGTGTACAGCCTGGAGGATTTGCGGAACTCGATGTCGGATTTGCCCCGGAAGTCTGGCAAGCACTGCTGGGAATGGTTCTTGGGACACTCATTCTGGTAATTTCGATTGCATCTCAAAGTATACCCAAATTGATCGACTTCTACATGAGGGATATCCGGAGTTTGCTTTACATCTGGTTATTAATCATTTCCGGCGGACATGCTTTAATCATCAAAATTTATGGGGAAATCGGTCTGATTCGTGAACCAAGCCGAATATTCAATACTCACTTTCTATTGACTATTTGTTCGTTTATCTCCTTCCCCTATATCTTCTATATCCTTCGCTACACCAAGCCGACCAACATCATTAACCGTATTTACAAAAACAATATGGACCAAATCATGGCCCTTACTTCACCAAGGAACCATGCGCTAGCTCATATTCCTAAAATTATTGAACATCAGCAATACACAATCTTTGAAGCACTTAATCAACTGGATGATATCCTTGAATTCGTCTCTTTTAAGGAGTTGAAGGCAGATATTGTTCACGATATGAGCCTGACCGTGCAGAACTACATGAGGCTCAAACAGGATATTTCACCTGATTTCTTCAAAGTTTCTCCAAGAGTACGCAGCGATATTTCTTTCAAAACTATGGTGGGACAATTTGGTGAAATGGAACACAGTCAAAGTTTTTATGAACAAAAATGCTTCCGGCTGTTGGGTAATGTATATATTCGCTTACTTGAACATGGTGAGTTTGATTTATCTTCGATGGTTGCAGGAGAAATGACAAAATTGGGTTTGACTGCAATTGAAGAGGACGATACTGATTTGATTGACATCATCATAATACGCTTCAACACTTTACTGCGTTTTGCCATAAAGCATGGTGTTAGAAATAATGAGCCGCGGAATCTATATAATCTTGTTTTTTATTATGGTAATTTTGTCAAATATTTGGTGGAGCACAAAAAAATTGATCATGTAAAACGTTGCTTCATGTATCTGCGTGATTACGGTGTGCAAATTTTTAAGCATGGAAGCACCAGTCCTGCTATGTATTTCATTGTGGACGTGATTGCCACAGAAATGAAAAAAGTCCTGGAGCAGATTTATCATGATGGCTGGGACAAGGAAATACAGAATGGTATGCTCAGTGAAATGTTGCAGGTGGACAGTCCACCGGATTTCAATAAAGAGGACCTGGCTCGCGGGGTCCTTATTAACAATGGCGTACGTAAACTGCAATTTGGAATAGCTTTATTCTATCAGCGGGTAGGAGAGAATGATTTTGTTGAACGTATTGCCAAGGATATTCTTGATGATCTTGATGTTTTAGGAGAGGCGACATTTTCTCAAGTGATTGAAATGACCTCAAACTTCTTACTTTTCGCAGGTCCAACTTTTTGGGAAGATACTGACAGGGGGAACCTAAATATATATTACACTTCAGATCAGGATCAAATTGATGGATTTAAAAAGCGTCTTTATGATTTAGCAGAAACTCAGTTAAAAGCTAAGATGACCAGTAAATATCAGTTAACGCCGGCAGAACTGGATTTGCTCTGGGAAATGTCACGAAAGACGAAAGAGAAGGAAGTAGAACTGATTAGCACTAACGTTGAAACTTTTGAGTTAATTCTGAACGATTTGGAGGAAATTGACGAGAAGCGTTTGGATGCTTTGGTCTCTCTGAGGAAAAAACTAATTTTCAACTCAGAGAACCCAAGACTCATTGTCACAACCAGTCGCCAGGTTGCAGTTGGTACAGAAGTGCAAATTTCCGGAAAAGTTTCAGGACAAAAAAAGCAACTTGAATTTCAGGCAATTGTTCAGTTGAACACTCCAAACTTTTTATTTGTGAAAGTTACTGATTTAGGAGAGAATGCGGCAATTGACCAATTTTCTTCTATAACCGTACGCTTCAGACCATTGAGGCAAAAAATGATTTATCAATTTCAGGCTACTCCTCAAAGCACTGGGACAAACACCCTGCTTCGTATTGTGCATTCCGACAAAGTCAAAATTATAGAAGAGCTTTAATCAAAAAATGAAGATTGTGCTTCATGAGGTTTGAACTTTTTTTCAACTGGCTCAATTACCTCGAGCTTTTTAAGGCAATCTGGGTTGTCAAAAGTAGGAACACTGACTTGTCGGGAGACTTTCCATGCTTCCATTTTATCTGCTGGAAAAGGCAAAAGGAGTTTTTCAGGTGCAGTTCCTGTTGCTGAAAGATCAAGCCACATCGATCCACTTGCAGGACTCAAGATTACAGGCATCCGGTGATGAATTGACTGCATGAGTGAATTGGCTGCAACTGTCAAAATGGCACATGTACGTCGAAGTTCCCCCTCAGAAGATCGCCATTCATCCCACAAACCTGCAAAAGCCATTGGGCTTTCATCTTTCAGGCGGATGAAATAGGGCTGTTTTAGTCCATCCTCTTTGCCCCATTCATAAAATCCGGAAGTCGGAATCAAGCAGCGTTTCTTTCTGAATGCCTGCCGAAACGAAGGCTTTTCCGGGGCTGTTTCTGCTCGTGCGTTGATCATGGGATTAGGTTCTTTAGCCCAAAATGGGATCAATCCCCACTGATACATTTCTAAACTCCGCAACCCGTTTTGCTGGACAATCACAGGAATATCTTGTGCTGGGCAAATGTTGTAGCGTGGTTCCAGCACTAACTCAGATTGTTGGATTTCGAAAGAACGCATTACTTTTTCCTCGCTATCTGTCATCACAAATCGGCCGCACATTATTAGTCTCCTTCAATTCCGCTCTGGTATTTCTGCAGAAAGGCTTTTTTGAACTTCAGATAGCGCTTTCCCTTGATTGCCTCGCGTGCCTGCTTGACAAGAGAGAGGTAAAAAAACAGATTATGGAAGGTGTTGAGCCGCATCCCCAATATTTCATTGGATTTGAACAAGTGTCGTAAATAGGCCCGGGAATAGTTCTTACAAGTGGAACAAGCACAATCAGGATCCAAGGCAGCTGGATCTTCCTTGTATCGACTTTGCTTAATGCTGATTTTTCCACGGGACGTAAAAAGCGAACCGTTGCGGGCATTGCGGGTGGGCATTACACAGTCAAACATATCAACACCTGCTTCAATTCCTTCCAGCAAATCCTCCGGATCTCCGACACCCATCAGGTATCTTGGTTTTTCAGTCGGCATTCTTGGTGAAATATGATGGACCACGCTATACATTTCCTCCTTTGTTTCTCCCACACTCAATCCACCAATTGCATATCCATCAAAGCCAATTTCCAACATTTGCTCCAAACTTTGCTCACGCAAATCCAGCTCACCTCCGCCTTGAACAATTCCAAACAGAGCTTGTTCTCCGGAGACTCCGGAGCCATTCACGCTGGCCTCTTTACTGCGTTGTGCCCAGTTTGCAGTAAGTGCTATCGAGCACTCTATTTCCTGGCGGGATGCAGGCAATTTCAGGCACTGATCGAGGCACATCATGATTGTCGAGCCTAGATTTTGCTGAATGGCAATTGAAATTTCCGGAGTGAGTGTTTTTTGTATGCCGTCGAGATGGCTGCGGAAAAACACCCCTTCTTCATTCAGCTCGAGCAGCTTGGCCAATGAAAAAATCTGGAATCCCCCACTATCGGTCAAAATAGGCCCGTCCCAGTTCATAAACTGATGTAAACCTCCCATCTTGCGAACCAGCTCATCACCAGGACGTAAGTGCAAGTGGTAGGTGTTCCCCAAAATAATTTCTGCACCCAGTTCCTTTATTTCCCCCGAAGTCATGGCCTTGACGGTTCCAAGTGTCCCAACCGGCATAAAACTCGGTGTGTAGATTGTGCCATGAGGAGTTTGCAAAACTCCGGCGCGAGAATTACTGTCATTAGCCTCTAGTTCGAACTGAATCATACAACAATTAGTTGGCAGGAATAATTTTCTGCATGAACGAAGTTGTTTGTTCTTGCTGCCTCTTGAAGAGTTCTTCTTCAGTTTCGGTTAAAGGGGGAACATCCGGATCAATTTGAAAAAGAGGTTGGCCACGGGAAACTATTATTCCGGAACCGGCTTCAACACACACTTTTCGAATTGTTCCCGGGAATTCTGCACGGATCTGGTTGAACATTTTCATTACTTCCAGCAAACCAAGTACTTCTCCTTCTTCGATGTGCTGCCCTTCCCGAACATATTCGTCAGCATCCGGAGTTTCCCGTAAATAAAAGGTTCCACCAGTCCATGCCAAAATTTCATTGCTCCTTGCAGGAGGCAGAGGAGCTAGCTCAGCAGCCAATTCTGCATTAACCTCAGAATCCTGAAATTCTGCCGGAATTTCCACTTCCAAAGAATCGTTGCCTCGAAGATCAAAATAGCCCACCTTTTCTGCAAGAATAACTGGAAACTGCAATAATTCCATGCATATTTGATGTCCCCTGTGAGCATCACAGATGCTCTTCCACATTTTCGTATTTTTTCCCAAATTGAATGGAGCAGGAGGTTTTTCTGCACTCAACAATGTGCTCAACTCTGACCATGACAAATCCGGCTGTCCAAAATGAATTGCCAAATCACTGTAAAAAGCAGAGGCTGTGTCCAGCAATTTTTGATCGTTGCTCCAAATCTGTTCACTTGGCGGAACTCCGGAATGCTGTTCCAGACGCAAATAATGATAGAGATCTATCAAGATTTTCACTGGATTTTCTATTGTTGAGAGTTTGAAATCCCGGGTTCTTGATCCTTGGAAAGCGAGCCAACCCATCAGCAGATGAGTTCTACTCAATAATTTTTTTAGAGGACGTAGCAACAGAGTCAATTTTTGGTCACAAATCTGGAGTCCTTTCCTGCCATAGTTTTTCCGGACTTGTTCTCTTTGAATCTGCCAAGCCACATCCAGATTAATTTGATTGCATAATCGTTTCAGTTTTCCTGCAAGTGCAAGATACGAAGAAACAAAACTAGTGTTCGGTTTGAGCATTGGTTCATTGCCAAGAAACCAGTGCAGCAAACCGTAGTGAAAGTCCACGTTTAAGTGCAAATCGTGCCCTCGCACCTCCATGCAACGCAAAATTTCAGTAAGTTTTTCAAAGCTTTCACGTCGTGAAACTCCATGTGTGATGGAAAGGGCAACGTTGGAATCGTAAGCACCTGCCAAGTTGTATGGCTGCAAAAGCCCTGTATCCGGGTTGGCAATTCCGATTCCCTGGTCATCACGTATCTCGTGTTCACCCGGTGCAGACCAAGCTCTGAAGATTCCACCTGCATGAGGTTTCAGCGCCGGATTTGTGGCGTTTAGACGGGCTTCAATTCCTGAAACAAAACGCGGCAAACGTTCCGGTCGAGGTAAGTGTTTTCCGTAACAGTTAATCAACAACATTGCAGCAACAAGAGAATCTACAAGAAACGTGTCTTCAGGATTGTCAGGATTTGAAAATTGGAGCTGATAAGCCATTTCAGTAACTCGATGTTCAACCTGAATACGTGTGTTCACTTCCATGAAATAATGTGTGCCCTCCTCCACAATACACTCAAAAGTTGAAACCGAATCAAGTTGCAGTGCCTTGCCGAATTCCTCAGCCTGTTTGCACATAGAACTTAATATTTCCGCATCTGCACGCAGCACTTCCGCTTGTGTTTTTTTACCTGCAAAATCGTACTCAATGGTCGTAGCTTCGAGCAGTTCTTCGGTCAGAGAAACTTCAAGCAATTTTTGTTCGTGCATTTGCAGTGAACAATCACGCCCGCCAAGTTCGATGCACCACTTTCCATTCCCCAGCAACTGAATTTCATTGTGGCGGGAATTTTCAATGTTCAGTTCAATGAGAAAATTCTTGTTGTCACCCTCTCCGGCAGCTTTCGATTCAATCAAAACTGACATCACTGCTTCAGTCACTTCGTCAACAGAAGTTACAACCCGCTGTCCTTTTCCACCGCCTCCGCCGACATGTTTAAGGCGAATACGCTTGCCGGGATTTTCACGCCACAATGATTCTACTTTACGGACAGTTTCCTCCTGTAATGCGGAAATCGTAAATAAGTCAACCTGCTTTGCATATGAAGCCTGCAAAAGCGCTTCAGCCTGATCAAGCAGTTCTACGGATTCCCAGTTTTCTGGAAGAGCCAATTTATGTTTTTTGATCAACTTCTGGAAATATTTACCTGGCGATTCACCTGCTACGCTCAATAAAGTCAGTGCTGCAATTCGGTCTTCTCCAGGAGTAACGGGAACTTTGAGTGAGCGTGCGATTTGCTTGGCTTCGTCTTTTGATCCTGCCTGTCGAATCAACCTTGAATTCGGACCAATGAAACTGATGTCGGCACTCTCTATCCGTTCCACAAATTCTGAATCTTCTGCCATAAAACCATAGCCTGCAAATAAATGCGTATAGCCATGTTCACGACAAATGCCGATTATTTGTTTAACACGTTCAACTCGCTCCTCCTTTGTTGAACCTATATAATCCGGAACATGATGCACCTGATCCCGGCGATTGTTGAGAACACGTAATTCTGGAGCCAATGTTTGAGGATAAATGATGCTGTCTTTTTCAGAAAGCAGCATGCCATAGTTTGCTCCTAGTTCTTTGAAGACGTACATGGCTTCGAGGCGAATTGGTCCCCTGCAGACAATGAGACACTTGACATGCTCAAATGTAAAAGAATCTTGCCAGGAACTGTCAACATCAAAGTTGATTACGCTCATGAAATGTTGTAGTTACGGAAATTATTGCTGTGAATATAATATTCTAACTAATGCTGATTTTAGAATAATATTGAAAAGAATCCGAAAAACATTAATTAGCAGCCAGAGTCGTAATTTGCGAACCTGAAACTGTAAGCCTGAAATACTAATCTTTTTAGTATTGGGACCATCTTAATTTAATCTCAGAGGAAAATCAGGCAAAAAACTTTTCCCACAATTTATACATTCTGAAACGTCCCAACTGCCCTTCCAGAACTTGATATTCGTCGAATCCTCTCACAGAATCTGCTGAAACCCCTCGTCCGTATAGTAAGACTGGTACAGGATCATCAATGTGAAATCCTTCTTTGCTCCAAGTCGCATGGTCAGTCGTGATGCTTAACCGCAATTCCCCTTTCCAATTTCCCAGAAAACAGCCAAGCTCCGAATCTATTTTTTCCAGAAATTCCTTCTTTTTTCCTGCTTCTCTGTTGTGTGCAGCAATATCACATCCTTTTACATGCAAAACAACAACACTAAATTTTTTCAACAATTTTCCTGCAAGTCGAAATTTATGATTTAAATCTGTATCCAAATTTGCAGTCATTTCCAGAGTTTTGCAAACATTCAGTCCTGCGACGCGGGCAATTCCAGAAATAGTGTTATCTCCGGTTACGCAAATGCCGGACAAACCATAACCAGACGGACGTTTAATTTTTGGGAAAATATGTACTTGTCCGGGTTCTCTGGTCAAAATCGCATTTGCAGGTAAAAGTTGTTTTGACAGACGTTCGAGATTTACTGGATGTGTCGACAAAATCTGTCTTGCTTCAAGCTCAAACAGGTTTAGCAATTTTGCGGTTCGTAAACTTTTTTTGTCATTTTTATTCAGTGGTACTGCATGTCTGGGTTTTATTCCTGAACTGAAGTGATCTCCAGGATCACTTCCGGAGATACAATCTTTAAGCCCGGCACCACGGATCACCACTGCAACACGATGTTCTGTACCGGCACCTACATTCACACAAACATCATCAATCTTTACACCACAAAGGCTTGCGGACAATTCTTTTGTGTCTTCACGTATGCGTCCAGCACGACGGTCTACGATTATTCCTTTTTCATCCAGTGTGGCCCAGTTCCCGCGAAAAGCAACGTCACCGGGCTTGATTTCCATTCCACATCCAAGCGCCTCAACTACGCCACGGGCAACAGAATTATTAAGAGGATCATAACCCAGAATAGCCAAAGTCCCCAAAACAGTTGTGGCAACAATTCCGGGCTTGACTGGATCTGCGATCCCGCATTGCCCTTCCTTTGCCAACTGATCTAGCACTGGAAGATTAGCTGCCTGAAGAGGGGTTTTGCCACCCAATTCAATAATTGGACGGTCCCCCATACCGTCAATAATCAACAGCAATCGAGGAATTCTTTGCACGAAGTAAGATCAGAATTTGGATGGATTATTGGATTTTACCTGTTCTTGCAGGGTATTGATGATTAATTGCATCAGAGTATTTGTTGTTTCGTCAAAATCTTCATTGTCAACAACTTCAATCTCGTTGTTTTCACTTTCTGAGGTACAAAATTCATGAATAATTCTGATATTTTCAAAGCTGTACAAATAGGGTTCTTTTTTTCTCAATTCATTACCCTTACCACGTTCGAAAAATCGATCTCTGTGGTGTTTTTCGTCCATCAAAGAAAGGGTGATAGGTATGTGGTAGGCTCTCTTGGTTCCTTCTTTAATTGCTTGCTGCATATATGGCAGCAAATGTATGCCTTCGATAATCATGCTTGTTCGCTCATTTATAGCACGATCTACGACTGCTTTTACTCCCACACTTACCTGCTGGGACTGCAAACAAAATCCCCCAATTAACCTGTCGCTTTTCTCCAGTGTCTTAGGCATTCCAATTCCGGCTTTGTTTGATGATTTATGCAGAGAAGGAAGTAAATCCCGGTTAAAAACTAACCGCATGATTTCACGAATAGTGTCAGTTCCAGTAATTTTGTTGATCCCCAGTCGTCCTGCTAAAAAAGTGGACATGACAGATTTCCCCGTTCCTGAAGCACCAGCGAGATAGATAATTACAGGTCTGTCAAGTTCATCGATCCGGCTGGCTAGTTTATATAAATTTGCGATATGAGGACTATATTTTTTCTTTATTGTTTTGAACACCTCTTCAAATAAATTTTTTTTGCTGATACGCAGCATGTTTTTTTTCATCCATTTTGCTTCCAAATCAAAAGCGATTTGGTATGCTTCTTCTGGTTTAATACCTGCCGCTGTAATCGATTGAGTTAACAAACCCTTTGAAAAAGGAGATGTTGCGTTCCTACGAAAAACGCAGATTTGTTTTCCAGAAGGAAACAATTCGGAAGTAAGCGACTTTAGAAGCTCTTTTCCGTAGCGTGCAACAATCAGCTCATCAACTGACTGCATCAATGATTCAGAAGTAACTTCAGCTTGTTCGTGGAAAAAAGACTTTGCATCTTTGGAAATTTGGAATGCCTGATCAAAGGATAAACCTCTCTGCATCAGCTTGTGTGCCAGCATTCCCCGCATGAATGGATACTTGGAATTGTCAGGACGGATAACTTTAAATTGCATTAGAGAACCTCGTTTTTCACAACAGCTGGAGGTTCAGCAGTTTCTTCAACGACACTGCATGCTTCGCAGCCTTTGCTCCACTTGGAGGCTCCATCTACAAAATGCTCTTTTTTCCAAATTGGAACTGAATGCTTTATGGTATCAATAATGTAGCGACTTGCTTCATAAGCCTCACCGCGATGTGAGGTTGAAACAGCAATGGCAATGGAGCAATCCTTTACTGCCAGTTTCCCAAGGCGGTGAATAACTTCAACTGCGTGAAGTTCCCATTTTTGCTGAGCTTTCTCAATAATACGGGAAATTTGTTTCAAGGCCATACTTTCACGTGCTTCATATTCCAAATACGAAACTTTCTTCTGCTGACTGTGGTTACGGACATCGCCGTAAAAAATTATGACCGCTCCTGCTTGGGGATGTTGAGCACGACGTCGCAGACTTTCAAGATCAATAACATCACGGACTACTGAACACGGCATTTGTTTCCTGGGTGAATTTACCTGCATCATTCTTCTATTTTTCCTAAAAACCTTGGACCTTTCCAATCCACCAGAGTTCCGGACTCCATGTTCATATTCACTAAAGTCCGATCTCGGTGGAGCATCTGCCACGAAAGCATTTTCTGCGCATATTCCAACATTATTTCCTGAAAATCCGGATCATTGGCCCGGTTAACAAACTCTTCTGGATCTTCCTGCAAATCGAACAAAAGAGGCGGCAAGGCGGTCATGTGGATGTATTTGTAATTTTCATCACGCAGAACTGTAAGTGAGCACTGATCTGGTGACAAACCAAATCGCTGCTCAATCATCGGTTGATACGAACCAATTCCCCGAAAGTCATATTCCCAATGGACTTCTGTGCGCCAATTATCTGGAATGTTACCATGCACAAAAGGAAGCAAGGATCGACCATTGCATTCTTCTGGAATTTCTGCTTCCAACCATTCGAGTATGGTCGGCATCACATCAACGGCTTCTGTGAAAACTTCAACCTGTGTTCCTTGCACAGCAGATTTATCTGAAGACCGCCCTGAAGTTTCCGGAGTCTGGATAATCAGTGGAATCGAGTAAGCCTGATCGAAATATCCCAACTTGTCAAATAAATAGTGGTCTCCAAGGTGTTCTCCGTGGTCACTCGTGAAAACAATCAGCGTGGATTTATATTGCCCGGACTCCTTCAAATAGGTGAGCACTCTGCCCAAGTGATGATCAACCTCGGTCATCAAGCTGTAATAAGTCGCACGTGCCTGCAAAACATCCTGCTCACTAGTCTTTGCTGCGGGTCCGTCCAATTTATCAGTAAAAAATTCGTTGCGGGGAATCAGATCATGAAGCATTTTTAGGAGTGCATGCTGTTTGGATTCGCTCTCCAGAGTTTCTCTGCGGATCGGCTTCGGTACGTCTGAAGGGTCATACATTGTATTATACGGTTCAGGTGCAATCCACGGAGGATGAGGCCGCAAATAGGAAAGATGCACAAACCAGTTTTCATCTTCTCTGACACTCAACCACTTCAGCATCTCATCGGTCAAAAAAGCTACACTGCTGTCTTCATCAGAATATACTGCTGGCGAAAAAGTTGAGCCACGTTCTTTCGCCCCGGGATAGTTTGGCTTAGGATCATAAACACTATAACGATTCAAAGAGTGATCAAAGCCCTTGGCTATCAACTCAGCAATCCATGGGCGTTGGTTATTAGTCAATGTCACTCCGCTGCTCATTCCGGGAATCATCCCTTCGTAAGTGGTCAGCAGCGGATCTTCTTGATGAAATTCACGAGGGTCGGCTGAAGTGTCAGTATAGCCAAACAAAGTCGGATCATATCCTAATTTTCTCACTTCACGGGCAATATTGGTAAATCGATTGTTCAGGGGAGTCCCGTTATTAACTGAACGATGATTCATTGCGTACAGCCCGGTGTATAAAGAGGCCCGCGAAGGCCCACAAGGAACGGCTTGAGTATAGTGCTTACGAAAAAGCACTCCTTGCATGGCCAGTTGGTCCAAATTGGGCGTTTGCACAACTGGGTGACCAATACAGCCAAGACAATCACCACGCCACTGATCTGCAGTGATGAATAATACGTTTTTACGATTTTTTCCCATTAACTGTCATTATGTCAAGACACAGAGTTCAGGCTTCTTCGTCAAGCAAAAACTCTTCATAATCCTCAGGAGATAATAAATCAGCTGATTCGTCTGGATTTAACAGCTCTATACGCACTATCCAACCTTCGTCATAACTTTCTTCGTTGATCAACTCAGGACTATCCTTCAATTCGGTGTTCACTGCTATAATCCGACCGCTCATAGGCATAAAAAGCGACGAAACAGCTTTCACAGATTCAACCGAACCAAATTCATCACCGGCATCGATTTCATCATCAATATCCGGTAGTTCTACAAAAACAATGTCACCCAACGCTTTTTGCGCGTGGTCAGTTATGCCAACCTCGGCCTTATTACCGTCAATTCTCAGCCACTCGTGGTCTCGTGTGTACAGATTGTCTTTTGGGATTTCACTCATAATTCCTCTTTATATTTATTATGAAGGTTGTCCGAAAAATGCGTGGTAGTTAACCAGAACAATTCCATTGCTTTGCAAAAAGATAACACTAATTTATCCTTAGAACCATATAAGTCCAGCAAAAAAAGCATAACTTTTGTTTTGCAGGCAATTTGGAAGAAAAAATCGATGGAAGATACGCATAAAACAGGATATGATAGTACCGACAAAAAAACATTACTATATTATTCTGCTGAGAGGAAGACCAAAATGCAAATTTATTACAGACTACTCGCTCTGATTATTTCCACAGGATTTACCTGGACTGCTCCTGCCTGCGCTCAAACCTCTGATGATTTGGAACAAATGATTCGTAGTTCAAAAACACGTGCGGCTCTCGTGCAGAACGTACAAAAAGGTGTTGTCCACATCAAAGTTGAAAAAATTATGCGCACTCCTGATGGTCAATCTCTCAACAATCCCAGAGACCTTTACAATGATGAATTTTTTCGGCGTTTTTTCCCTGAACTACAACCTCCAAACAATCAACAACCAAGAAAGCGTGAACAGCCAAATCATAAATTTCGACAAAGCGGAATGGGTTCCGGATCAATTATCGACACAGACGGCTACATACTGACAAACCACCATGTGGTCGGTGAAGCAGACAAAATGGTAGTTGTACTTTACGATGGCCAAGAAAGGGAAGCAAAACTTGTTGGTACCGATCCTGAATCAGACATTGCGGTGGTGAAAATTGAAGGGAACGGACTACCGGTCCTGTCTATGGGAGATTCAGACAAAATCCTTGTTGGTGAAGATGTGATTGCTGTAGGAAATCCATTCGGACTAATCCAAACTGTAACTTACGGAATTGTCAGTGCTAAGGGACGCACTAATGTCGGCATCAATGAATACGAAAATTTTATTCAAACTGATGCTGCCATCAATCCCGGTAATAGCGGCGGCCCATTAGTCAACCTGCGCGGAGAAATTGTAGGAGTAAATAGTGCTATTTTTAGTCAAAGCGGGGGATATCAGGGTATCGGCTTTGCGGTTCCCATAAACATGGCACGTAAGATAATGCGGGACCTGATAGATAAAGGCTCTGTTTCTAGAGGTTGGTTGGGAGTAGGAATTCAGGACGTCACCCAGGATCTGGCAAAAGCTTTTCAGTTGAAAAGTACAAAAGGTTGCCTAATCACTGGAGTTATGCAAGATACTCCGGCTCAAAAAGCAGGTCTGCGCAAAGGAGATGTTGTAATTCAAATCAACGAAAAACATATCCAAAACAGCAACCACTTGCGGAACGAAATTGCCAACGCCGGAGCATTCAGTGAAATCGAAATGGAACTGATCCGAGATGGCAAAACAATCCTGATAAATCTTAGGCTGGCTGAACGTCCCAAGAAAATTGGAGAAATGAAAATGTTATCGCAGCCGTCTCCCACAACTGAGCAGGTAGAGGTGTTGGGTATGACAGTTGAAGAGCTCACTGAAGAAAATGCGGAAAAGCTTGGTGTCAAACCAGGCGTTGGTGTTGTGATAACAGATGTTGAATCTGGAAGCTCCGCAGAAAAAACTGGCTTGCAGCCTGGCATGATTGTCCAGGAAGTAGAGCGTCAAGCCGTCAGTAGCCTTAATATTTTTAAAGAAATTATAGGTAACATAGACCAGGAAAAAGGTATTCTCCTGTTGATCACAACCAGTAATGGTTCTCGTTATATTTTTCTTCACGCAGACTGATTTAGATGGTCCGACCTCAGAAGAAAACCAAATTACATTTTAAGCATTTGCTGTTGAAATTACATCAAAAAACTCAGCAGACAACTGTTCCTGAGAAAATTGATTTTTACCCTCTGCTGGAGGAAATGTCCGTTTATTACAACCTTACTCCAGAAGAATTACTTCTCCGCGGATTCCGTAGAGCATACCGGCAAGCTGTCGAAGGTCTTTGAATCTAATTATTCTATCTATCTTGATGAATTTTACTCTCCTCTTGATTGGGTTGCATTCCTTGATTTTGCATTTTGGACGGCAAACGGACTGTACCGGAGATATAAAGGGACGCTTCCGGAGCTTTCCACAAAAACGAAAGTTGTGGCTTGGTGTATACGCTGATTATTCAAAAACGGTGGTAATACGTGTCGCGAGTATCAGGTTTTTTGCTGCTCTACATACCAGTTGGACTTGGGCCGTTTTTTTGTTTTGGCTATTATTTAATTATTCGAAACAGAGCGCTTCAGCCACTGTTGCCGCCAAAACGAGATTTGCAAATTACTAAAATTGAAAGCCCCTATTACGGCTCCTAAGTTGCTATGACATCCGTATCAGTCAAGCCATCAGAAAAATCCCCGCTGGCCGGACTGCGTTTTTTGGTAACTCGTCAAGACAGTCCTGAATCTTCCCTATCCGAAATGCTTGAGTCTCTGGGAGCCGCAGTACTCACTGTTCCTATGACTCAAATTCTACAGCCGACATCATGGAAGTCATTTGAGGAAAATGTTCTGCATGCTTCAAATGTAGACTGGGTTATTTTCACCAGTAGCAATGGGGTCAAGTACTGCATGACGCATTTGAATGTTTTGGATATATCTCCTCAAAAAATATTCTCGACTATCAAAATTGCCTGTGTCGGTCATGCAACTGCTGCTGCACTTGCAGATCACGGATTAACTCCGCTACTTGTTCCAGAACATTTCCAAAGTGAAGGGCTGGTTTCTGCTTTCAGCAAATACGATTTACACGAAAAACGATGCTGGCTGATTCAAGCAGAATCTCCACGTGAAATCCTGCGTCATGCTCTAGAAAAGATGGGAGCTCAAATCCTCTTAACTCCAGTTTACAGAAATGTCCCTTCGGAAGGCGACCATTCTTTTTTGCTTAGTGAACTTGAGCAAAATAAATTAGATTGGATTTTGTTTGCAAGTCCATCTGCTGTCCAAAACTTTCACCAAGTTTTGCATGATGGGTTTTGGGAATCATTGCCAACAGTACCAAAGATTGCTTGTCTTGGAGAAATCACTGCAGCAGCGGTGCGTGGTTTTGGTTGGAGTGTTCAGGCTCAGCCGAGTATTCAAGACTTTGAACATCTTGTTCAAACACTTTGCAAAGTCATCTCACAAAACACTGAATCAACATGAACGATTCACAAAATTTTCTAATCACCGTTCAAGGACCTGCTACTATGTTGGACGTTTTGGAACATTTCACTAAACAGCTGGAAGAACGTTCATTTTCCATCCTGGACATGCATTACCTGAACTGTCAATCAGCTCTTTTTCTGTTGATACGCCTTGAGGTTTCTGATTTTACTGACAAGAATCTCTCTGAGAAAAGAATTGGACAAAGTGGCAAAAAAATATCAGCTTGAGCTGTTGATTAGCCCACTACCTGAAATGACCATTGTCTCACCCGTTCACCGTTATATTTTGACATTATTGAGCCAGCAGCTGCGTACAGAATTCCTCACAAAGCTGTTCCGTCATCTCCGGGAGAGGCAACTTCATATAACGGCAGTAAGCCCTCTGGATGCTGAGGATTTGCAAGTTTTTGAAATAAAAATCCATGTAGATCAGTCCATTGATCGCCAGCAACTAATGCAGGAGTTGCTGGAACTGAAATCTGAATTTCAACTTGATTTTTCTTTTCAATCTGACGATTTATTTCGGCGCAACAAACGCTTGATTTTTCTTGATGCAGATATGACATTTATTCAATGTGAAATGATTAACGATATGAGTCGACTGGCTGGAAAAGAGACGGAAATTGCCGAAATAACGAATCGTGCCATGGATGGTGAAATTAATTTTAAAGAAGCCTTGCGACAAGTAGTTGCTCTGCTCGAAGGTGTGCGACTCAGTGATCTGGAACACCTGATATTGAACATTTCATACACTCCCGGAGTCGAACGTCTGGTTTATATTCTCAAAACACTCGGTTATCAAATTGGAATTGTGAGCGACGGATTTACCAGAATTATCGATCATATAAAACAGCGTTTTGACGTTGATTACGCATTTGCCAACACGCTGGAAGTGAAAAACGGAGAACTTACCGGACGCATATTAGGAGAAATCCTAGATGGTCATCAAAAAATGTGTTATCCTTCGGGAAGTTGCTCTCAAAGAAAATATTCATCCAGAACAAGTTATTGCAGTCGGTGATGGCGCCAACGATTTGGAAATGCTATCCAGTGCCAGTTTAGGAATTGCTTTTAATGCTAAACGTTATTTGCGGGAACATGACGCCGGCAGTCTCTCTCTTCCCAACCTTGAAGTATTATTATATTTTTTAGGTATTTCCCGCCATGAAGTCAATGCGTTATTTCAACGAGAACATATAAAATGAATGAAAGCAAATTAAACTATCATAGCCCTGAAAAAATCTTAAAACTCCAAGAAAGTGGGGTTAAAATTCCAGATATGAATTCTGTCTTTGTAGGGCAAGAAGTAAAGCTAGAGCAAATTTATTCAGGTTGTACAATTCATCCTCTTACTAGAATTACAGGTTCCAAAACACATATTCATTCCGGAGCGCAAATTGGAGTAAGCGGCCCAGCGACTCTGGAAAACAGCTGGGTTGGAGAAAATGCAATTGTGGGGAATTTAGGGTCCGTAACTTTGAAGAATACAGTTTTGGGTCCGCAAACTATTCTCGGTGCAGGAGCGGCGGAACATGCTGTTTTTCTGGGTAAAGAAACAATGGTTAATGATTTCACTACCGGATACGGATTCCGAATTCGTAAAGGCTCACTCTATGAGGAAGATGCATCATCCGCCCAGCATACTGACACAAAAATGACAGTGCTTTTTCCATGGACTACTTTGGGAAGTAGTATTAATTTTTGTGATGCTCTGCTGGCTGGAGGAACTGGACCTGGATTGGGTTTTTTTAGCGAAGTCGGAAGTGGTACCATTCATTTTAATTTCAGCATCAGGGGTGACAAAGCAACTGCATCTTTATTTGGAGATGTTTCTAGTGGTGTCTTTTTGGATCAGGAACGTCTTTTTATTGGAGGAAACAACAGTCTCTTGGGCCCGATTAAGGCGAGTTTTGGTTCAATGACTGCAGCTGGTGTAAGGATTAACGGCTCACTGTCTCCAGGTTTACATTTTGGACATGCTTTGCCGAAAGGTAAAATTGACTATGATCAGAGAATATATTTAGGGGCCTCCGGAATAGTGACAAAACAGGTTGACGTACTTGCTGAATTGACTGCATTATTTCACTGGTATCAGCAAATTAGAATCGGTTGTGTCGCCCTAAATCCAGTGCAAAAATTCCTTTATGATTCTGGACTCAGGATGGTCGAATTGAATTATCAGGAGCGTCTGGCTCAGTTGAATCTCTATGTGGATGCCATAGAGAATTCTCTCTGTTTTCTCAGTCGCAGCAAAAAAGTTTCAAAAAATGAAATCTCCGAACAAAAGCATTTACTGGAACACTGGCCCGACATCGAAAAACAGCTGGTTTCTCCAGCGGAATTTGAATTGATGGTTCCGGAATCTCTCACAAACAGCATTAGACAACAGCAAGCTGACGGGAAACCTGCCTACACTGAGTTAATACAAGGATTATCTCCGGAGGGTAAACAAAAAGGGAAAGAATGGCTCAAGACTATTGCGGATAGTGTCCGGATCGTCTTTGCTGCAGTAAAAAAGAAGGAAAAATAGAAAGGGCTTCAGCGCACCTGAAGAGATGCGCTTAAATAATTAAGCTGCCAGTTTTGTTTTTGCGGCCTCTGCAACTTGAGCAAACAATCTGGGTTCCTCCATGGCTAGATAAGCCAGGGTTTTGCGATCCATTTCGATATCTGCAGCTTTCAATCCGTAGATGAACTGACTGTAGCTCATTCCGTGTTCACGAACAGCGGCATTTATACGCACAATCCAAAGACGTCGAAAATCACGTTTTTTAACTTTTCTATCACGATAGCTAGACTCTCTTGATCGATCAACCGCATCCTTGACTGTACGTAAAAGGCGACTCCTGCCTCCACGATACCCTTTGGCAGCCTTAAAGAGAGATTTTTTTCGCTTGCGGGCGTGAACTGCTCTTTTAACTCTCATAAAAAATTAATCTCAGGTTATCCATTTGGTAGCATCAAAGCAACAGACTTAGTGTCTGCCTCAGATACGATTGTTTTCTTGCGTAACACACGCTTCACATCTTGGTTTCGCTTACGCATTCCGTGACGAAGAAAAGCACGTTTTCGCTTGTAACCTCCGCCGCCTGTCTTTTTAAAACGCTTTGCTGCTCCACGATGGGTTTTTATTTTCATAGTAATTCCTATTTTCTTTTTTTAGGTGGAGCAAGAATCATATGCAATGAACGTCCCTCACTACGAATTGGTTGCTCTACTGTTCCCTCGTCTCCAATCTCCGCTTGGAATTTCTCCAGTAAGTCTACCCCTAAATCTTTGTGGGCTATCTGACGTCCCATGAATCTGACTCCAACTTTAACCTTGTTGCCATCTTCTAGAAAGCGAAGTGCATTGCGAAGCTTAAATTGAAAATCGTGTTCCTCAATTTTTGGCTTCATTTTCACCTCTTTGAGATGAACAACCTTCTGATTTTGTTTCGCAACGTGACTTCGTTTACTTTGTTGGTATTTGAATTTACCATAATCCATTAAACGACAAACAGGCGGCCTAGCTTTTGGAGAAACTTCAACTAAATCCAAATCAGCATGTAGCGCTTTTTCCAGCGCTTCATCTGTTGATACGATTCCAACTTGCTCACCTTCTCCATCAATGAGCCTAACCTCACTAACGCGAATCTGATCATTGATCCGTGTTGTTTCTTCATTTCTTGTCGGAGGACGAGACCTTCGTATACCTATGGGCTTTCTCTCTGTTTAAATGAAAAACTGGTAGGCGCGGGCGGGATTGAACCGCCGACCCCTACCGTGTCGAGGTAGTGCTCTCCCACTGAGCTACGCGCCTGTATTAACTATTAACAAACGCACGATTGAGCGTCGGCACCGACCGACTCTTCCACCGGGAAACCCGGCAGTACCATAGGCGCAAGGGGGCTTTACTTCTGTGTTCGGGATGGTAACAGGTGTGACTCCCCTGCCAGAAGCACCGGCACTCAAGCCTGCGTTCGTTTTGTATTGGAGGTTTTGGTTTCAATTAAGAGCAAATGAGAGGGCCTTTTCGGGTTTAAATCTTTTTTAAGTCAGGTCGCCCGGCCAATTAGTACCGGTCAGCTTCACATGTTGCCATGCTTCCACCTCCGGCC
>UINC01000277.1_pt1 | contig 34267 bp, 25 predicted proteins | sample 5385821 | NCBI WGS metagenome assembly UINC01 (sample SAMEA4666929, study PRJEB26691) | marine metagenome | isolation source: Pacific Ocean | place: Pacific Ocean | collected 2011-10-13 | reverse complement strand
GTGACCAACTGACTATAGCTAGTGGTCTGGTCAATTCCTGCGCTGGATGCTGGTGTTTGGTTTTCAGAAAGCTCGCACGTATTTGTATAGGTCTCCATTATCAAAATATCTTCATCACAGTTTGGGTTTGTGTCGGGCTCATATCCTGGCCCTGTGTTTCCATCTGCATCTGGATAGTAACAAGCATGAACGTCCCACTCGCTTTCCTCGTAAGTAGTTTGTGGGGTGTCTGTGATCCAGTTTGTACAGCTGTCTGTGACACAACCGCGTGAACTGTTCCAGCTTCCAGCGTTGCCGTAGCACACACCCGACTTCCTGGTTAAAATTGCAAATCTTGTAACACCGTAGCCGGTAGTGTTGGTTGAATTTGGTGGGCCCACTTCTCCTGAGACCTGCCACCCCTGGCCCGGATCTTCATAGGGGTTGCCGATACAGTCAATGGGAATGCTATCGGTAGCAGCCAGAACATCATCCAGATTTCCCTCGCCCTTAAAAAGACCGACCGCATCGTCACCGCTAATTGATAAAACACCCTCATCCTCTAGAATAAGGTCAGCGTGGTTTTGGAGGCTTTCATGGGAGACATCTCTAGAAACACCATAGGACTGACCGGGAAACAAAATAAAGTTTGGGAGCCTGTTAAACGAGACACCTGAGTTGCCAAGGGTGTTTCCCCAGCCCGCTTGTTGTTCAACGTTGTTGCTCTGCCCGTGGCCCTTTATGAGAGCATACTGGCTGAGATTTATTGGTTCCTCAGTTGGGTTAAAAAGTTCAATATAGTGGTTATATGGCCCACCGCCAGCGACCCTAATCCCAATATACCAAACACTAATAATTGGGTCTTGCCCAAACAAATATGAAAACACTGTTGTGGCTAATATTATTTTTTTACACAAACCGATGGACCTTATTTCAAGTAGGTAACCTTTTTTATAATTGAACTTTTATCACCCTCAAGCCGCACAAAATATAAACCAGACCTAATTTCAAATCCACGCTCATCTTTTGCGCCCCAATAAATAAAGCTGTTTTCAGTGTTTTTATTAGAAACGTCCCAATTAATTATTTTTTCACCAATAATGTTATACACCGAAACCCGCTTTGCATCAAAACCCTTTTGGCTCAAATAGTTAATAAAAAGCATAGAGTTGAACGGATTGGGAAATAACGATATTTTGTTTTTTCCTTCGCCCTCAGCATTAATAGATAACGATGAAACAAAAATGCTCGCCGTGTCTTTGTCACTAAGGCCCTGTTCATCAAAGACCGAAAGCACAAACGAAAGGGTTGCCTCAATGTTGGGAGAATAAAAGGTTGCAACTGACTGGTCAGCAGAAAAAACAGAGACCGGGTCCCCGCTTAATTGTTCCCACAAAAACCCATCAAGTTCTCCGTTTGTGTCGAAGCTTTGTGTTCCATCTAATAGCACAACCGAAGAATAGCCGACCTGCTGATCCTCACCAGCATCTGCGTTTGGCGGTTGATTAAACACAATCTTTATTGTGTCTGTTCCTTGGGCAAGTTCATTGTCAACAACCATAAGCTCTATGTTAATATTTTCTCCGCCTTCCGGCATTGTAAACTGGGCAACAACACTGTCTGAGAAATCAATGTTTATCGGGCTACCTGATATCTGTGTCCAGCTGTAGGCTTCTATTTCCCCGTCTTGGTCGTAGCTTTGAGACGCATTTAATAAAACTAGGTCTCCTGGGTTTACAAGCTGGTCTCCGCCAGCATCTGCATTTGGCCGGTGGTTAAATAATTGAGAGCCGTCAGCATATAAATCACAGTCGCCGACACCAAATAAAGCGTTCATTCCGCAGTCAGTAAAAACAATTTGGTCAAACTCATGATAGGCTTCGGGAATTTCAGCCATTCGGTGCTTATTGTAAATACTGTCTCCATAAAAAAAACCAACATATGAAAAATAAACATGTGTCCTAATAAGGCGACTATTACCCTGCACCATTCTTGCGCAGGTGTTGGTTTGCCCGCCAAAATCATATTGGCCAATAAGATAGGTAACGCCGGCCAAACTATAGTTTTCTTTAATGGCGGTCTCTCCTGTTTCTTCCATATATTGGTTTAGGTTGTCAAGGCCGTATTTATATTGGCTTGCAGAGCCACAGTCTGTTGGTCCAAACTCAAACACATCTGCGCCCTGGTTTAAAACTCTGTTGTCATCATAATAAAGAAAAGAGGGTGTGTTTGTGGGAACATAAACAAGCTCAACCCCGAGGTCATTAAGTGCCTCTTGAGCCCTCCCTCCGGCTGCATAACGAACTACCATTTGAGACCCCGCAGAGTGACCGGTTAAAACGATTCTTTTTAGGCTTGGGTTGTTTGCAGCCAGCCGATGATAAATGGTGTCCATTGTCGAAAAAGAACTTATCCTAAACGGTCTTGGGTTGGACTGGGTGTTTCTTGATAGGTCCCCAGCGTTCCAGTCTATGTCTGGCCAATATAGTATGTCGTCTCCGAGGTTGTACTGTTCTATGTCTTCTTGAAATGGATAAATGGGGGCCAACAATACGGTAGAGTCCTCAAGACCAGCATTGGCCGCCGCCTGCGTGATTATGTTGAAGTGTTCATCGGCGTTTCTACCATCACCGTGTAAAGATATAATCGCATACCGAATGTTTTCAGAGACACTGTCTATACTAATGTTTCTATAATATGGTTGGCTAAGTGTATCTCCAGATATGGCATAGTGGATTTTTGTGCTTGGAAAATTTATTTGTGCTGTGGTTGTGGTTAAAAAACAAAGTAAAACCACAAGTTGGTATATAGCGTTCAATTCCTCAGCCCTTATTATATAGATAACCTAAGTGAATTTTTTGTGGTTATAAAAGAACTCTGTTTGTTTGACTAGAAAAAGCTTAGTTCTTGTGTTATTTGAGCAATGTGTTCGCCAATGTTTTTCTTTTTTGTTTTCTTTTCTTCAATGGTTTTAATCGCGTGTATAACCGTGGTGTGGTCTCTCCCGCCAAAATACATCCCCACACTGCTTAACGAGCTGTCTAAAATATTTCTACATAAAAACATTGCCGTTTGTCTGGCTTCTACAATTTCTTTTCTTCTACTTTTTCCAACAATGCCGTCTTCTGGTATTCCCGACAGTTCCGACACTTTCCTCACAACATCTTCCATGGAAAGATCTCTGGTGGGCTTGCTCCCGATGCGCTCTTTTACGACAGCTTGAACAAGCTCGCGATCAATGTCTTGGTTCATTAGCGAAGACCTTGCGAGTAGCCTTATGATTGTACCCTCTAGGTCTCTTATGTTGCTGCGCATGTGGGTAGCGATAAACTCAATTATATCATAGGGTAGGTCTACCCCGTTTCTTTCGGCTTTGTCCATTAGAATAGCAACGCGAACCTCAAAGTCTGGCGGCTGAACGTCTACAGAAAGGCCGGACTGAAACCTGGACAACAACCTGTCTTGCAGTCCCTGCATCTCACCGGGGTATCTGTCTGCGGTTAACACAATTTGTTTTCCCACTTGATGCAGCTCATTAAATGTATGAAAAAATTGTTCTTGTGTTTGCTCTTTCCCCCTGAAAAACTGAATATCATCAATAAGTAAAATATCTGCCCGCCTGTATTGTTGGGCAAACTCAATGGTTCTATTTTTCCTTAGCCCGTTCACAAAGTCTAGTGTGAATTTTTCGCTTGTTGCTATCACAATTCTGCGATCAGGTTGTGTCTCTAAAACCCTGTTTCCAATAGCGTGTAGTAGGTGTGTTTTTCCTAGGCCCGTACCACCATAAACAATAAGTGGGTTGAACGATTGTTTTCCCGGGTTCTCTGCTACAGCCTCTGCGGCTGTTTTTGCAAACTGATTGTTTGAACCCTCAATAAAAGACTCAAAACTGTGTTCTTTGTTCAAAATGGGGATGAGCGGTGATTTTTTTACAGGCGTTAGATCTTGTTTTTCATCTGTTTTTATTTCCTGTGTTTCCGCTGAAATAATAAACTTTGTGGAAACACTGTTAAGATTAAGCACCTCTATTGATTTGTTTATATGGTGACGATAGTGTGACTCAATCCAGTCATAAAAAAACTGACTTGGAACCTCCAGTATTAACTCATTACCGTCAATGGCAACCGGATTAATTGGGTCAAACCAGGTGCTTATTGTGTGCCCAGGCAATTGATTTGAAAGGTCTTCTTTTATTTTTTTCCAGGTGTTTTTAGCCATACTTATTTGTTTTGTCCACAGGTTTTCCACATATCAATTTTTCTATAAATTACTTTGGTTATTTTTTATTCCTAAGTCTTTTTATCTTTTCTCGTTTGGTTTTTAGTTTTTGTGTTGTTTGTTGGGGTTTTGTATCTTTCTCGGCTTTTTAAAGTATATATTATGAAAAGAACATATCAACCAAGTAGGCGTAAACGCAAAAACAAACATGGTTTCCGCTCAAGAATGAAAACCGTTGGTGGTCGGGCCGTTCTACGCAGAAGAAGAAAAAAGGGTCGCAAGGTCCTATCTGCGTAGGTGTTTTATCACCAAAAACAGATTTTTGCAACTACTCCACTGCTTCTCAATATTTAAACACAACCAAGCCTGTGTGGTTTTTGGTAGAATTTAAAACAACAACTAACAGCCCCAAACCCCATGATGGATAGAAACACCCTAACCGCACTTTTATTAATAACCTTGGTTTTAGTTTTAACTCCGTATTATATGGAACTCGTCTCTCCCGCCCCCCAGCCAGAATATGAGGACACAGATGGGTTGTATGAGGACACAGATGAAGTGGTTGTTGATAATTCTTACAACACGCTTCCCAAAGACAACAAAACCAACAAAGCACCACGCTCCTTACTTGACCTTGGTTCGCTGGCTCCAACAGAAGACAAAACAATTGTTATAGAATCTGATTTATATGTAGCCAAACTTAGTTCAGCAGCCGGTGGCTCTGTTTTGTCTTACAAAATCAAGGAACACCTCTCCCCCGATAGCGCCTACGTTGATCTTGTGACAACAGAAAACAGAAACAATTTGCTAATAAGCTTTCGAGGTGTAGACGGTGAGATAATTAACCTTCAAAGTGGCTGGGTACAGCAGGACGATCCCGACAGCGTATATCTTATAAACCCGGAAACCATAAGCTACACAAACAGGGTCGGTGAAAAAACCATTACAAAGACAATAACGCTTTACCCAGATGATTTTATCATGGACATAGAAATAGACGTTTCAAGTGTGTCAGACGACATATTGGGTGGTGGCTTTTTATTCAGCTGGCTGGGGGGTTTGCCAACAACAGAAAAAGACACCATCATAGAAAAAACGTATTTTGGTGCCTACCTATACCAGGGCGGTGAGTTATTAGATATAAAAGCGGGGTCTGGGGAGAGCTTTAAAAACGAATACAAAGGTCAAACAGATTGGGTAGCTATAAGAACAAAATATTTTGTTACGGCTTTATTAGATAATGGCAGTAACCAGATTATGGGATCAACAATTTCAGCATCAAACACAACGAAAGAACTATATGACATAGCGATAGAATTGCCAACAAATCAAAAAGTTGATGTTTCTCTTTATTTGGGGCCCCTAGAATACGACAGAGTAAAAAACTTAAACGCGAACCTAGAATCGATAATGAACTTTGGTTGGACAATAATTAGGCCCATATCGAAAGGGGTGTTATGGACCCTAAAGTCAATGCATCGTTATATTCCAAACTACGGTATTATATTGATTATTTTTTCAATAATGGTAAAGCTTATAGTCTATCCCCTTACAAAAAAAAGCTACCAATCAACAACAGCAATGCAGGCTCTACAACCGGAGATAATCAACTTAAAAGAAAAATACAAAAACAACCCAACAAAGCTTAATCAGGCGACAATGGAACTATATAAGAAAAAAGGTGTTAATCCGCTTGGCAGCTGCCTACCGATGTTATTACAGATGCCGCTTCTAATAGCACTTTTTACAGTATTTAGATCAACCATAGAGTTGCGCGGGGAGCCCTTTGTCTTTTGGATCAAGGACCTTTCGGCTCCGGATATTATATTTAACTTACCCTTTAAGATTCCAATATATGGGGATTATGTTTGCGCATTGCCCATTATAATGGCCCTTTCAATGTATGCACAACAAAAAATGATGACAGTTGAGGGGGCGAACCAGGAACAACAAAAATTGATGCAATATTTTATGATGGGTTTTTTCTTTTTACTGTTCAACAGTTTTCCATCTGGTTTAAATCTATACTACACCCTTTTTAATGTGCTAACAATAGCACAGCAAAAACTTACAGGTTCTCGGCCACCTGAAGTGCAACCCAAAACGTGATATAAGGTTTTGTTTTTATTATTTTAGGGGCACATAATAAAATCAGGTGAATATTAAAGATGTGTCTGTCAAAAACTATACCAAAATTCGCCCATGACAGATAATAGGAAAACCTGTTGGATATAAATGGACATGTCTTTGTTTCAAGTTATGCAAAAAACAAAAAACAAAATTACACCTACGCATCAACCCTGTTTTAATCAGGCAACAGAGCAATATGATAGATGCCTATCATATGAACAGGATCCGCGGGGCTTTAAAAAAAATACCTATAGGAACAATATTTTAATAGGTTTTTCACACCAAATTAATAGAATTACACCAACTGTTGTTTTTATTAACCTTATAAGTCATAACTGGTTAAGGATAATTGTAATTTATGGTTTTATTATGTGGTTTTATTATATGGATTTATATTTAACCGAGACAGATAAACTAACAACGCCATGACTTTTGCCACCAACACTTCTGTGAACCACATAAACATAAACACCGCATGAACAAAAAGGAAAAAACATATTACGCCCTATCATCTCCCCCCGGAAGGTCAGCAACCGCTAGCATAAGAATAAGCGGACCCAGGTCGCTAGCCACACTTTCCAAACTAACAACTAAGAATAAACATGTATTTAAACATGGTACAACGCGAGTGTGTAATATATTCAATAAAAACAATATCCTAGTAGATAAGGTGGTGGTGGTTTTCTACCACAAACCAAAGTCATATACAGGTGAAGACATGGTTGAAATACACACCCACGGCAATCCACTGATCACCCATTCAATATTTAATGAGCTTAGTAATTTTGGATTGAGACCTGCAGATCCTGGAGAGTTTACTAGGAACGCATATCTAAATAATAAAATTGATTTGGTTCAGGCTGAGGCTGTTTTAAGCCTAATAAACGCACAAACAAACAAGGGGGTGGAGCTTTCTATAAGCAGCGCCTCTGGAAGCCTCTCATCTCATTTAAAAGAACTAAGGGGTTCATTAATAAACGCTCTGTCTCATGTGGAATATGAACTAGACATATCTGAGACGGACAACCACAGAAAAACCTTAAACCTTATTGTGAGAGACCTTGAAAAAACCACAAACCACATCAACAACCTTATAAAATCATACAACACATTAAGGCTGTTGCGAGATGGAATACGGGTTATAATTGTCGGCGCACCTAATGTCGGTAAGTCTACATTGTTCAATGCTATCCTCGGCCAAGATCGTGCGATTGTAACCAGTCGTCCCGGGACGACGCGAGACGCTATCGAAAGCGCGCTTCAAATATTAAACTATTCTATTTTTTTAGTTGACACCGCCGGCATTAGGGAAACTAAAAAACTCATTGAAGGTGAGGGTATAAAAAAAACAAACCTAGAAATTAGGAACGCGGATGTAATATATCACGTCTTAGACCCAACAACAAAAAAGACCATTAATAGGCTTCCAACCACAACTAAAACAATCACCATATATAGCAAGTCTGATTTGTTAAGTGAACAGGAAAAAGAAAATTTAATAAAGGGAAATAGTGAGGCGGTTGTTGTTTCGGGAAAACTTGGTACGGGACTAAAAAAATTAACACAAAAAACTGCTAAAGCCATAGAGTCAAGTATAACACAAAAGGAAAGTGTATACATAACCTCTAAAAGGCAACAAACCATATTGTTAAATGCGTTGGTGGCTCTAAACAGCGCCCAAGACCCCGAAGTGTTAGGCCAATTAGAGTTAATATCTATTCACCTAAAAGACGCGATAAACCAGTTTGATTGGTTGCTTGGAAAAACAACGGCCGATGACGTTCTAAACACAATCTTTTCTGACTTCTGTGTTGGAAAATAGTTTCACGTGAAACATAATAATATTGATGTTGTTGTTGTTGGTGGTGGTCACGCTGGGGTTGAGGCGGCAAACATTCTTTCAAAGCTTGGTCTTATTGTTGGGCTTGTGTCTATGGATAAAAAGGGGTTAGGAAGAATGTCGTGTAACCCGGCAATTGGCGGCGTGGCCAAAGGACAGTTGGTTCGAGAGGTAGACTTGCTTGGGGGGTTAATGGCAAAAATTGCTGATTTATCAGGCCTACAACACAAAATGCTAAACAAATCAAAGGGGAGATCTGTTTGGTCTCCGCGCGCGCAGGTAGATAAAAGAAAGTATGAGTCTCTTTGTTCTCGATTAATCTTTAACTCGAAAAATATTATTATTATTGAGGGTGAGGTTGTTTCAATAGGTATAGTAAAAAATAAAATAACTGGTGTTAATCTTAGAGATGGAACTAAAATATTGTCTCGGTCTGTCATTGTCACCTGTGGTACTTTTTTGTCAGGGATAATTCACATTGGCGATAGAAAGGCGCCCGCTGGAAGAATGGGGGAGGTTCGATCTGAGGGTATCACCGAAAACTTAGTTTCTTTTGGTTTTAGAACAATGCGTCTTAAAACGGGTACACCACCAAGGGCTTTGAAGTCTAGTATACGCTGGTCAAAAACAACTGAGGAGTTCGGAGATAAAAACCCAGCTCCGTTTTCACATTTTACGGAAAAATTTAATCCCATAAACGAGCCCTGTCATACAGTAAGAACAAATCAATCCTCTCACAATGTAATAGAGGACAACCTTGATCGCTCCCCTATGTACAGTGGGGAGATATTGGCAACCGGACCAAGGTATTGTCCGTCGATTGAAGATAAAATAGTTCGTTTTTCAAAACAAGATTCTCATTTGTTGTTTTTAGAGCCCGAGTGGTTTCAGTCAGACCAAATCTATATAAACGGCTATTCAACGAGCTTACCAGAGGAGGTACAATTAGAAAGTCTTAGAAAAATTCCTGCCTTCAAAAACGTTGAGCTTTTAAGGCCTGGGTATGCTATTGAATATGATTGTTTTCCACCCTCACAATTAAAAGCATCTCTTGAGTCAAAAGAGGTCTCTGGGTTGTTTTTTGCTGGTCAAATAAATGGAACATCTGGCTATGAGGAGGCAGCGGCCCAGGGTATTGTTTCTGGCATCAATAGTGCGGCATATATAAATGGTTCAAAGCCCCTGGTTGTGAAAAGGTCAGAGGGGTATATAGGTGTTTTAATTGATGACCTAATCACAAAGGACACACAAGAACCATATAGAATGTTCACCAGTCGGGCTGAATATAGATTAATGCTTCGTTATTCTAATGTTGACTCAAGATTGTTTCCTTTAGCAAAAAAATATTTTTTGTTATCAAAAAAGGAGGAGGAGACAATATTAAACAGGCTTCAATTAAAAAATGCGGTTTTTAATACAATAAAGGAGTCGCTCCCCAGCGAAGTTCTAAAGCCCTTTAACTTAAAACAAAAAATTAAAACCAAAGACTACATAAAAAGACCAGGCGTTGGGCTCATACCCGTTCTTAAAAAACTAAACAAAACACCAAAAAAGAACAACGTTCCCAGGTGGTGTTATAATGAGGTTTTGAACGATGTTGAGACTGACGTTAAATACGAAGGATATATAAAAAGACACTTATCTGAAATACAAAAAATTTCACAGAACGAGAATCTTCCCATTGATAAGAACGTGGATTATTCTTCTTATTCTGGGCTTTCGAATGAGGCGATTGAAAAGCTTTCAATTGTGAAACCAGAAACCTTTGGTCAGGCCTGTAGGGTCTCAGGCGTATCCCCGGCGGACATCTCTGCCTTAATGGTTTACCTTTTTAAACCATAGTGTTTCACGTGAAACAAATCATCATATCATTTAATGTTTAAAAAACAAATAAAACACCTTTCGCTGGGTGGCGCGGTTTTTGGGTTATCGGAAGACCTGTTTGCTCTGTTTTTAAATTCTTTTATGCAAACAAATAAGGTGGGCACTTTTTTATTTGTTTCAGATGATGATGTTTTTAATAAAGACCAGTCTGTGCGTTCTGTTTTTTTCAACAAAGAGGTTTTCTATTATCCAGACAGGGGGGGCGTTGATGTGGTACCTGGGTTTCAATCTCGTGATAATTATTTTCGGTCTCGTGCTTTAATTGGCCTACTTGGCTCTGGTCGCGGTGTTTGCATAACCACTGCGCGCGCGGCATCCCTCTGCGATATAAACAAAAAAACAATTTTAAAAAACCTCACTTTGTGTTGCGGCGATGAAAAAGACAGAGATGTTTTCGTTGGGGTTTTGTTGTCGTTTGGCTATGTGCAGGTTGATTCAATATATAGTCCGCGGGAGGTTTCGGTGCGTGGTGATATTGTAGATGTTTATCCTGAGAACGCAGAGCAACCCGTTCGAATTAGTTTTAATTTCAAGGTTGTTGGGAGCATGGCTTATTTCAATGTCGACACCCAGCGGAAAACAAAAAACATTTCTTCTTTTATGTTTTATGATCTTATTGGTGGGCCGATCGAAACAGGTAGTAGTTTATTAGATGTTGTTCGTTGGCAACTAGTGATAAGCGTAAAAAAAGAGGGCGATGTTCTTAGACTGTTTTCCAAAGAAAACAGTCAATCAATTAATGTCGTTAGTAAAAAGCTTAATGTTCTAATTAAATCTAAAAAGGACCTTTTGTTTTTTGCGGGTAATCAAAAACATAAAAACATTCACATTGTTTACACCAATAAAAATAGAATCAGGCCTATAACTAAACTGGGGGCAACCCCCGTGGCTGGCCTCATAAAAAACCCCCACATTATAGAGAATGGTGCCACTTATCTTCCAGACTGGAAAACAAAAAAACAAACAAAACCGCTGCAACAAACTACAAGTAAACCATTGTTATTAAACAACCTAAGAGATATTAAAATTGGTGATTTTGTTGTGCACGTGTTACATGGTGTTGGCGCGTTCGGTGGCTTAGTTACGAGAGGTGTTAGCGGGCATGAAAAAGAGTTTATTAAGCTTATATATAGAGAGGGTGGTGTGTTGTTTGTGCCAATAAACACCTTAGATCTTGTGCATCGGTATGTTGGGCTGGGGGCAAAACCAAAAACCAATCGCCTTGGTCGGCGGGGGTGGGGCGCAAGTGTTTCAAAAACAAAAAAACATATCGAGCAAATATCGGACTCGCTTGTTGAAATATATAATACAAGGAGTTCCCCGCGGGGCTTTATTTATGAAAAACAAAGTGAATTTGATGTTGCTATAAAAAATTCGTTTCCCCACAAAGAAACAAGAGATCAAAAAAAAACAATTAAAGAGGTGTTGTCAGATCTTCAAAATAACACACCGATGGACAGGTTGGTTTGTGGCGATGTTGGCTTTGGTAAAACCGAAGTAGCCCTCCGGGCAATTGTTCGCGCTGCAACAACAAACAAACAAACCATGTTTCTTTGTCCAACAACGGTATTGTCAGACCAGCACTACATAACCGCAAAAGAAAGACTAGGCCCCCTTGGAATACGAGTTTCTTTATTGTCCCGATTTCAAACAAAAAAAAATCAAAAAGAAACATTGGTTGGTGTTTTGAAGGGAGCGATTGATCTTATTATTGGAACGCACCGCCTCTTGTCAGACGATGTTGTTATTCCTTCGCTGGGGTTGTTAATTGTTGATGAAGAACACAGGTTTGGGGTTAAGCATAAAGAAAACATTCGAGCCCTTAAAAAGGGTGTGGATGTTTTGTCTTTATCTGCAACACCTATTCCCAGAACCCTACAGCAGTCTCTTCTTGGAATTCGAGACATCAGTAGAATAGAAACGCCGCCAATAAGAAGAAAACCGATTAAAACCTTTGTGGAGTTTTTTTCCTGGCGTCGGTCTGTTGAAATAGTTAAAGAAGAGGTTTTGCGCGGAGGTCAGGTTTATTTTTTACATAACCACGTTCAGTCAATTGACTACTATACTGACAAGCTTCAAGGTTTTTTTCCTAGTGAGAGGGTTGAACACATTCATGGACAACAGGACAGCAAGGGTCTTGAAAAAAAACTTTTGGCCTTTTTTCGTGGAGATATTTCTGTTTTGGTGTGTAGCACAATTATAGAGTCTGGCCTTGATGTGGCGAACGCGAACTGCATTATTATAAACAACCCACAAAACCTTGGGCTAAGCCAACTATATCAAATACGTGGTCGGGTCGGCCGAAGCTCAAGACAGGCAAGTTGTTATTTATTTATTCCTAAAAAAACAAAACTAAGCGACAGGGCTTTTCGCCGCCTAAAAACAATTGAGAACAACACTTCGCTTGGGTCTGGATATAAGATAGCCACAAACGACTTAGACATTCGGGGGGCCGGCTTGGTTTTTGGATACAAGCAAAGTGGGCAAGTGTCTAAGGTTGGCGTTGAATACTACAACGCTCTTTTAAAAGAGGCTGTTAATAAAAAATTAGACCGGCCCACAACAAGAGAGGGGTTGGGTGTTTTGTTTTATGGTAAATCTTTAATACCGAGGCATTATATCTCTAACGACACTGTTCGGTTATCTTTTTATACAAAAATCAACAAAGCTGAAACAAAAGAAGACCTTGAAGATATAAAAGAGGCGCTCTTAGACCGCTTTGGTGGGCTGCCGAGCGAAACAAAGTCTTTTATGGGGCTAGCCCTGGTAAAGCTTCTTTATAAAAACACTATAGTTAAAAACATTGTAATTAATGGGGGGTCTGTTGTTTTTGAGATACTGGAAGAGAATGTTGGGAAAAACACTGTGAATAATGTGTTGGGTTATAAAAATAGATCTATTATTAATAAAAGTTTTAAAGAGGGTCCTTCCTCTTTGTTGGTTGAGTTTACGCATAAAGAGGGGTTTGGTTGGTTTCCGTTTTTGATTGATTGTAATAGTGTTTTTTATGTTACTTAATTAGGTAATTTTCATTTTATGTTTTTATTATATCTTTTCGTTTTTATTCTGTTTTCGTGTTCTTCGAGTGAGAACAATGCGGGCAGCGTTGTTGCTCGAGTAAATGAAAAAAAACTTACAAAAAAACAGCTTGCTGCCTTGACGGGCTCAAGGGTTAACGACTCAAAGACCCTTCTTTTAACAACAAATAGGTGGGTTGAAAAAACGCTTTTATACAACGCGGCTGTTGAGAGCGGTTTAAAAAAAGACTCTGAAATTATTAGTAAAAGAGATCGTTTTTATGAAGACCTTTTAGTTGCTTCTTTTTTAGATATACAAACAAAAAACAAAATCAACATAACCAAAAAAGATGTTTCTAATTATTATACTAAAAACAAAAAATCTTTTATTAGACCAGATGATGAGGTTTTTATAAAACACTTTATCTTACCAAGTAAAAAAGAATCTATTAAGCTGAAAAAAATATTAAGACAGGGTCGCGGCGGTGCAGAGTTTGAAAAATATGTTGAAAAATACAACCCACAAACAAAAACCTTGTTCAGACAAACGGCTGAAAGCTCTCGCGTTGGTTTTATTTTTTCAGGGTCCGCCGGTGAGATTGTTGGCCCAAAAAAAACCGGTGCCGGTTTTCACCTTTTTGAAATAATGCAAAAACATAAAAAGGGCAGCGAGCGAGGGCTTGAGCTTGTTTATGATGAAATTTATGAGAGGCTTTATAAACAAAAAAGTGAGGCAATCGTTGTTTCAACTATTGACAGTCTTTATCTCTCTTCAGATGTCTTTATTTCTGCGGAGGTGCGGTGAAAAAAGTTTTTGTTTTTTATGTTTTATTGTCTTTTTTATTATCACAGCCGGGTGGTTCTTTTGTGGATGGTGTTGCGGCCCTCGTTGAGGATAAAATAGTACTAAAAAGCGACCTCAACCAAATGACAAACATGATGGCAATACAGCAAAAAATTGATCCAAATAAAGATTTTGATAAATATATAAATTTGAGAGTGGCGGTTCTTCGGTCGATGGTTGATCAAAAAATTCTTTTAGAGATGGCCGAAGAGGACACAACAATAGAGGCATCCGAAAAAGAGGTCGACCAGGCGCTCGAACAACAGATAGAAACCATTCTTCAACAGGCTGGCGGAAAAAGCGCTGCCGAAAAGATGCTTGGTCAAAGTATTAATTCTTTTCGTTCAGAGTTTTGGTTCGACATGCGTGACAAGATTGTCTCAGAAAAATATCAACAAAAGATGTTGGGCAAAATTAAAGTTTCAAAAAAAGACGTTTTTTCTTTTTTTGAAACCTACAAAGACAGCCTTCCTCTTTTTCCAACAGAGGCCAAAATAAGACACATATTAATTAAGCCAGAACCAGGTGACAGCGTTAAGAAAGAAACCCTTTCTTTATTAACTAAACTAAAAGACCAAATAAATAAAGGGGCAAGTTTTGACTCTTTGGCTGAAAAATATTCAATGGACCCGGGTTCAAAGAAAAGCGGTGGTAATTTAGGCTGGGTAAAAAGAGGTTCCTTGTTAAAAAACTTTGAGGCGGTCGCATTTACAATAAAACCTAAAACTATAAGCGACCCGATCAAAACAGAGGTTGGATATCACATATTAGAGGTATTTGAAAGAAAGGGGAATAAAGCTCGGGTTAGACACATTTTAATTTCTCCTCAAATATCTAAAAAAGATGAAGAGGTTTCTTTTTCTTTTGCCCTCTCTTTAAGAGATTCTATTTCAACAATTGATGTTTTTAAAAGTTTTGCGAAAAAGAACTCAAAAGATTACCAGACTTCTGAAATAGGTGGAGACCTAGGTTGGATAGTTCCGAGCACATATCCTATTAAAGAAATTGGTCAAGCAGTTGGTTTAATCAATTTAAAAGAGTGTAGTCCTCCCATAAACACTTCTTTTGGTTTTCATTTGTTGTGGTTGGAAAAAATCAAACCAGGTGGAAAACCAAGCCTTGAATTTCATTGGCCCAAAATTGAGATGATGGCCTTAAATAATAAAAAGATGTCTTGGTATGAAAACTGGCTTAAAAAAGTTAAACATAAGTTTTATGTAAAAATAATAGAATAGGGTTATCCACAAAGTTTTCCACAATTCAATTTTTTTATGTTGAAAACTTTATATTTTGTCAGATTTTTATCTTTTTCCATTTTTTTATTATTTTATCAACACTTTATTAATTAATGTTATTCTTTAATTCTTTTATATATCTAATTATTAAATAATATTATATATAAGGTGTGCTTTTAGTTATACACACTTTTGCCATTATAAATAATAATATATAAATAATCTATTTAAATATTATTTTGTTTTATATATAGAATAGCTTTTAACAAAGGGTGTTTTTAGGTAGTTTTCAAGGTCAATTTTTAGTATTTAATTGACTCATATTTATAATAAAAAAACTTTAAGGTTTATGAAATTTTCCACATCCAAAAAAGAACTCCAAGAAGCCCTACAAAAATTATCAAAAGCGACTCCAACAAGAACCACACTTCCTATATTAAACTGTGTTTTAATCAATGCCACAAATAAAAAAACAACACTTAGAACAACAGACCTAGAACTAACAATAGATTTAGAAATTTCAGTTAGTATAGAAGAAGAGGGATCAGCTGCCGTTCCATTAAAACAATTGTATGATATAACAAGCGAGCTCCCAGAGACTAGAATAACAATCGTTGTTGATAGTAAAAATAAAATAGAAATAAAGACCAATTTTGGTTCGTATGACTTAATGGGAAAACAAAAAGAAGAATTTCCCGCGACACCAAAAATCGACGAAACAAAAAAAATAAATATTTCAGGAAAGGTTTTTAGAAATATAATTGACTCGACACTTTTTGCTGTTAGTAAAGATGACTTAAAACCCTCGCTCACTGGAGTATTATTTCGTTTTAACAACAACGGTATAACAGCAGTTGCAACAGATGGACACAGGTTAGTAAAAATACTAGACCAAAACCATAAAATAGATACTTTTAACGGAGACATTGTGGTTCCTAAGAAATTTTTATCTTATTTGTCTACACATCTATCAGATAATGATATTCTTTTATCTGTTGGAGAAACACATATGACAGCAACAATTAATCAAGACACAATAATTTCTAGAACAATAAACGAGGTCTTTCCTGACTATGAAAGCGTTATACCAACCGACAATAACAAGATATTAAAAACCGACAGAGAAAGTCTTTTGGGGGCAATAAGAAGAGTATCTATTTTTTCTAATAAATCAACACACCAGGTGGCCTTTAAGATATCAAAAGAAAAGTTTATTATAAAAACAGAAGATCCAGAGTCTAGCTCTAGGGCAAAAGAAGAAATAATAGGAAACTATAACGGCGAAGACATAACAATAGGATATAATGGAGAATATTTAAAAGATGTCATAAGCCACGTTTCGGGAGACGAGGTTATAATAAGATTAAACACCCCCATTAGCGCAACGCTTTTTACCGGCGTAGAAGAAGAAACAAACAAAACAATGCTTCTTATGCCTGTTCGATTAAACAATTGAAAAATAAATTATATTTTCAATGGAAATCGACAACCTTGAGATGATTTCTTTCAGAAACCATGAAAAAACAAAAATAGAATTTGGTCCAGGATTAACAATTCTTTGGGGTAAAAACGGTTCAGGAAAAACATCGATCCTTGAAGCAATACACAGCCTTTCTCTTGGAAAAAGCTTTAGAACTAACAATAAAAAAGAAATGGTAAAAGACGGAAAAAACAGTTTTTTACTAAGGGGCTTTTTTAAAAACGCCCAAGGAAATGAAAGCCTGGTTTCTTTTTCACACGACCGGCTTGGAAATAAAAAAATAAAAATAAACAAAAAGACAATAACAAAAAGAAAAGAACTCCTGGGGTTAAACAGTGTTGTGGTTTTTTCACCAGAAGAAGAATCGATAACAAAAGGCCCCCCGGGCGAGAGAAGAAAATTTTTTAATAAGGTTTTTTCTATTTGTTCGAAGACCTACCTTGAAAAACTTTTAACGTATAATAAAATTCTTAAACAAAGAAACGCTGTTTTAAAAAACAACCACAAAAAACAAAGCACAATAGAAGAGTTAGACATATGGAGCGAACCCCTAGCTGATGCCGGAGAAAAACTTTGGAGAGAAAGAACACAATTAATAAAAGAGTTTACAAGTGAGTTTAGGCAAAGAACAAAAGAGCTCGATGAAAAAATTAAAAAAAGGATTATATACAAAGAAAAAGAGACAGGTCGAGAAGAAATCCTTCAAAAAATTAAAAAAAACAACACACTAGACATAAAAAACGGATTTACATCATATGGTCCACACAGGGACGATGTTTTGTTTTTGTGGAACAAAAAACCAATTAGAAAGCAGGGGTCACAGGGAGAACACAAGCTGTTTTTAGCCCTATTAAAAATAACCGAACTTTTATTTTTATCTAAAAAGACAAAGAAAAATCCGGTTTTTTTAATAGACGACCTATTTGCAAGCCTCGATGAGAAAAAGAGTAAAAAACTTCTAGCTTTTGTTGGGCAACTTCAAACTATAAGAAAAAAAAGACCACAAACAATAATAACGACAACAGACTTCGCTGGCCCGGAAAAAAACGGGTTCTTTTTAGGCTTTGAAGAAGTAAAAAAACACCACATACACAAAAATGGAAACACTTAAGTCCGCAATTAAAAAAGCAGTGAGCAATGCGGGGGTTGAAAAAGCGCTAAAACAAGAAAGTGCTGTTTTTTTGTGGGCGGACACAGTTGGTCAAACCATTTCTAAGGTAACAAAAGCGGAAAGGGTAGACAAGGGTGTTTTGACAGTAAAAACAGAGTCATCCACCTGGAGACAAGAACTCCACATGCAAAAAAAAGAAATTATTACCAAAATAAACAACAAAATAGGCTCAAAAACAATAAAGGAAATACGTTTTATATGAACAAGGCAACAGATAGGTATAGCGCAGAAAGCATAAAGGTGTTGGAGGGCCTAGAGGCCGTAAGAAAGCGCCCAGCAATGTATATTGGAGACATTGGAAAAAGGGGGCTCCACCATCTTGTGTATGAGGTTGTAGATAATTCAATTGATGAGGCGCTTGCGGGGCACTGTACAAAAATATCAGTTTATTTTAATAAAGACGGATCAACAACGGTTGAAGACAACGGTCGGGGAATTCCAGTTGGAATACACAAAGAAGAGAAAAAACCGGCGGTGGAGGTTGTTATGACGGTTTTGCATGCTGGGGGAAAGTTTGATAAAGACTCATACAAGGTTTCTGGTGGGCTTCACGGGGTTGGGGTTTCTGTTGTCAACGCTCTTTCTGGGTGGCTTTGGGTAGAGGTGCAAAGAGATGGAAAGGTTTATAAGCAGGATTATAAAATAGGAATCACACAAACCAAGCTCAAAGAAATTGGGAAAACAAAAAAAAGCGGAACAACGGTTTGTTTTTTACCAGATCGAGATATTTTTAACACAACTGTTTTTGAATATGATATAATAGCAGAGAGGCTTAGGGAGCTTGCATATTTAAACAAAGGACTAGAAATAAACCTTAAAGATAAAAGAGAGAAAGGGGGACAGAAAGACACTTTTAAGTTTGAAGGCGGCTTAAGCGACTTTGTTAAATACCTTGATGAAAACAACAACCCCTTACACAGCAAGGTAATAACGGTAACAAAAGAAGACACTGAAATACCGGTTGATATTGCCCTTCGATATGGAAACACATACAATGACAACATTTTAACATTTGTAAACAACATAAACACGATTGAGGGTGGAACACACCTGTCTGGTTTTAGATCTGCGCTTACCAGGGCAATGAACAACCACGCATCAAAAAACAACTTAATTAAAGCAAAAAAAACAGAAAAAATAACACTAACAGGAGAAGACTTTAGAGAGGGTTTAACAGCAATAATTAGTGTTAAGGTGCCGGAGCCACAGTTTGAAGGTCAAACAAAAACAAAACTAGGAAATGGAGAAGTTAAGGGCCTGGTAGACACGGTTGTCTATGAGGGTATCTTAGACTTTCTTGAAGAGAACCCCTCTATTGGTAGAAAGGTTATTGAAAAGGCTTTGTTGGCCGCCCGGAGTCGGTCTGCGGCGAGAAAGGCTCGTGAACTAATAAGGAGAAAAAGTGCGCTTGGGGGGTCTTCTCTACCTGGAAAGCTTGCCGACTGCTCAAACAAAGACCCCGTTTTTTGTGAGTTGTATTTAGTTGAGGGAGACTCAGCCGGTGGATCTGCAAAACAGGGCCGCGATAGAAAAAACCAGGCAATTTTACCGCTTCGAGGAAAGGTAATTAACTCAGAAAAAGCCAGAATAGATAAACTATTATCTAACAATGAAATACAGTCTATTATTACCGCCCTAGGAACAGGTTTTGGAGGCGAGGACGAAGAGTCTGGTGAAAAGTCGCCAGGCGATTTTAATATTGAAAAAATAAGATATTATAAAATTATAATCATGACAGATGCAGATGTAGATGGTTCACACATTAGAACGCTATTGTTGACATTTTTCTATAGAAAAATGAAACAACTTATAGATGGTGGTTACTTGTATTTGGCGCTACCACCGCTTTATAGGATTCACCAGGGTAAAAAAGCGGCATATGCGTATAATGACAACGAAAGAGATTTAATCATGGAGCGAATGAAAAAAAACAACAAAAACACAAAGATTGGTATACAAAGATATAAAGGCCTTGGTGAAATGAACCCAGGTCAGTTGTGGGACACAACGATGGACCCAGAAAAAAGAACACTTCTTCAAGTAACCGTAGAAAGCGCAGAGGCAGCTGCCGTAACCTTTCAAAACCTAATGGGAAGCGATGTTGAGGCAAGAAGAACCTTTATTGAAAAGAACGCCAAGTTCGTAGTAAACCTAGATATTTAAAGGATTTAAAATGGTTGATATAAACAGAGACAACACCCTACCAAGAGACATTGTAGATGAAATGCGAGAAAGTTATTTAAATTATTCTATGTCGGTTATTGTTTCAAGGGCGCTGCCGGACGTGAGAGATGGATTAAAACCAGTTCACAGAAGAATACTATATGGAATGAGCGAGTTAGGCTCTTCATGGAATCGGCCATATAAAAAATCAGCAAGAATAGTTGGAGATGTGTTGGGTAAGTATCACCCACACGGAGACTCATCTGTTTATGATGCGCTTGTTAGAATGGCGCAGCCATTTTCAATGAGATATGAGCTTGTAGATGGTCAGGGAAACTTTGGATCAGTGGATGGAGACAACGCGGCGGCCATGCGTTATACAGAATCAAGAATGACCAAATTAACAAGTGAGATGTTAAAAGACCTTGACAAGGAAACCGTCGACTGGACAGTTAATTTTGATGAAACACTAAAAGAGCCCTCTGTGCTACCAACAACGGTGCCAACGCTGTTGATTAACGGTTCCGAAGGTATTGCGGTTGGTATGGCCACAAAAATACCCCCACACAACCTAATAGAAATTATAAGCGGCTTAATTGTAACAATTGAAAATAATGACGTTTCTACTGAAGAATTGATGACCCACATAAAAGGACCTGATTTTCCAACCGCAGGTTTAATAATGGGCATAGATGGTTTAAGTGACGCCTACACAACAGGCCGTGGTAAAATAAAAATGAGGGCCCGGGCACATATTGAATCTTCCAAGTCGGGTAAAGATAGTGTTGTTATAACAGAGCTTCCATACCAGTGCAACAAAGCAAAGCTAGTAGAAAAGATTGCGGACCTTGTAAGAGATAAAAAAATCGAAGGAATCTCCGACCTAAGAGATGAGTCTGATAAGGACGGTATTCGCGTTGTTGTGGAAACAAAAAGAGACGCTGTTCCAGAGGTTATATTAAACCAACTATATCAATATACACAACTGCAAGACACGTTTGGAATTATACTATTAGCCCTAGTTAAGGGTGTTCCAAAAATAATGCCACTAAAAGAGATTTTAAACCACTTTATTGATTTTAGGCATGAGGTGGTTGTAAAAAGAACCCAATTTGAGTTAAGCCGTGCGGAGGCCCGGGCACACATATTAGAAGGGTTGAAAATTGCTTTAGACAACATTGATGCTGTTATTAAACTAATAAAGGCAAGTAAAAATCCTGATGCTGCTAAAGAGGGGTTAATGAACGGTTTTAATCTCTCAGAAAAACAAGCACAAGCAATCTTAGATATGCGGTTACAACGCCTAACGGGGTTAGAGGTTGATAAGATTCTTGAGGAATATAAAGAATTAATAAAACAGATATCACATCTCAAAAGTATTCTAGAAAATAAAAACCAGAGAATGGATATAATTAAAAACGAACTTATGGAAATTAAAAATAATTATGGTGATGAAAGAAGAACAGAGATAATTCCAGTTGTTTCAGATTTTTCCATGGAGGACATGATTGCTGAAGAAGAGGTTGTACTTACTATAACACACCAAGGGTATATTAAGAGAACAGCGTTAAACACCTACAGAACACAACGAAGGGGTGGTCGGGGAGTTCAGGGTGCGGGAAGCAAAGAAGAAGATTTTGTTGAACATCTGTTTATAGCGAACACTCACAATTATATGCTCTTTTTTACTGATCGTGGAAAATGTTTTTGGTTAAAAGTATATGATATTCCGCAAGGAGGAAGGGCGACAAGGGGAAGGGCGATTGTTAATCTTATAGGATGTGACCCAAGTGAAAGAGTTGAGGCCTTTGTTAGTGTGAGTGAGTTTAAAGATGATCACTATATTGTAATGGCAACCAAAAAAGGGGTAGTTAAAAAAACTGTTTTATCTGCATATGGTAAACCTAGAAAGGGTGGAATTTATGCTATCGAAATAAGAGAAAACGACCAACTGATTGAGGCGAGAGTTACAAACGGTGAACACGATATATTACTCGGAACAAGAGAGGGAAAGTCTATTCGTTTTTCTGAAAAAAACGTAAGAGCAAGTGGGCGGAAGACCATGGGTGTACGTGGCATCAGGCTTAGCTCTGTTGATGACTATGTTGTTGGTATGTTAGTTGTAAAAAGGGAAGGAACAATACTTGTTGCAACTGAAAAAGGTTATGGAAAGCGAACGGACATTATACAATATCGCACACAAACAAGGGGTGGTAAGGGTGTGTTGACAATGAGGTGTACAGAAAAAACTGGTAAAATGGTAAAAATAATGGAAGTGGTTGATTCAGATGACCTTATTGTGATAACTGATGCTGGTGTGTTGATGCGACAACCTATTGCAGCAATTAGAACCATTGGGCGTGTTACACAGGGTGTTCGACTTGTTAAGTTAGATAATGGTAGTCTTATTTCATCTATAACAAGGGTTATGGAAGAAGCAGAAAAAAAAGAAAACGTCGAAATAAAAAACGATGATGAGAAGAGCGAAGAACAAAACACAAAAGAAAATTGAGCCTTGAAAACAACCTAAAACAAGTTTTAGAAAAAATAGAGGCCTCTAAAAAAAAATCAAACCAGGGTCAAAAAGTTGAACTGGTTGCAGCAACTAAAACAAGAGAAATTTCAATAATTGAAGAATGTTATCACCTGGGTATAAAAACTATAGGGGAAAACAGGATTCAAGAGTCTGAGAAAAAATTTTCTTACTTTCCTGGTTTTGAAAAAATTAAAAAACGATTTATTGGCCACCTACAAACAAACAAAGTCAACAAGTGTTTAAACCTTTTTGACACCATTGACAGCGTAGACTCATTTAAACTTGCAACCAAAATAAACAAAGGCTCAAAAAAGATAAATAAAAAAACCGAGTGCTTAATTGAGGTAAACACAAGTGGTGAGTCACAGAAAAACGGTTTTTCACCTAAAATCACAGATGAATTAATTTCCTGCTTTAAGCTTACTGGTTTAAATATTGTCGGTCTTATGACCATTGGTCCAAACACGAACAACGAAAGCGACCTGCGATCATCCTTTATATTGTTAAGAAAATTAAAACACCAAATTAACAACGAGCTTGGATCGTTATTGCTTACCGATCTCTCTATGGGGATGACAAGCGACTATGAGGTTGCCATTCAAGAGGGGTCAACGATGGTGCGCGTGGGCACCGGTCTATTTGGAGATCGGAATTAATTATAGTTGAAGAATTATTATTTTAACACAAACCCAAAACATTTTGGGATAAACAATGTTTTTGATAAAGAGGTTTTTGGACACCTCACATTGTGTGAGAAGGACTCAGTTTTTATTACACCCACTCAATTTACAAAAAAAAACATTTCCCCAGAACACGCACTTAGACTTAAAGAGAAGTATAAAATAGAAAACATTATTATGTTTGACAGGATTGTGGGCATTAAAAACAATATTTTAATCACAGATCACATCAATCGGTCCGGGACCTCCTTTATACGTGGTAAAACACCACACAAAAAACTCCCAATGTTTCCAGACATGTCGGGCGTTTATATAAAAAACACAAAAAACAACAACCAAACAGTTCACACGCTAGGACCAAAGAACTATAAAAACCCCCCTAACGAGGTTGGTGTTGTTTTTTCAGAGGCCGCAGCTATAACAGCAACACTGTGGCACTATGTTGGCGTCGATGTTAGGTGCTATGGAGTTGTTGACACTAACGCCTTAAACAATCCCCTATGTCCTTTGTGAGCGCACAAACCAAAACGGTTCATACACAGACCGACTCATAGAGGCACCAACAAGCGTCCCATATATCCACCCCGTAAGCCAAAGCGCAAAAAGGAATGGAATTATCACGTTAATAATTAGGTCAAGAACCGCAAAGACAAAGACCAATGAAAAAGGTAGAATTATTAGGGTTGATAAAAAAGGATGATTAAGCATTAGTGTTTTAATTTTATTCATATTTTAATAAGACCAAAAACCATACCAAGCGAAATTGGTTGTCAAAATGACAAACAGCTAAAAACTTTTAGCTATTTTAGCGCCGAGCCTAACATTGTTCAGGGCTAACGAAATGTTAGTCTCGAGACTTTTGTTTTTTGTTTGTTTTGCAATGTTTTTTAATAAAAACGGCGTTGTTTCTTTACCAACAATCTTATTTAGTTTCATTTTAGATATAGATTTAGAAATAATTTTATTTATTGTTTTCGCAGGTATTTGGTCGGACTTATGAACGGGATTTAAAACGAGTAGAGACGACTTTAAACCACTTTCAAGATTGCACTTAAAAACACTAACCACATCTTCTACATTGTCAACAGAAAAAGGCAGAGCAAAGTTTGAACTAGAAGAATAAAACAAAGGAAAATTACTAGTTTTATATCCAAGCAGGGTAACCCCGAGCGTTTCTAAAGACTCAATGGTTTTTTCTACATCTAAAAAAGACTTTACCCCTGAGCAGACAACAACCAAGGGGGTTTCACTAAGGGAATAAAGGTCCTGAGACATATCCAGTGTGGACTTATAGTCTTTATGAACCCCGCCGATTCCACCAGTTGAGAAAACCTTTATCCCAACAGCGTTAGCTATGTGTGATGCGCTGCTAACGGTCGTTGCGCCAGAAAGGCCCCCTTGGACACAAACACCAATTTCTCTTTTTGATATTTTATTTACAGAGTCATCTGTTGCTATGTGTTCTGCTTGGTTTTGATCAAGCCCAACGTGAACAACGCCATTAATTATTGCAATAGCCGCGGGGACGACATCAAGATTATAGCAAATTTCCACTGCTTTATTGTAAAACTCTTTGTTTTGAGGATAGGGCATTCCACTTGCAATAATTGTAGACTCTAAGGCAAGAACGGGCCTGTTGTTATTAATAGCGTCTTTTACTTGTTTGGATGGAGTATATTTCACAGTAGAAAATTTAAAACCTTTTTAACGACTATTATTAAATCAGTATTAAATGAATATTAAAAAAAAACTAAAAACAGTTAACGCTGATGAGTTTGGCTTACCTAGTCGAATAAAGCTAGCTATTGACAGCAAAGACAATCACTATATAATTAAAAACATTAAGTCTCGAATTATAATGAAAGACGGTGAAAAAATAAACGAGATCGCAAACCAAATTAAACCCAACACTAAAGGATTAGTTTTTCTTGCCACCACAGCCCCTGTTTGTAGTAAAACAAAAAACTACCTAGAAGAGAAAAAAATAAACATCGTTTTCGACTATATTGTTTTATAAAAAGTGTTAAAAAGCTTTATACTACCACAAGACAATAAAATCTTCAAAACGGTTTGGTTTTTAGCCCTGCCAGTCATAATTAGTAACCTAAGTAGGGTTTTAATGAGCCTTGTTGATGTCGCAATGGTTGGGCGATTGGGCCCCGAGGCTCTTGCTGCAACGGGAATGGGTGGAATGCTTATGTGGGGAGCTCTAAGCTTGGTTTTGGGAATCAGAACATCAGTTCAAACCATTTCATCTAGAAGGCTTGGACAAAACAAAACAAGAGACTGTATAAAATCGCTCAACAATGGATTTTTATTAGCCGCTATTTATTCCATCCCCGTTTCTTTTTTAGGTTGGTCCTGTGGTTTTTTAATTATACCGTTTTTTATTGTAGAAGACATAACAACACCCCTGGCGATAAGTTATTTTAGTATTTCATCGATCGGTCTTTTTTTCAACTCAATAAGTTTTGTGTTTCAGGGGTTTTATACGGGTATAGAAAAAACAAAAGTACACCTAAGTGTTACCATAACAAGCAACATAATTAACGCTTACCTTAATGTGGGGCTTATTTATGGAAAAAACACTATTAGTGGTTTTTTTAATGATTTTTTTGGAGGATCCTTAGATCTTTCTTCTTTTTGGTTTTGGGCTGGTTTTGAGGGGATGGGTGTAACCGGAGCAGCGATAGGAACACTAATAGCCTCTGCTTGGATGATGATACACTATAGTTTTTATTTAAACAAACTAACAATGATTAAAGACAATGGGGGAATAATAAGCGCCGGGTTTGATAAAACAATGCTCCAAAGACAGGTCAGTTTATCTTTACCAATGGGTATTCAAGAGACAATGATTGCTATCGGCTGGTCCGTATTTTATAAAATAATGGCCACTATAGGAATTATTGAACTGGCAACAACGCAGCTTTTGTTTACGATTATGCATGCATCGTTTATGCCTGCGCTTGGTGTTGGTCAGGCGTGCGCTACCCTAGTTGGAAAATACATGGGCTCTAAAGAGGTAGAAGAATCAGAGAAAAGCATAAAAGAATCTTTAAGAATCGCTGAATATATTATGGGCTCAATGGGTCTGATTTTTATCATATTCCCAGAGTTTATTTTATCCCTATTTACAAACGATGTAAACATCATAAATATGGGGATCTGGGGCCTTCGTTTAATTGGTATAATTCAATTTGTAGACGCGGTAGGCTTTACAATGTTTTTAGCCCTAACCGGCGCTGGAAACACTTTTTTCCCAGCAATGGTTGAGTCAGCTCTTGTTTGGTTTTTTATGCTTCCACTTAGTTATTATTTTGGTGTTGTTACTGGAGGAGGGTTTAAGCCACCGTGGATTGTTTTTGCAATATATTTACTGTTAATGGCAACGATCTTAACGCTTAAAGTCATAAAAGGTGACTGGAAAGAAATAGAAGTGTAGGCTTTATTTGTGTTAAATTTTCCCCGAAATATTCTCTATTAAATTGTCAGAAAAACACAAAGATACCGACCCCCAAGAAACACAAGAATGGCTCGAGTCAATTGATGATGCGCTAGAAGAACACGGCTTTGATCGGGCAAGGTTTTTATTAGAACAATTAATTGAACACGCCCAAGCCAAGGGGGCGAGGCTTCCATTTAACACAAACACGCCATTTATTAACACAATACTTCCATCGGAACAACCTGAATACCCGGGCGACAGGCAATTAGAAAGAAGAATTAAATCGATAATTCGCTGGAACGCAATGGCCATGGTTGTAAGGGCTAACACAAACACGCCAGGTATTGGCGGTCACATTTCTACCTATGCGTCTTCAGCGACACTTTATGAGGTTGCCTTTAACCATTTTTTTAAAGGCTTGGACGACCCCAGCGGTGGAGACCTTATCTTTTATCAAGGGCACGGGTCTCCCGGACAATACGCAAGGGCCTTTCTAGAAGGTCGGCTCACAAAAGAAAATTTAGAAAGCTTTAGAAGAGAGCTTACCCCGGGTGGACTGTCTTCATATCCACACCCCTACTTAATGCCTAATTTTTGGCAGTTTGCAACAGTCTCAATGGGCCTCGGCCCTATTATGGCAATCTACCAGGCTCGTTTTTTAAACTATATGATTGACCGAGAAATGATTAAAGATACTGATAGAAAAGTTTGGGCATTTCTTGGTGACGGTGAAATGGATGAACCAGAGTCTAAGGGAGCGCTCACGCTTGCGTCGAAAGAAGCGTTAGACAACTTAATATTTGTGATAAACTGTAACCTACAAAGATTAGATGGCCCGGTACGCGGAAACAGTAAGGTTATGCAGGAGCTTGAAGGAGCTTTTAAGGGTGCCGGTTGGAATGTGATTAAGGTTGTTTGGGGCTCAGAATGGGACGAACTAATTGAAAAAGACCACACAGGAAAACTTTTACAAAGAATGGAAGAGGTTGTTGATGGTGAATTATTAAAATATGTAGTAGAAGGGGGAACATATTTCAGAGAGCACTTTTTTGGAAAATATCCAGAAACACTTGAACTTGTTTCTCACATTAGCGACGATGACCTTATAAAGATGAAGCTCGGAGGTCATGATCCGGTAAAAATGTATGCAGCATATAAAGAAGCAACCGAACACCGGGGCAGACCAACGGTAATTCTTGCTAGAACCATTAAGGGTTATGGGTTGGGCGAAGCTGGTGAGGGTAGAAACATAACACACAACCAAAAGAAACTTAACGAAAAGGAATTATTATATTTTAGAGACAGGTTTGATATTCAGCTTTCTGATAAAGAAACGGTAACAGCGCCATTCTTTAAGCCAAAATCAAACAGCAAAGAAATAAAATACTTAAAAGATCGCCGTGATAAGCTTGGTGGTTTTTTACCTAAAAGAGTTGTTTCTAATAAAAAAATGTCTCCACCAAATATTAAGATATTTCAAGAGCTTTTAGATGGAACAGGCGAAAGAGAAATTTCCACCACAATGGCATTCGTTAGGTTGTTAACGATATTATGTAGAGATAAAAAAATTGGCAAAAACATTGTACCAATTATACCCGATGAGGCAAGAACGTTCGGAATGGACCCCTTGTTCAGACAGCTTGGTATCTATTCACACAAAGGCCAACTTTATGACCCAGTAGACTCAGATCAGTTTTTATACTACAAAGAAGCTGTAAATGGTCAAATTTTTGAAGAAGGGATCAATGAAGCCGGGGCAATTTCATCTTTCATCGCTGTGGGAATGTCTTATCAAACAACAGGTCAAAACATGATTCCCTTCTACATATATTACTCAATGTTTGGTTTTCAAAGAGTGTGGGATTTTATATGGGCAGCGGGTGACATGAGAACTAGGGGGTTTTTACTTGGTGGAACCGCCGGCAGAACCACGTTAAATGGGGAAGGGCTACAACATCAAGATGGCCACAGCCATTTAGCCGCTGCCGCAACACCAAACATCAAAGCCTATGATGTTGCATATGCCTATGAGATTGCGATTATTATACAACACGGTATAAAAGAAATGTTTTATGATCAAAAAGATGTTATTTACTATCTCACCCTAGAGAATGAAAACTATGCTCACCTTAAAATGCCAAAAGGGATTGAAAAAGACATAATAAAGGGAATGTATAAAATTCGAACAACAAAAAGACCAACCATTAGGCTACTTGGAAGCGGTCCGCTTCTCAATGAGGTAATAGCAGCGGCAGAGCTACTTATTAATGATTGGGGAATCGAACCCGGGATATGGAACGTTACCTCGTTCACAGAACTGCGAAGAGAGGCAGAGGAGACAGAGAGGTGGAACACTATGAACCCAAGTGAAAAACAAAAACAATCTCACTTAGAAAAATCTCTTAATAAACACCCCGTTCCAACAATTGCTGTTTCAGACTATGTGAAAATGTCATCTGAACAAATTGCGCCCTATGTTTCAGGGGCATATTATGCGCTTGGAACTGATGGTTTCGGTAGAAGCGACACAAGAGAAAACCTAAGGCACTTTTTTGAGATAGACAGGTATTATATTGTTTTAACAGCTGTGCGCTCGCTGGCTATTGAAGAAAAACTAGAAATGCGTGTGGCAAATGAGGTGATAAAAAAGTATAATATAGATTCAAATAAACCCAGTCCTATAACCATTTAATATGTTAAAAGAAATTTTATTACCAGACCTTGGAGAGGGCATCAGCTCAGCTGATGTCAGTGAGGTTTTGGTTTCTCCTGGTGACAATGTGTCCATCGATGATATTATATTAGTCCTAGAATCAGAAAAAGCCAGCATGGAGATCCCATCAGAAGATAAGGGTATTATAAAAAAAGTTTTTGTTTCCGCTGGCGATGAGGTAAAAACTGGTGAGATATTAATTATGATGGAAGTAGTTCCTGTTTCTAAGGTGGAGAAAGAAAAGACAAAAGAAAAAATCGAGCCTAAAAAACAAAAAAATCAAAAAGCTGCGCCAATCACTAAAGAAAAAATAAAACCAGAATTAAAAACAAATGGTAAAACATTCGCAAGTCCAGGCGTTAGAAGGCTTGCTAGGGAGTTAGAGATTGTGCTCTCTCAGGTTAAAGCAACCGGCCCAAAAGGAAGAATAACAAAAGAAGACCTTCATGGATATATAAAACAAAAAATGGCACAGGGTGTCGGTGTTAATATACAAGCTCAGCCAAAAATCGATTTTTCGAAGTGGGGAGAAATTGAAACAAAACCACTAACAAAGATTCAAAAAATAACAGGCGATCGGCTGCAACAATCCTGGCAAACAATTCCCCACGTTACCCAATTTGATGAGGCCGACATTTCTATACTTAATACCAAAAGAGAAAAACTCAAAATAGAGGGGCAGAAAAAAAACATAAAAGTAACGTTTTTACCTTTCATTATGAAAGCTGTAATTAAAACCCTTAAAGAGTTCCCCTCTTTTAATAGCTCACTAGACCACCAGGGAAAAAACCTGGTTATTAAAAACTATTATAATTTAGGCATAGCCGTTGACACACCAACCGGGCTAATCGTTCCGGTTATTAAAAATGTAGATAAAAAATCAATAAACACCTTATCAAAAGAACTTATGGACATTAGTGAAAGAGCAAGATTGGGGAAACTAAAACCGGGTGAGCTAAAAGGTGGCTCGTTTACAATATCTAGCTTGGGTGGAATTGGGGGGACATATTTCACACCAATTATTAACCCACCAGAGGTAGCAATTATGGGCGTCTCTAAAAGTATTTGGAAACCAATATATAACCACAAATCAAAAGAAATTATTCCAACGTATACAATGCCTTTTTCTTTATCATATGACCATCGTGTTATTGATGGTGCTCTCGGGGCAGCGTTCACATCTTTCTTTTCAAATGCTGTGCTTGACAGCACAACCTTTGACTGATAATTATGTTATCTAAAAAACATATTGAAATAATAATAATTGGATCCGGACCAGGTGGTTACGCCGCAGGATTTAGAGCCGCTGACCTCGGTAGGAAGGTTTTGATTGTAGATAAAGATCCAACTCTCGGAGGTGTATGTTTAAACAGGGGATGTATACCCTCAAAAACACTATTACACATAGCAAAAGTATTAGAAGAGGCCGAGTCACTTAAAAATATGGGAGTGGGGTTTTCAAAACCAAAAATAGATATTGATGGTGTTCGTAGTTGGAAATCAAAAATTGTGACACAGTTATCAAGCGGAATAAGCCAGATGGCAAAAGCAAGAAAGGTACAAACAGTTGAGGGTGAGGCTACATTTTTATCTAACTCTGAGATACAGATTAAATCAGGATCAAAGAAACAAATAGTTACATTTGATAACTGTATTATAGCTGCTGGGTCTTCATCATCTACGATACCGGGGGTTCCAATAGATAATAAAGACGTGCTTACCTCTCGAACAGCATTGGACCTAGTAAGGGTCCCCAAAAATCTACTAATAATTGGAGGTGGCTATATAGGGCTGGAAATGGGAACAGTGTTTAGCTCTCTAGGTTCTGTTGTGAGTGTGGCGGAGTTTTTACCAAACCTACTTCCAGGAGCAGATGCCGATCTTGTTAAGCCACTTGCTAGAAAGCTAAAAAAACAATTTGAAGAAATTTATTTATCAACGAAAATAACAAGTGTAAAACCATCAAAACCAAACGGGCTCACAGTTACCATGGAAAAAGACGGGAAAACAAGTACAAAAAAATTCGACCAGGTTCTTGTAGCTGTTGGTAGAAAACCAAACACAAAAAACATCGGGCTAGAAAACACAACTATAATAATTAACGAGCAAGGATTTATAGGTGTTGACAAACGTCAAAAAACAAACGTTGATAATATATATGCGATTGGAGATATTGCAGGAGATCCAATGCTTGCACACAAAGCAACACACGAAGGAAAAGTCGCAGCGGAGGTCATCTGTGGTCTACCTTCCGAATTCGATGCAAGGGCTATCCCTGCTGTTATTTTTACTGATCCAGAAATAGCCTGGGTTGGTATAACAGAGACAGAAGCAAAAGAAAAATCAATACCCTACCAAAAGGGAGAATTTCCATGGGCAGCAAGCGGAAAGTCGCTTGCGCTTGGAAGAAACGAGGGCAAAACAAAAATTATTTTTGACCCCGATACAAAAAGAACAATAGGCGTAGGTATTGTTGGACCTAATGCTGGTGATCTTATATCTGAGGGGGCCCTCGCAATAGAAATGGGGGCAGACGCTGAAGACATTAGCCTAACTGTTCACCCTCACCCCACCCTTGGGGAGACGTTTGCAAATGCAGCTGAGGTTTTTGAGGGCACAGTAACAGATTTATATATTCCTAAAAAACCAGATTAATATATTTCTGAAAAACCTATTAATATGCCTTTAGAGATTATATTAATAGCCGCTGTCACGGTTGATGGTTTTATTGCTAGGCACAACAATGAAATAACAAAATGGACTCAAGACCTACATCTTTTTAAAAAACAGACGATGGGGTACCCGGTTATTATGGGGTCTAATACACATAAGACACTTTCTAATGATCTTTTAGGAAGGGATGTAATAGTAGTTCACAGAGATGACAGCCCTAAAGATATAATTAATAAAGTATCTGGCAATCGGTGTTTTATAGCGGGTGGCGGGAAAACATATTCTAAGTTTTATTCTTTTATAACACACGCCTATATCACACCTCATCCACTTATTTTTGGAGAGGGGGTCTCATTGTTTACTGAAAAAGTACCAGAATTAAGTCTGGTTTTTGAAAGACTGGTCGAAGTGTCAAAAGCAGACGGTATTTATCAATATCAGTATCGAGTGTGTCGTTGAAAAAATTAATAGTTATACAATTAATTATATTAACAATTGGTTTATCAATAGGTGTTACATCTGGGGGTGTTTTATCTAGAGATCAACAAGCCATAGACATTAAACACTATGACCTCAGAATAAAAGTCGACACAAAAAGAAAAATGATTTCAGGGTATGTTGATATAAAAATGAGAATATTAGATAAAATAAGATTTATAGAATTAGACCTTATTAAACAATTTTTTATTTCCAAAATTTTAATTGATAGCGTTTCAATGCCGTTTAAACACCAACAAAATAAAATTTTTATCGCAGCACAGGAAATTAAGGCCAACACCACAACTACCATTAGGGTGGTTTATAAAGGAAAGCCTCCTAGGGCTGAGAAACCTCCTTGGAGCGGAGGGTTTACATGGGAAAAAAGCAACGATGGATATCCTTGGGTTGGAATATCGTGTCAAGGTAATGGAGCGCATATATGGTTTCCATGTAAAGAACACCCCAGCGATGAGCCAGACAGTGTTGATTTACACATAACCGTACAAAAACCACTCTCTGTTGCCGCCAATGGACTCCTCCAAAGTGTAGAGAAACATAAAAACAAGTGGCACACCTGGCACTGGAAAACCAGTTATAATATCAACCCATATAATATCAATTTTACCATTGGAAATTTTGATATTGTTGAAAGAATATCTCCGGTTTTAGGAAAGCCTCTAAGGGTACAGTTTTATGTTCTTAAAGATAATATAGATGGCGCGGAGGCCTTATTAGATCAAGCAGAAATATTTTTAGAGTTTTTTACAAGGAACTTTGGACAATATCCATGGATAAAAGAAAAATTTGGACTTGTTAATACTCCTTATTGGGGCATGGAACACCAAACAATGATTGCTTATGGAAACAATTACAAAAACAATGAAAGGGGATATGATTTTTTATTATTCCATGAAATGTCTCACGAGTGGTGGGGAAATTATTTAAGTGTATCAGACTGGGCTGACCTGTGGATACACGAAGGGTTTGCTGTGTATATGGAGGCACTTTATATAGAAGAAAAATATGGTATAGATGAGTACAACAAGTTTTTTAGAAAAAAAATAATTAAGAAAATTCCACGCACTCAATCAATTGTACCCCACAGGAACGCTACAATAGAAAACGTGTCAGGGTTGGACCCCTATAATAAAGGTGCATATGTTTTACACATGCTTCGTTATTTAATTGGTGATGATAAGTTTTTCGAAATTTTGAGTGAGTTTTTATACAGTAAAAAACAACTACCCAACAATCAAGTAACAACAAAAGATTTTATTGACCTTGTTCATTTAAAAATAGAAAACAAGATAGATTGGTTTTTTAAATCATATCTATATGAAAAAGACTACCCGGTTTTAATTCAAAACACAAAACACGGATCTAACCACACGTTTATCGAGCTATATTGGGAGAATAAAAATTTTTCAATGCCGGTGGAAGTGTATTACAACTCAAACACTGGTTTACGACACCGAAAATTGTCTTTGACAAACAAACCAACAATGATAGCGATTCCTCAGCATAATAAAATTAAAATCGACCCCAATAAAAGAATTCTACTAACCGTTAAAAATAAGAGTTAAGATTTATAATGTTTCTAATATTTAGTGCTGATGAAAAATAAAATTATACTTATTATTATAACCACTGCGGTTTTTTTAGCCTATTGGTATTTTTACCACCCACTCCCAAAATATAGCGGGCACATATCAATAGGCGGTTTAAATAAGTCTGTTGATATATATACGGATACATATGGAGTGCCTCATATTT